>Ga0116158_10002716_pt1 | contig 15566 bp, 9 predicted proteins | sample AD_UKC052_MetaG_FD_89883 | JGI IMG/M metagenome (GOLD analysis project Ga0116158, IMG submission 89883) | Active sludge microbial communities of municipal wastewater-treating anaerobic digesters from USA - AD_UKC052_MetaG | ecosystem: Engineered > Bioreactor > Anaerobic > Digestate | place: USA... | reverse complement strand
TAGATTTTTGAGTAAACTAAAAGATAATTATATTGAATTAAAAAAAATAGATTTATAAATTTTTGATATAAAACCAATTTAAAAACCCGACAGCTTTTGAAAAACTGTCGGGTTTATTATTTATAACAGAAAGAAAATTAAATTAATATTCCCACTTTCTTAATTTATTCAATTCTTGTTGTTCTTTTAATTCTTCGGCTGGAATCACTTTCAAGAAGGATGGATGTTGCTCAATAGCATATTCTATTTTTTCGACAATCTCTTCGATGGTGTCGTTATCATAGTCAATTTCCAAGGGCTGTTTAATGATGAATGACTGGAGAATACCTTTCTTCTTCATTCGAAATCCTTTTTTGTCGAACGAACGTCGGAAGCCATCAATTACTATTGGAATCACAATAGGTCTATGCTGCTTGATGATGTGTGCTGTTCCTTTTCGAACGGGTTTGAATGATTTGGTTGTGCCTTGCGGAAAGGTAATTACCCAACCATCATTCAGTGCGATTTTGATATTTTCGGTATCGTTTGGATTCACATCTCGTTTTTCTTTGACATCTTTACCCTTGGCACGCCAAGTTCTTTCGACTGTTATAGCACCCGCATAAGCCATTATTCTGGGTATTAATCCCGCTTGCATGGTCTCTTTTGCAGCAACATAGTAAATATTCATTTTGGGTTTCCAAATGTATCCAATATTTTTTATCGAATCTTGGCGTCCGCTCAAACTAGCATTAAAAACGTGAAACATAGCCACAACATCGGCAAAATAGGTTTGATGATTAGAAATAAAAAGAACATTAGTATCTGGTAATTGTGTTATTATCTCAGAACCTTCGATTTGCAAACTATTAAAACCTCGATACCGTTTGTGTGTCAAAAGAGCGAAAATGTGTATCAAACCTCTTTTCACAAGAAGAATATGTCCAAATGGATTTCTCTTAAGTAGTGCCATAAAAATTGTGTAAAAAGTATAATTGGAGGACAAACATACAAAAACTTATAAATTAAAGCACTTTTATTAGTACTTCTTTCAACTCGCTCAACATCATCGCTGTTGCTCCCCAAACAATGTGTTCGTTAATTTTGAAAGCAGGAATTTCAATGTTTTTTGCATAAGAAGTTGATATTATAGTATTTACAATTATGTTGTCATCTAAAAAATCCGATAACGGCAATTCGATAATTTGGGCTACTTCCTCTCGGTTTGGAATAAAAATTACTTCTTCTTTGCTAATTCCAAGAAAAGGATAGACTAAGAAATTACTTGCTTGAATGTATAACTGTGTAAATGCTCTAATAATTTCGATATTCTTCGGATGAATACCTATTTCTTCATGTGTTTCGCGCAAAGCGGTATTAACATAATTTTGGTCTCTAGTTTCGTATTTTCCGCCAGGCAAAGCTACTTGTGCTGAATGTATTCCTTCGTAAGAATTCCGAACAATGAGCACCAAATGAGTCCGCCCATTTTTTGGATAAAACAGCATCATTACTGCGGCAGTTTTGGGGTTAAAACTATCTAAATTTTGGTTTTTTAGGCTTTCAATCCGTTCCAATGGTACCATTTTGAAATGCGCTTCTTTGGCAGGAAGAGTTACTCCTACTAATTTTGGAACATTTTCTAAAAAATCTTGAAAATCCATAATCAAAACCTATTTTTGTACATTGGAAACTGTTATAAATATAGCATAAATAAATAGTAAGAACAAATTTCAATTATAAAATTAAAAATCCATTACAACCAATCTGAAATCTAAAATCAACACTTATAAATGTATAGCAAAGAAGAAGCACAACGACTAAAGCGAGAATTCTGGATCGAATTTGCCGAAAAAATATCCCCGAAAATGGGTTTTGTACGATACCAAAATCAAGGACTTTTCGTTTAAATTTTTTGCCGACAACAAAAAAGCACAAGTCTTAATAGATATCGAACATCGTAATGACGAAAAACGAATTATTTATTTTGAAAAACTAGAATCCCTAAAGACCATTTTAGAAGATGATTTTGTCAAAGATTTGGTCTTCGAGAAAAACTTCACTCTGGAAAGTGGCAAAACCATTAGTAGAATTTGGGTCGAAAAAAGCGGAATAAGTATAAGTAATAGAAATCATTGGAATGAAATTTTCGACTTTTTTTACGAGAATATGAATGCTTTAGAAATGTTCTATTTCGAATATGAGGATTACATAAAGGATTTGGAGATGAACACCTAAAAACAAATTCTAAATTCCAAAACCACAAATCTACTAAGGTTTTGGATACCGTTTTTTAATATTCCGAATTAATTCTTCGAGTCCGTTGAGTTTTAATTCATAGATCAATTGCAACTGTTGTCCAAGTTCACCTTTTGGAAACCCTTTGTTGGAATACCAAACCACATAATACTCAGGCAAATCGATTAGATATCGACCTTCATATTTGCCAAAAGGCATTTTGGTATGCGCTAATTTGATGAGTTGTTTTGGGTCTTGTTCCATTTTTTTGGGAGAAAAGTTTATAGAAAATAGTTAATGACTTTATCGAGAAAACTATAATCTGTTCTATTTTATGAAATTTGTAATCGAAAAGGGGCACTAATTATCTTTTCAAACTAAAGTGAGATTTAAAAACTTTAGAAGTCCCTTTTTCGTCATAATCTACTGTGAACCAATAATCATCCGAAGGAAGAGCTTGTCCGTTGAATATTCCATTCCAACCTTGGCTTGAAGGACTAATTTGCTTGAGGAGTTTTCCATATCGATCATATATAAATATTGGAGCATTTGGATTGGTCAAAGCTAAGTGAGGAATATTCCAAAATTCATTATAGCCGTCCCCATTTGGAGTGAAAAATTTTGGATAATTGATGAGTACAGCATTGATAGGAGCAGGGTTGCAATGTCCGTTTTTGTCTCTTACTGAAATTAGGTGTTCTCCAGGTTTTACATTATTAAAGGTATTGCTGACTTGAAACGGAAGAGTATCCAATTGGTATTCATAATTTCCAGAGCCAGAACCTAATACATTTACTGTTATAAAAGTGGGATAATCAAAAGCATCGCTATAAATCACTTCGAGATAAGGTGTATATTTAATAACTTTGGCTGAAGCAGTTTTAGAACACAATGTTACTGTATTTGTTGCAGTAACTACATAATCACCAACTTGTGTGGTTGTAATTGAAGAGTTGTTTCCGCCAAAAGGAGCTCCATCAAGCGTCCACTCGAATAGGTAATTGGCTCCTGAAATTCCACTATCTAAAGTGGCTGGATTTAATAATGTACTTGTTTCATAGTCTTCACAAATAAAATATTCAGGTAGTAATTGTGGATCGGGAAATAGGTTTATTATCAATCTTAATTCGACAACATCAAAGCAAGTTGATATAGTTGTATTGTTTGTGACTCTAATCCACACACTGTCCGAAAACGGATTGTCATTTTGGTAAGTTGCAGGATTCGCAATTGGAATCGCATTTATATCATTGGCCTCAGCCAAAGAAGTATAAAAAGTGAGCATAAAATTGGCATCAGGAGTTTGACCATTTAAAACTTGATTTCTAATCGTTAAATTAGTCAAATCGAATTCAAAAATTCCATCGTTTGTTGCAAATGTATCACAAGTTTCCACTGTATTTACTGGATTGGCAACTGGTCTAGTAGTAATAGAAATACTAAAAGGATTTTCATCACTACAATTCAATCGGTCGCCAGTTTCATAATAAATATAATACATTGGCAGAACATTCGTTGACGTTACTGTAGTTCCTGCAGGAATTATATTTCCTCCACCTAATGGTCCTCCTGGCGCATCATAATAAAAATTATTTGGTGTTGGCAATGCAGGAAAAGTAAAACTGTCACAATAGGATAATTGTGTAGGAATTGGATCAGCTTCGACTCCGTTTATTGAAATATCGAAAAAGTTTTCACTAAAACAACTGGGATCATTTGGATTTGCTGCAAAGATATAAATTCTGTTATTGGTGCTTATAGTCGTTCCTGCGGATAAAGGGTTTACGCCATTTGGATCGTCGAAATAGGCTCCATTAGTTAATGGACTTAAAACATACGAATTGCATTGGTCAACATTTGATCTAGAATCTATTCTAGGTCTAGTGTTTATGGTTATTGTCCACGGTTTTTCATTGTAACAACCCAAAATGGTCGCCGATGGTTTGTAAATATATACAGTAGTTGTAGTGGTTATTGTGTCAATATTTGGAATTAACTGTACGTTTCCAGAAGCTGATGGACCTCCAGCTAAAGTGAAATAATCGGCTCCATCTATTTGAGGTGGTAGAACGAAACTTTCGCAAGCTATTACGTCTGAAGGTGTTGTTACAAATGGAGCATTTATAGTAATGGTGAATGAATCGGTTGTACAACTAGCGCCAGGAATGTAAGTATAAATATTAGTTGTGCTAGTAATAACTCCAGGCAGAATCAGGTTTCCACCTCCATTCGGTGCATCCCGATATTCGCCAACTGGAATAGGAGGTAAATTATACGAAATGCATTCGTTTATATCGGTTAAACCCAAAGTATTTATGTAAACTGTAAAAATGGTATTTGGAGTTCTACAACCATTGTTTGTTGCAAAAACATAAAGTCTTGTTGTTGAAGTTATGGGCGAAACTGCTGGGGTGTATATTCCTGTGGCACTATTGAAAGTATAATAATCACCAACTGCTAACGGAGGTAAATTGTATGATGTACAATCAAAAACATTGGCAATCGGGACAATAGTTGGAGTAATGTTTACAGTTATGTTAAATTGGCTTTCAAGAATACAAGGATTAGCAATATCTGTTGACGAAAAATAGGTATAAATTGTTGTTGTTCCTGGAGTGGTTATTGTACTTCCAGCGGTAAGTTCGGTTCCGCTACCATTTGGTCCTCCTGGTAATGTAAAATAGCGAAGTCGAAAAGGTGTTATAGGCAATCGGTAACGGTCACATGCTATTATATCGGTTTGATTTAAATCTAATGGTGTTACTATTGTTATATTAAAAGCACTTTCGATTGAACAGCTAGGAGTGGTTGCGGTTGTACTATAAAGATAAATTCTTTTGTTGGTTGTAATGATATCTCCCGCATTAAGCATTGGCAAACCCTGATTTGGTCCCGAATAATAGTTTCCAGGATTTGTAAGAACTGGTAGCGTATAGCTTATGCAAACAAATTGATTAATAATCGAATCTATAGTTGGTCTGGGTATAACAATTAGCCTAAAATTGGTCGTACTAAAACAACTTGGGTCTGTTGTAGTTTGAATTCTTGCATAAATAATTGTACTCCCTGATGTAAAGGGAGTAGTAGCATTTATTGGATTCACTCCTGCATTGGCATCAATCGCATTCGAATAATAGGAGACATCATATATTGCTGTAGATTGTGCTCCTAAAATAGTGGCTGTTTGTGAATCAATAATAAAATTGGCTGTGTTTGTATTAGGAGCAGTTTCGCATAAAGATAAATCTCCTGCAAGATTAGCTATTGGAGGAGGCGTAAGTCTCAACTGAAATGATTTTGTGATGAAACATTTTGTCGTAGTTTCTTCTATTCGAATCCAAATTAGGGCAGGTAAATTTGCAGTCACTATGGTATAATTATTAGTGAGTGGATTCATATTTAAAGTTGCATCTACCAAAGATGAATGATAGCTTACTTGAGTTCCTGGAATGGTAACAATCGGACTATTGATAGACAAATCAAAAGTATAACTAGCTAATCCTGAATTGCATTTAAATAAATCTAAAGGGTCAGTAGTGTTAATAGGACTGTAGTATTCAACGTTTATAAAATCAGTAGTTACAGGACAAGAAGTCGCAATAATGGTATAAGTAAGTCCATAAGTTCCGGGTTGTGTAACTGTTAAATCAGGTGTATTTCCTCCAACAGGGTTTCCGTTATAGGTCCAATCAAAAGAATAAATGGTGGGATCCAATCCAGAAACAAGGGTATGGGTTCCGTTGTCACAAATGGCTGTATTGCTCGCCACAGTTAAATCTGGACCTAAAACATCTTGTCCTATATTAAAACTACTTGCCCCTAAAAATATAGCCGAATCGGATTGACTATCTTGTCTATCGGCGATTACTAATTTGATATGGTAGGGTGTATTTGGAATCAAATTGTTCGAAAATGCACTCATTGAAACGGTTTGTCCATTAAAATTTGTCGCTGAAGCTGCTGCATCTGAACCACCATTGAAAGTACCAAAATAAGCTGGATTTTCCGATGGGCAAGAAGAATTGTATAGAAAATCTCTAATAGTAGTAACCGAAATTGGAGTTGAAGTACCGGGAACAACAGCAAGATTTGTCGTTACACCAGTTGTCGAATTGGTTAACAAGAAAGTGAAAGCATCCGAAAATTGGCACTGAAAATTACCATATTCTTCTGAGGCAAATAAAAATCGAAAGTCAAAATTGGAAGAAAAAGGAACAAAATCAAATTCTAAAACAGTAGCATTTGTTGAGTTCATAGTAATTCCAGAAGCTAGAAGTGTCGATTCTAAATCGGGATCACCTGTCCAAGCAGCATTACCGTCGTTTAGTTCAGTACTGTTAGGACCCGGAGCATTAACAACATTTCCAGTACTCAAAATAACGCCACTTGAGAGCGGGAATAATGGATTTGTATTTTCAAAATAACCAATTCCATTTGTAGAACCAAAATTGCTTCCTGTTCTCCATCTAATATTACTTATTTGAACGCAAGATTTATTGACCAAAACCTGTGTGACTAATTCTGGAACACTGTACGTATTGGTATCAACAGTAATTGTCTGTGAAAAACATTCAATCCAAAAAAGTGAAACTACTATTAAAAGAAAATTTTTCATTTGGAATTTGTTTTTGGGCAAAAATAGAATTTTATCGATAAAAAGTTTAATTTAATCGTTGAAAAGCGCAATATAAGTAATGTGGCTTTGAGTTTTAAAAAAACATAAATTTAGTTTAAATTTTTTGATTAGCTTTAAATACTTTAAACGGCTTTTGATAACATTTATTTCGAATAAAACTACAATCAATATTTCGTCTGAAATTCCTATATTTGCAGCCTTAAAATCAGTAAAAAAATGACCTTACCACAGATTCTTACTCCTGCTATAGAAAATGCAGTCCAAGCATTATTTGGCGTTACCTTAGACAAAATCGAATTTCAAAGTACACGCAAGGAATTTGAAGGCGATATTACGATGGTAATCTTCCCTTTATTGAAAGTTATCAAAAGCAACCCAGTAGAATTAGGAAATAAAATAGGCAACTATTTGGTCGAAAATAGGGTCGAAGTAAGCCGTTTTAACGTGGTTTCTGGCTTTTTAAATATTGTTATTTCAGACGAATATTATTTAAATTTTTTCAACGAAATCCGAAATCAAGATAAATTTGGTTTTGTTACACCTAGTCCAGAAGATAAAGCGATTATGGTTGAATATTCTTCGCCTAATACCAATAAACCTTTGCATTTAGGTCACGTTCGAAATAATCTTTTGGGATATTCTGTGGCTGAAATTATCAAAGCTTCTGGAAAGAAAATTTATAAAACTCAAATCATCAACGACCGTGGAATTCATATTTGCAAGTCAATGTTGGCTTGGCAAAAATTTGGAAACGAAGAAACTCCAGAGAGTACAGGTTTAAAAGGAGATAAATTAGTAGGGAATTATTATGTGGCTTTTGATAAAGCGTTTAAAGAAGAAATCAATCAATTAATTGCTCAAGGAAAGACTGAAGACGAAGCTAAAAAACAAGCCCCAATTATTTTAGAAGCACAAGAAATGCTTTTGAAATGGGAAGCTGGCGACGAAAAAGTCATTTCACTTTGGAAAACCATGAACCAATGGGTTTATGATGGTTTTGCAACTACTTATAAAAACTTGGGAGTTGATTTTGATAAATATTATTACGAAAGTAATACCTATTTGTTAGGTAAAGACGTGGTTCAAATAGGTTTGGAAAAAGGCATTTTCGAAAAAGATCCCGATGGTTCGGTTTGGATTGACTTGACCGACGAAGGTTTGGACAGAAAAATCGTCTTGCGTTCTGATGGAACTGCGGTTTATATGACCCAAGATATTGGGACAGCTATTCAGCGTGTGAAAGATTTTCCAGACGTTGGAGGAATGGTTTATACTGTGGGTAATGAGCAAGATTATCATTTTAAAGTACTCTTTTTAATCTTGAAAAAATTAGGTTTCGATTGGTCTAAAAACCTCTATCATTTGTCTTACGGAATGGTCGATTTGCCTTCAGGAAAAATGAAATCCAGAGAAGGAACGGTGGTCGATGCCGATGATTTGATGCAAGAAATGACGGATACAGCTCAGAAAATTGCCGAAGATTTAGGAAAACTAGAAGGCTATTCAACCGAAGAAAAATTAAAATTGTACAAAACCATAGGATTGGGGGCTTTGAAATATTACATTTTGAAAGTGGATCCAAAAAAACGTATCCTGTTCGACCCAGCAGAATCGGTTGATTTTGCAGGAAATACGGGGTCGTTTATTCAATACACCTATGCCCGAATTCAGTCTATTATTCGCAAAGCCAATTTCGATTTTACTGCTGTGAGTACTATAAATGTATTGCACGAAAAGGAAAAAGAATTGGTCAAACAACTTGAATTATTTCCCGAAGCGATTCAAAATGCAGCCCAAAATCACAGTCCCGCTTTGATTGCGAATTACACTTATGATTTGGTTCGCGAATACAATTCGTTTTACCAAGCTGTTTCTATTTTGGGAGAAGAAGATTTGGAAAAGAAAATATTCAGAGTGCAGCTTTCTAAAAAGGTCGCAGAGACTATTGCGTTAGCGTTTCAATTATTGGGAATTGATGTTCCTGAAAGGATGTAATTTTTTAGTTTAAAATACCATAAAAAGGCCTCATTTTGGGGTCTTTTTTTATGAAAAATAACTTAAATTTACGAATGTTAATGCACTATAAATTATGATAAAAATGAAATTATGTTTGGTGTTCATATTGTTTTTTACGACAGTCGTTTATTGCCAAACTGAACCAGTCAAAATTTCTGGAGAAGCTCAAGGAACTACTTATCATATCACTTATTTTGATAACCAAAACAGAAATTTCCAACCTGAAATTGAAAAAATACTCAGGGATTTTTGATTTATCAGTATCCACCAATATTCCCAATTCAATTATTTCTAGAATAAATTCAAACGAAAAAAATGTAGTCGTTGACCAATATTTTAAAGAATGTTTCAAAAATGCAAAAGAGGTTTGGAAGAACACAAATGGAGCTTTTGACCCAACGGTTTATCCGCTTGTGAATGCTTATGGATTTGGTTCTGGAAAAAAAACTTAAAATAGAAAAAACTATAATTGACAGTATCTTAAAATTTGTCGGCTTTCAATTGATTGAATTAAAGGGAAATAAAGTCATCAAAAAAGACCCTAGAGAGTCAAATTAAATTTTCCGTTAATTTTTGGCAACAATTGATTCATCTTCATTAGGAATAATTTTACTAATTTAAATACATTACACCTTTTGCTATTTATCTAATTTTCCTTATTCGGATATTTTTTTTTACAAATGTAGTTTTGCAAATCTCTTATTGGTTTTTTTTTTGATTGTTGCGATATAGATTAGGTGTTATTTTTTAATATTTTAGAATACTTTTTATATATTTTTCCAAATAAAGTATGATTTAATTTTATAATTAACTTTTTTTTTGTGCTAACTAATTGTTGTTTTTTTTAGAAATTATTTTATTGTAGTTTTCAGGTTTAATTTTATAAGAGAAATGCCTTATTGTCAATAATAGCGACAGTTCCGATGTTTTTTTTTTCATAATTTTATAGATGTAAAATTTAAGATTGTGTAAAATAAGTCCCTATATATTTCACTTTTAATTTTAATGGAGTTAGAGATTTTGCAAGCTTAATTTTTATTAAGTGTAAATTTTACACGATATTTTTCACAATCGGTTGTAATTTTAAAAAAATACTTCTATATTTGCCTTTGTAGATTCCTTTAATATAAAAATGCCGAGATTAAGAAATCGTAATAGTAAATTGCTTAGTAAGGATTCAGGAATTAAAAATATCGAAAAAGTATTAAATAGTTTTATGAGATTTAGTTTACTGGAAACACAAATAACTTTTTGCTTTCTTTAAATTTTTCTCTAGAAATAATAATGAGCTAAGTAGTTCAAATTTTTAAACAATTAACTAACCAACCCAAAAAAAACAACCATTAAGCCTATGAAGTAAAAAAAAATTAAAAACCGTTTTTGAAATATTCTCAATTGTTGAATTTGTGTTTTTATTTCAAAGTAAAATAATGGTTAATTCATTGTTCTACATAATCAACAAGAATATTATTTTAATTAATCATTAATTGATCTGCTTTGAAGACAGTATTATGATTGATTTTTTTAAAGAAGGAAACGTGTAAGTTTTTAACCAACTAGTCATATAATTAAATTCGGGATAAATCTAATTGAGTTTCTGAATTTAACATGCAAAATAAATTTGTAAAATAATATGACACATAATTTAAGTTCTAATTTGTAATAAATTAAAAAATGTCAAAATATTAATATGATAAAACAATTAATTAAAGTTCCACGTAAAGTGAATTGCGTGGTATTGGGAGTTTTGTTACAGTTTATGTTTTCGAATGTATTGTTGGCAAGTGGAGGAAAAGCAACCTTGTCTGCTGTAAAAAATCAGTATAGTCAGCAAATAACAGTCTCTGGAACAATTACTTCGGCAGAAGATAAATTGCCAATTCCTGGCGTGACCATAATGGTTAAGGGTAATTCAAAAATGGGTGTAATATCTGATTATGATGGAAAATATAAAATTTCAATTCCTTCATCAGGTGCTACATTGGTTTTTAGTAGTATAGGTTTTAAGACCATCGAGAAACAAGTAAAAGGGCAATCTGTAGTCAATATTGTTATGTCTGTGGATCAGACAAATTTGAATGAGGTTGTTATTGTTGGATATGGTAAGCAAAAAAAGGAGAGTGTAGTTGCTGCAATTTCTCAAGTTTCAGGTAAAACATTAGAGCGAAATGGTGGAGTTCAAAGTATTGGTGCAGCTTTAACAGGTAATGCGCCAGGTTTAGTTACTACTGCAAGTACTGGTATGCCTGGAGAGGAAGATCCTCGTATAGTAATACGTGGAGCAAGTACTTGGAATGATTCAGCTCCATTAGTATTGGTTGACGGTATAGAGCGTCCTATGAATAGTGTAGATATTGGATCTGTAGAGACGGTTTCTGTTTTGAAAGATGCTTCGGCTACTGCGGTTTATGGATCAAGAGGAGCTAATGGTGTAATTCTGATCACGACAAAACGTGGAAGCTTAGGAAAAGCATTAATTAGAGCTAGAGTTAATACAACAATGAAAGTTCCTTCTCAATTGCCTAATAAGCTCGATTCTTATGATGGATTGATGGTTCGAAATCAAGCTATTGAAAATGAGTTGGCTTTAACTCCATCTAGTTGGAATGATTATCTTCCACAAGCGATAATTGATAAGTATAGATTTCCAGCCAATCAAGAAGAGGCAGAAAGATATCCAAACGTGGATTGGCAAGACACATTATTCAAAGATTATGCGATGTCTTATAATGTGAGTTTGAATGTTAGTGGAGGTACTGAATTTGTTAAGTATTTCACCAGTGCAGACTTTTTAAGTGAAGGCGATCTTTTTAAAAAATACAGTAATAATAGAGGATATGATCCGGGTTATGGATACAATCGTCTGAATGTTAGAACTAATTTAGATTTTCAAATTACTCCATCTACAACTTTTAAAGTAAATCTTGCAGGGTCGCACGCTGTAAAGAAAAGTCCTTGGGGTGCTTCTGGTGGTGAATATACCATGTGGGATGCTGCATATTCAACAGCGCCTGATGTGTTTTTACCTTATTATGAATCTGATAATTCTTGGGGTTATTTTGCTCCAAATGAAGGTAAAGCATCCAATTCTGTTCGAAATTTAGCTATTAGTGGTATTCAGTTTGTAACTACTACGCGACTTACTACCGATTTTACATTGAATCAAAATCTAGACATGTTGGTCAAAGGTCTTAATTTTACTGGAACAATAGCTTTAGATAATTCATTTGTAGAAGGTGATCGAGGAGTTAATGATTTATATAATGATACTCAACAAAAATGGATTGATCCAGTGACAGGAATAGTTACTTATAAAAAGGCTTATGATACGGCCAATAGGTTTGATTTTCAAGAAGGAGTAAAATGGTCTCCTAGTGCTGGAACAGTGCGAGATTGGTCTACATATAGAAGACTTTTCTATCAAGCTCAAATAAATTATGCTACAACTTTAGGTTCTAAGCATGATATTACAGCGATGGGACTTTTTAATCGTAATGAAGGTGCTACAGGAAGTGAAGTTCCTCGTTATAGAGAAGACTGGGTTTTTCGTGCTAGTTATGGTTACGCAGGTAAATATTTTGCTGAATACAATGGTGCATACAATGGTTCCGAAAAATTTGCTGCTGGTAATCGTTTTGCATTCTTTTCTTCAGGAGGACTTAACTGGGTAGTCTCAAAAGAAGGTTTTATGAAAAAAACAGCCTCTTTCTTGGATTTGCTTAAAATAAGAGCAAATTACGGACAAGTTGGTGATGATAGTGTGAGTGGTAGATGGCTATATCTAACTCAATGGGGTTTTGGAGGACAAACTCAATTAGGGACAAGTGGTGAAGGAGGAGAGTTAAGCCCTTATACTTGGTATAAAGAAACTGCTGTGGGAAATCCAGGCGTACAATGGGAAACGGCAGAGAAATCTAATTTTGGTGTTGATTTTGGGTTCTTCAAGGGGCTTATTAAAGGATCTGCAGATATATTTAAAGAAGAACGCTCTGACATCTTGTTGTCTGGTGGTAGTAGAGCAATACCTTCCTATTATGGAGCTGTAGCGCCTGTTGCCAATTTAGGGAGAGTGAGAAATCAAGGTTATGAATTTGAAGTTAAATTAAATTACACTTTTGCAAATGGATTGAATTTATGGTCTGATTTGAATATGACTCATTCTGAAAATAAAATTATCGATGCAAATAATCCAGAGTTATTGCCAGAGTATCAAAAATCTGAAAACAAACCAATTGGGCAAGCTTTTTCTTATGTTGCACAAGGGTATTATAATAATTGGGATGAATTGTATGGAAGTACTATTCAAGATACAAATGATAATCAAAAATTGCCTGGAAGTTACAACCTACTTGATTATAATGCTGATGGTGTAATTAATTCTTATGATAATATTCCTTATGGTTTTACTGGTACGCCACAAAATACCTATAACGCTACAGTTGGTTTTAACTGGAAAAAATTTAGCGGTTTTATTCAGTTTTATGGAGTTAACAATGTAACACGACAAGTAGTTTTAGGGAGTTTAGTTTCACAAAACCACACCGTGTATGATCAAGGGTCATTGTGGAATAAAGACAACATTGACGCAGATAATCCAATGCCTCGTTGGCTTTCTACTCCAAGTGGTTACAATGATGCTCAACGCTATATGTACGATGGATCATACTTACGTTTAAAGAATGCTGAAATAGCTTATACTTTTGATGAAAGCAATTCTTCAATAAAATCTTGGGGTGTTCAAAATATAAGAGTGTTTATAAACGGTGATAATCTTTATATATGGTCAAAAATGCCAGATGATAGAGAAAGTAATTATGCAGGAACTGGTTGGGCTTCTCAAGGAGCATATCCAACAGTTAAACGTTTTAATCTAGGAGCTAATATTATTTTTTAAATTAGAGATTATGAAAAATTATTTCAAAACAATAGTAAAGTATAGCCTTATATTGGGCTTGTGTGCCTTTCCGGTATCGTGTGAAGAATATCTTGATGTGTCTCCAGACACTTTGATTTCTGACCAAGAAGCATTTGAGAATTTTACTAAATTTCAAGGATTCACAGAAGAACTATATCAAACTATTCCAGATTTTACCAATGGATATTGGACAAATTCTTGGAATTGGGGAGAAGATGAAATTCAGTCTTCAGCTCGTGATTTCCATTTTGTATGTAAAATTGACAATGGAAATTTATGGGGTTGGCAATCTCAACATGATGGTTGGCAAGCAGGATGGATGAATCGAAACAACGTGTCTACAGATAACGACCGTTTTCATAAGGATTTATGGACATTAGGCTGGAGAGGTATCCGTAAAGCAAATATTGGTTTAGCCAATATCGATAAATTACAAGATGCAACACAAGAAGAAAAAGATTTGATAAAAGGCCAGCTTTTGTTTTTTAGAGGATGGTATCATTTTCAGTTCATGCAGTATTTTGGAGGTCTTCCTTATATAGATACAGTACTTCCTAGCGATGAACCATTGAGGTTACCTAGACTTAAATATGCAGAATGTGCTGAGAAAGCAGCTGCAGATTTTAGAATGGCCGCTGATTTATTACCAGTGGATTGGGACAATACCACAGTAGGTAAAAGAACTTTAGGTAAAAACGCTTTGCGTATCAACAAAATTATGGCCTTAGGCTACTTGGGTAAAAATTATCTTTGGGCAGGAAGTCCGTTGATGAATAAAGAATCTACAGGTAGTGCAACTTATAATGTTGAATTTTGTAAAAAAGCCGCAAAAGCTTTTGGGGAGTTATTAACCAACACGGAAAGTGGTAATTCTAAATATGCTTTATTACCATTTGCTAATTATAGTGATAACTTTTATACTACAGGTAAAAACTGGGCAATTCCAGGTGGTTCTGAAGCTATTTTTAGAGGTCCTTATTGGGGTGCTAATGGGTCAAATTGGGGTACTAGTAAGCAATACCAACCTTCACCTGTATTAGCAGATGGAGACGTTAAGTTTTTGCCAACTGCTAACTATGTTGATAATTATGGTATGGCGAACGGTTTACCAATAACAAATATTTCTCAAGCAGACGCTGAGTCAGGTTATGATCCAACTCATCCTTGGCAAGGTCGTGACCCTCGTTTTTACAATGATATAGTGTATAACGGTGTAAAATGTGTTACTGGAACTATGCCAGCTAATGTTGAATCAGATCGCTATGCTAAATTGTTTACAGGTGGAAGTTATCGAAATATAAGCACCGGAAGTAGAACTGGTTATTTACTATATAAATTTATTCCAATAACTGCTAATAAATATGATGGAGGGTATGATTGGGGTAATAATTTGAATATTCATATTCCATGGATGCGTTTGTCAGATATTTATTTGATGTATGCCGAATCTGCTGCTGTAGGATATAATTCTGCAACAGGTAAAGATCCATCGTATAGCAAAAATGCTGTAGAAGCTGTAAATGTTGTTAGAGATAGAGCCAAAGTGGGTCATGTTGCTAATAAATTCTTAGGTACAGTCGATTCTTTTATGAATGAAGTAAGACGTGAACGTGCAGTTGAATTAGCTTTTGAAGGGCATCGTTTTAATGATCTTCGTAGATGGATGTTATTTATTCAAAGTCCATATACTTTAAAGAAATCAGTAGAATTTGATCGAGATGCAAGTTTTAATCCTGCAACTCCTAAAACTAATAAAGTTCTTAATATTCGCGAAACGGTTAT
>Ga0116158_10002712_pt1 | contig 15577 bp, 13 predicted proteins | sample AD_UKC052_MetaG_FD_89883 | JGI IMG/M metagenome (GOLD analysis project Ga0116158, IMG submission 89883) | Active sludge microbial communities of municipal wastewater-treating anaerobic digesters from USA - AD_UKC052_MetaG | ecosystem: Engineered > Bioreactor > Anaerobic > Digestate | place: USA... | reverse complement strand
GGAAAGGTTTTGTAACAACACCAATAACAAGTGAGCCGAGGCTTTTTGCAATCGAAGCAACTACAGGAGTTCCACCGGTACCTGTACCGCCGCCCATGCCGGTAGTTACAAAAACCATATCGCTGCCGGTAAGAATTTCAGCAATTCTTTCTTTATCTTCTTCAACTGCTTTTCTGCCAACATTAGGATCGGCTCCGGCACCAAGTCCTTTTGTAATTTTCACCCCTACCTGCAATTTATGATGTGCACTGTTGCTTTCAAGTACCTGTGCATCAGTATTAACGGCGACGTATTCAACACCGGTAAGTCCGCGTCTTATCATGGACTCAATAGCGTTGCATCCGCCTCCGCCTACTCCAACTACTTTTAGTACGGCTGATAAAGATTTTGATTTATCGATTGTGGCAAAGTTTGTCATTGTACCTCCAACAAAGTTATTTTATAAATCATCAAAAAACTGCCTGAACTTTTTCCATGTTTCAGACACAACATTTTCTTTTTTCTTTTTAAGTTTCACAGTAGATGAAATCTGTACATGTTTACTTCCCATTACATCTTTCAACAGACCGATAACCGTTGCATATTCCGGTTTCTCTACTTCGGACACTGAATTTCTTGTTAGCTCCACCGGAACGCCTATCCTTGCAGGTAATCCGAATACTTCTTCTGCAAGTTCGGGACATCCTTTCAACAAAGAACCTCCACCGGTTAATACTACGCCGGCTTTAATTTTGTTTTTGAAGCCTGCTTTCCTTATCTCGTTGTCGATAAGCGAAAACAATTCGTGCATTCTTAAACTAATTATTTGAGTCAGCAAACTTGTAGGAATTTTTGTATTCCCTTTTGCACCGACTCCTCTAATTAGAATATCTTCATCTTTAATTATGGATGATGCCGTTGCATATCCATAACTTTTTTTCAGGTTTTCAGCTTCTTCTGTAACAACGCCGAGTGTTTCTCTTATATCGTTTGTAACCTGGTTACCTGCAACACCAAAAACCCTCGAATGCTTAATTGCCTTACGATGAATTACGGCTATATCCGTAGTGCCGCCTCCGATATCAATAAGCAAAACACCAAGGTCTTTTTCGCTTTCATCCAGCACCGAAGAACTTGAAGCAATCGGTTGAAGAATATAATTGGAAACCTGCAGTCCTGCTCTTTCAACAGATTTTTTTATATTCTGAATTGCCGGGATAGAAGCCAATACTATATGGTTTGTTGCTTCAAGGCGTGTACCTGACATACCGATCGGACTTTCAATTCCTCCCTGGTAATCAACAAAGAATTCTTCCGGAATTATGTGTAGAATTTGTCTGTCTGAAGGAATTCTAATTGTGCGGACATCGGTCTCAAGCCGTTGTAAGTCTTCTTTCGTGATTTCGTGTTCTTCATTTGTTATCGTAACGTAGTTACGGTGCCGCATACTTGTAATATGCTCACCGGCAACACCTACATTAACAGAAGTAACCATCAACCCGGCTTTATTTGAAGCAATGGAGAAGGCTTCTTTAATTGCTTCAGCAGTTTTACCGATATTTGTAACCAGTCCTTTACTAAGACCAACCGAAGGAGCAACACCGAATCCGAGGATTTCGAATTTACCGTCTTCGTGCTGCTGGGCAATTACGGCACATACCTTCGTGGTACCTAAATCAAGTCCGGCTATTATGTTTTTCTGCATTAATTAGATTCCTATTTTCTCATTCATTCCAAGATAAACATAATTATCGTAACGCAGGTCGATATAGTTACAACTTTTAACAAGTTCGGAGAATTTTTTATCAGATTTAAGACCGCTAAGGGTATTTAGTTTGCGTGAAAAACCATCTTTCCCCAGTACTACCTGGGCATAGTCATCGGAAAAAGAAAGAATAATTTCTTTACCATGACGAAGGTTGATTTCCGAAAGATTAGAGTAGAGTTCTTCGCTGAAAAGACGCGTTATATCAATAATTTTAAATGCTTCTACAATGCCGGGTTCAGCAACTTTTTCATGTTCCTTTACAACGGCTAATTTTGAATTATTGACAGTTGGAAAATCAAGTATATTTGTATTTTCCAGTATAGTTAAAATCTCGAAATCCTCGGTAATCAGAAAAGGTTTTCCTTCGACTAAAATTAAAGCCTTAACGATTTTTTCTTTTAAATAAGCAACCGCTTTTTTGTCGGTCGTAAATTCAATATCAACATCATGTATATACGGGTGATTTAGCAGTTCCTCCCTGAGCTGCGGAAGCGTTTTACGGCTTGCCCAAACATTATCTCCTGCAAAGCAATAATTCAAATATGAATCCTTAGAAAGTAACTTTTCACCGTGTATTACAACATCACGAAATCTATTTTTATCCTGGTTTTTATTCGATAAAAATATCAAAAAAAAGACTCCTAAAGTTAAGACAGAAAAAAGAGTTATACCAACAATTTTATCCTTTAAAGTCATATTTTTTTTCACGATTCAAGTGATTGAATAAATTTTTCGCCATACTTCCAGATATCTCCGGCACCCATTGTAACTATTATATCACCTTTCTGTATAATTGAATTTAAAACTTGCGGTACATCGTTTTTATTTTGAACATATATCGTGTTTTTATGCCCGATTTTTTTTGCTGCTTCTATGATTAATTCACCCGTAACACCTTCAATTGCTTCTTCCCTTGCCGGGTAAACATCCGTGCAAATAAAAATATCGGAATTAAGAAAAGACCTTCCGAATTCAAGGTGAAAATCTCTTGTCCTTGTATAAAGATGCGGTTGAAAAACAGCGATTAATCTTCTTTTCCATCCCGATCTAATTCCGTTAAGTGTCGCGGAGGTTTCTGTAGGATGATGTGCGTAATCATCAACTACCATAATATCTTTATCATACTTTACTTCAAACCGTCTATAAACACCGGCAAAGGAAGCAAGCGCTTTTTGAATAACTTTAAACTCAATGCCAAGTTCAATACCGATACTAACTGCAACAAGCGAGTTTTTTACATTATGTATTCCGGGAATCTGAAGATTTATTTCTCCCAATTCCTCACCCTTGTAAACGACCGTATAGCAGCTATTGAACTCATTATGTTTAATATTTATCGCCCTGACATCCGCTTGCGGTGATGTTCCGTAAGTTAATACTACCTTGTTAATCATCGGCAGAATATCCTGCAGTGCCGGTTCATCAAGACATAAAACTACAAAACCGTAAAAAGGGACTTTGTTTGCAAATTCGATAAATGCCGTTTTTATATCTTCAAGGTCTTTATAAGTATCAAGATGTTCTTTTTCAAGAGTTGTAATCGCTGCAATTGTTGGTGTCAATTTCAGAAATGTTCTATCGAATTCATCGGCTTCAACTACAATAAATTCTCCGTGTCCCAACCTTGCGTTAGTACCGCCGAGACTACTAAGCTTACCGCCTACAATAATAGTCGGATCGATTCCTCCTTCTGTAAGAACAAGCCCGACCATTGATGTTGTGGTTGTTTTACCGTGAGTTCCTGCAATTCCGATTCCATACTGCATTCTCATACACTCGGCAAGCATTTCAGCTCTTTTTATAACAGGAATTTTTTTCTGTAATGCAGTTTGAACTTCAGGGTTATCAATCGTTACTGCCGAGGAGTAAACCAATACATCAGTATCTTTAATGTTTTCCGTCGAATGCCCTTCATATATTTCAATACCAAGAGAACTCAGACGATTTGTAACTTCAGATAATGCTCTATCCGAACCGGATACCTGGAAACCCTGGCTGAGTAATATTTCAGCAATACCGCTCATTCCAATTCCACCAATTCCGACAAAATGTACTTTTTTAATATTCTTGAACATTAATTTTTCTTTCTTAATTTTGATTCTGCCAGAGCAACGGCTCTTTCGGCAATAATTTTTGCAGCATCCGGTTTACCGAGTTTTTTAGCATTAGTTTTCAACTCTTCCAGCTTTTCAGGATGATTAATCAACCCGAAAATTTCATTAAATAATTCTTTAGTAAGCAGGTCATCTTTTATTAATCGAACGGCATTTTTGTCCGACAGAGATTTTGCATTATGGTATTGATGATTTTCTGCAACATTAGGTGAAGGAACAAGAATTGCCGGTATCCCAAGAGTTGTGATTTCAGCAATAGTTGTTGCACCTGCCCTGGCAAGCAATAAATCGCATACCGAATAAGCTGCTGCCATATCATCTATAAACGGGTTGATATAAACATTCTTTTCATTTATTGAAGAATATTTTTCAAAATATAAACTTCCTGTCTGCCAGATTACCTGAAGGTCGTTTTCAACAAACTTTGATAGGTTTTGAAATACTGCTTCATTAATTGTTCTTGCTCCAAGGCTGCCTCCGATTACAAGCAAAGCCTTTTTCCCGGAAGATAGCCCAAACTTTTTAACTGCTTCTTCTTTTTTATATAAGTTAAGACTTACTCTTACAGGATTTCCCGTAGTCAACACTCTCTTTTTGTTTTGCAGATGCTTGATAGTATCCTCAAAACTTACATGTATTTCAGAAGCATGTTTTTCCAGTAGTTTTGTTGTAATGCCCGGTAGACTATTATTTTCAATCAATACTACTTTTGCTCCCGTTTTTGCAGCGGCAAAAACAGCCGGACCGGACGCATATCCACCCGAGCCGATTGCTACGGATGGTTTAAACTTCAGATTTATTATGAATGACTGAATTAAACTCACTACAAGTTTCAATGGAAATAAAAGATTTTCAACAGTTAGTTTTCTTGCAAATCCTTTTATCCAAATCGATTTGAATTTATAACCTAACGCCGGAACAACTTTTCCTTCAATCTTCGATTTTGTACCGACGAACAGAATTTCAGCTTCCGGTTTGAGTAACAATATCTGTTCTGCTACAGCTATGACGGGGAATAAGTGTCCACCTGTACCTCCGCCGGCTAAAAGAAATCGATATATATTTTTGTCCTTAATACTCATGCCATTGCTTCTAAATTTTCAGATTGAGACTCCTGCTCTTTTGCTTTACTTAATCCAATGTTGATTAGTATTCCAACCGATATTGCAAGTATAGTCATCGAAGTACCGCCGTAGCTAATAAAGGGCAACGGCAATCCGGTCGTTGGAACTAAACCGGATGCTACTGAAGCATTAATTAGAGCATAAGTAATAAACATGAGTGAAATTGAAATACCGAGCAGTTGTCCGAATTTATCTTTTGCATTCTTTGAAATAAGAACCGCACAAATAAATAACCCGAGATACAATGATAATACTACGACTGAACCAATAAACCCGGTTTCTTCCCCGAGGATAGCGAAAATGAAATCACCGTATGCTTCGGGTAAAAACAAATTCCTTTGACTGCTATGCCCTATCCCTACGCCATACAATCCCCCGCTTCCTAATCCAAGTATAGCTTGCTTAACCTGGTTATTTATCTGCTCACCGGTTTGTAAACTGTTTATAAATGTTAAAATCCTTTCGCGTGAATGGGTAAATATCATTGCAAGTCCGCCTGCAACCAAACCGCTAACTCCGAGTGTTGCCAAAATATGAGTAAATCTGGCACCGGCTAAAAACAGGATCATAAAAGAAATTAGTATTAGTATTACTCCGTTGCTTATATTCGGTTGAGCAAGAATTAAAAGCGAAGTCAGCATTATCCAGAATAAAGCCGGAGCAAATCCACGCTGAAAATCTTTTAATAATTCTTCCTTATCAGCTAACATAGCAGCAAGATGCAGGAAGAGCGCAATTTTAGCAAGGTCAGCCGGTTGAAAGTTAATGAATCCGAGGTCAAGCCACCTTTTAACACCTTTTACCTGCGTAGAAATAATCAATGTTAAAACTAAAAGCGTTATTACTACTGTTAAAATTGTTTTGCTATGTTCTTTATACAGTTCGTAAGGGATGAATGAAAAAATGATAATAAACACAATCCCTAACCCGGCTTTGAGCAAGTGGTTATTAAACAAGTAAAATTGGTTTGAAAACTTTGATACGCTATAGGTACTGCTTGCACTCATAACAAGATACAACCCGATTAGTATCAATAAGAAAATTCCGAGAAACATAGCTAAAGAATACTTTTTCATTTCAACCCCTGAACTGTTTCTTTAAACACTTTTCCTCTATGTTCAAAATTATCGAACATATCATAACTTGCACAAGCAGGCGAAAGCAATAAAACGTCTCCCGGTGCTGCTTCTGAATACCCGCGTGTAACGCACTCTTCAAGCGAGTCTATTTTTTCGACTGTTACAGAATCTTTGAAGGAATTATAGACTTTATCTGCAGAATCTCCAATAGCATAAATCTTTTTGACTTTTTGAACAACAAGGTCTTTAATTTTATTGTAATCTCCTCCCTTATCCAATCCACCTAAAATCAAAAAGAGCGGTTCTTCAAAACTCTTCAGTGCATACCAAACCGAATCAACGTTCGTTGCCTTAGAATCGTTGATAAACTTTACACCGTTCAATTCTCTAACAAATTCAATACGATGTTCAACTCCGGGAAAAGTATTCAATGCTTTTTTAATTGAGTTCTCTTCAAGCCCGAAAGAAACCGCAGCAGCTATTGCCGCCATTGCATTGGCTTTATTGTGATCACCCTTGATTAATAGTTCAGAAACATCACACTTAAATTTTACTTGATTCTTTTCCTTTAAAATAAACTGGTTGTTTTGAATTGAGATTCCGTTCGCTACTGTATCAGATAAAGAGAAGAAGCGCACCTTCGACTGCGTGTTAATTGGATACTCCGTAAATATTCTATCATCGGCATTGATTATCAAAACATCCCTTGAGGTTTGATTTTTTGTTACCCGGTACTTTGAGAAAATATAGTTCCGCATTTCATTTTTATAGCGATTAAGATGATCCGGGGTTATGTTGAGAATTACTCCTACTGCCGGTTTGAATTTATCGATAAAATCAAGCTGGAAACTTGATACTTCGAGAGAAACAAATTCATCCGGTTGAACATCAAGTGCGATTTCAGAGAAAGCTGTAATTCCAATATTTCCTGCAATGTAAGTTTTGTACCCGGCAGTTTTGAATATATGTCCCGTCAATGCTGTTGTTGTTGTTTTACCGTTTGTACCGGTAATAGCAATTATTTTTCCTTTACAAAAATTGTAGGCTAGTTCTATTTCACTTATAATTTTTATTCCCTTTTCGGCAGCAGATATAATTACAGGCACATCTGACGGTACACCCGGACTAACAACAAATAATTCCGCGTCAAATACTTTTTCGGAATGCTGTCCTACTTCATACCGGATACCCGCTTCATTCAGTATAGCAATTGATTCCGTTAAATTCTTTTCACTTGAATTATCACTTACAAAAGGAATACCGCCGAGTTTTTTAACAAGTTTAGCTGCAGCAATACCGCTCTTCTTGGCTCCGATTACCGATATTTTTTTATTATATAATTCCATTACCTAACCTTAAACGAAGCAAGACTTAGAATTGCAAAAATTATTGTTATAATATAAAAACGAACCACTATCTTCGGTTCCGCCCAGCCTATCATTTCGAAATGATGATGGATCGGCGCCATTTTGAAAATACGTTTTCCTTCTCCGTATTTTTTCTTTGTATATTTGAAATAGAGCCTTTGCATTATAACTGAAATTGTTTCCATAAAGAAGACAGCACCCAGAATTGGAATCAGTAATTCTTTCTTTACAAGAACTGCAAGAATTCCGAAAGCACCACCGAGAGCAAGTGAACCTGAATCTCCCATAAATACTTGAGCCGGATAAAAGTTGAACCATAAAAATCCGAGTGAAGCTCCTACTACGGCAGCAATAAATACTGTTAATTCACCTGAACCGGGGAGATAAATTATATTTAGATATTTAGCATAGATTGCATTACCGCTTACATAACAGATTATTGCAAGCGTTAACATTACAATCATTGTAATTCCGATTGCAAGCCCATCAAGTCCGTCCGTTAAATTAACCGCATTCGATGTAGCTGTTATTATAAAAATTACAAGCGGAATGTAGAAGTAAGAAAAGTCCAGGTTGACATTTTTGAGAAAAGGTACTGTTGTCAATGTATTGAATCCGGCAAACTCCGGAGAAAGATAAATTACAACTCCGATTATCAGACCGATAATAAACTGTCCAAGCAATTTGTAGCGTGCAATCAAGCCGTTGGGATACTTTTTTACGACTTTTAAATAATCATCAATAAAACCGACACCACTAAGCCAGATAGTTCCAGCAAGAACAAGAATAATATAAATACTTGTAATATCGCCCCAAAGTAGTACAGGGATAACAATTGAAGAAATTACAATTAAACCTCCCATAGTTGGAGTTCCTGCTTTCGACCAGTGGTTCTTCGGACCATCGATTTTCTTAGCTTCACCAATCTGTTTTTTCTGTAGAAACCTAATTACTTTCGGACCGAGATACAGCGATAGGAAGAGCGAGGTAATAGCTGCCAACGCACCTCTGAAAGTCAAATACCGAAAAATATCAAATCCCGGCGGATTAAAAGTTTTATTAATATAATCGAATAAATAATAGAGCATTAATTTGACTCCCTATTTATTATCACCTGTAAAAAATCCTCCATTTTCATTCCCCTCGAACCTTTAACAAGTACAACCGAATTACTCAGATCGCATTCTTCAAGAAACTTTACAAGTTTATTCCTGTTTGAAAAATGTTGAACTATAATCTCTGATTTTTGCAATGTATCCGATAAGTGTTTCATCATTTTACCGATAGTAAAAACCATGCCGATACCATTCTTTTTAATTCCTGCAGCCAATCCTTTATGAAGTTGTAAACTTTTTTCTCCTAGTTCAAACATGTCTCCGAGTATAGCAATTTTCTTGTTATACAGATTTATTTTACTCATTAATTCAAATGCTGATTGCATCGAAGCTGGATTTGCATTATATGTATCATCAATTAAGACCATATCTTTTAATTGTTTTAAAACCAATCTTTGCTTAATTGGTTTCAACTTCCCAATCCCCTTAATTATGTTGGTTTTACTCAATCCGAGTGAATATGCAATCGCTACGGATGCAAGAATATTGCGTGCATTTGTTAATCCATAGATCGGTAGTTCGACGTTAATTTTTTCTTTCTTTAATTTGATTTCAAGTATTGTTCTTCCATCATTAGTATAACCTTTGACTTCGCCACTTACAGTATTCTTTTCAGAAAAACCGTAAGTAATAGAATTGCGATACTTCTTTATTAACGGTTTTAATAATTTGTCGTCACTATTTATGATTACAATGCCGTTACGTTTTGCTGTCTCGTCAAACAAAACTTGTTTCTCTTTTTTAACTCCAGCCGGTGTTTTTAAAAATTCGATATGCGAATACCCGATGTTAGTTATAATTGAAAAATCCGGCTGAGCTATTGCGGCTGTATATGGAATTTCGCCGAAATGATTTGTCCCCAGCTCAAGAACTACGACTTCTGTTTTTTCATTTGCAGAAAAAAGAGTTAGCGGTACACCAATATGATTATTATTGTTGGCAACAGTACTTACAACTTTATACTTTTCGCTTAATAGCAAAGTCGTTATTTCTTTTGTCGTAGTTTTTCCATTACTTCCTGTTATTCCAATAACCTTAGCAGAAAGTTTATTCCTCCATACATTCGCTAGTTGCCCAAGAGCTATTGATGTATCTTTTACAGTAATAATGGGTAATTCCAGTTTGTCGAATTTCGATAACATTTTTTCATTTATTAAAACTGCACTTGCCCCTTTATTTACTGCATCATTTACGAAAGAATGCCCGTCGAACTTATTCCCCTTAATAGCTATGTACAATGATTTTTTCTTTATTGTACGGCTATCTATACTTACGTTACTAATGTTTTTTACAGCATCGGGATTATAAATCCTTGCTGTTTGTAGGTTGAATAAATCCTGTAATGTTATTAATACTTTTTTCATCAATAATTCTCTAAATACTTTTCGGCAGTTTCTTTATCGGAAAAATGGATTTTGTCCTTACCCAACACCTGGTAATCTTCATGTCCTTTCCCGGCAATTAAAATAACCGAACCGGGTTCGCTCTTTTCTATTGCGGTTTTTATAGCTTCCTCCCTATCGGGAATTACTTCGTAATTATCTTTCGAGATACCGGCAACAATTTCTTTGATTATTTGCATCTCATTTTCGCTCCGTGGATTATCGTTGGTTACAATAGCTTTGTCGCTAAGTTCCGATGCGATTCTTCCCATAACCGGGCGCTTCAGTTTGTCTCTGTTCCCGCCGCATCCGAAGACTGTGTAAATCTTCTGATCGTCACTTGTAATTTTTCTTAGATTAATCAATGCTTTTTCAAGACTGTCGGCAGTATGCGAATAATCTATTATTACTTTTTTGCTCTTTCCGGATACGACTTCAAATCTACCGGGGACCTGTATTGTTTTACTTACACCTTCAACTGCAGTTAATGGATCAATTCCAATTGAAACTGCAGCTGCTATTGCACCGGCTGAATTGTACGCATTGAATTCTCCAGCAAGCAATGTACTCACAGCATATTTTCTATTCAGATAAATTAACTCATATCTTGTACCGCTAAGGTCGAATTCGATATTTTGAATTTTGAAGTCGGCGGTTTCCGATTTACCGTAGGTTAAAATCTTTGCTTTTGTATCGGTGCAGATTTCTTTATGATGTTCATCATCGCAGTTAATAATAGCTGTTGCTTTTTCATCTAAAGAATCGAACAACACTTTTTTTGCTTTCAGATACTCTTCAAATGAATTATGAAAATCAAGATGATCTGAAGTTATGTTTGTAAATACTCCACAGCAGAAATTAAGTTTATAAACCCTGTTTAAGGAGAGAGAATGCGATGATACTTCCATTACGGCAGAATCGCATCCTTCTTCAATCATTGTTAAGAATAGATTGTTCAAGTCGGATGATTCAGGTGTTGTTAAACTTGATTTAATTTCTCTATCGCCGATGAAATTTGATATTGTCCCGATTAATCCTGATTTATGTCCATTCAATTCTAAAATTGTTTTTAAGAAATAAGTGGTGGTTGTCTTACCGTTTGTTCCCGTAACACCGAACAATTTGATTTTCTCGGAGGGTTTTTTGTAAAAGGCGTGGGATACCTCTGCAAGAGCTTTTCTACTCTCTTTTACAACTATTTTTGCCACCCCGGAATGAATAAATATCTCATCTGGAACGGCGTTATCATCTTCCATTATAACTGCTGCCACAGCTTTATTTATAGCATCGAGAATGAACCTATGTCCGTCTGTTGAAAAACCTTTGACTGCAACAAAGATTGAGTTTTTAATTATACTTCGTGAATCATAAAAAATCCCGGTAACGTCTTTACGCTGGACTTCTCCAACAACCTTTACCGAAGAGATACTATTTAACAGGTTGGTTAATTCCATTAGTATGTTTTAACTCCCGTTATGTTTTTATTCTCACAAGTAAGTTTACATGTAATTCCATTATTAATTCGAGTACCAGGTTCTATGCTCTGTTTTACAATTCTACCGCTGCCTGTTATTTCATATTTAACTTTAAGATAAGTTAATACTTTAATAGCTTCACGCACCGTTGCCCCGGTAAGATCGGGCATAACCTTTTTGTTCATGTTCGATGTGTTGTATTTAACTTCCGTGTTATTAATTGCATTTTTGAATTCTACTTCACTGCTGTTGTTGTTGGTGAAAGCAACGGTAATATTGTTTACTGCCGGTGAAGACTGTTTTTTAACTTCCGCATCAAGATCGATTATCTTCTTTGATATTTCTCTAAAAATCGGAGCAGCTACATCACCTCCAAAGTAACTTGTTTTCGATGGTGAATTCACAACAATTAAAATTAAGTACTTCGGTTGGTCAGCAGGGAAAAAACCGATGAAGGATGAATTATAAAACTCTTTTGAATACTTTCCCTGAACAATTTGTCTTGCAGTACCGGTTTTCCCACCTATTGCAATCTCACTTATTTTTGCTTTTTTGCCCGTACCTTCTTCGACTGCAAGCACTAATAGTTCTCTCATTTTTTGAGATGTGCTTTCGGAAATAACTTTACGAATAAACTGCGGTTCATTCTCTTTTTTAATATTTCCATCCGGGTTTGTTACTCTTTTAAGTACAGTAGGTTTAAACAGGTTGCCGCCATTAATAAGTGACGCATAAGCAGTGATAAGTTGTATCGGGGTAACGGCAACTTCATAACCGAACGACATTGACGACTTTGTGTATTCGGACCATGAACCCGGTTTTTTTAAGGTTCCTTTTACTTCACCCGGTAGTTCAATTCCGGAAAAATTTCCGAATCCGAAGTTTCTTAAATAGACATAAAAAGATTCATTGTCCATTCTCTGCGATAATTTTGAAAGCCCAATATTACTTGATTTTGCAAATACCTGCCTTACAGTAAGATTGCTTTCTCCGTGAGAGTCTTTGATAATTACCTTTTTGAATTTATACTTTCCATTTTCAACGAAAATTGATTCATCAAGCCGGCACAGATTAACATCAAGTATAGAAGCTAATGATAATGATTTGAAAGTTGAACCCGGCTCATAAACATCGGTTACAGTTTTATTTCTTCTTACATCATCACTGCTTTGATTATAAACATTCGGGTTAAAGTCTTCCATATTTGCAAGTGCCAGAACTTCGCCGTTAGCAGGATTCATAACAATTCCCAACCCGTTGGAAGCCCCGAAGTTTTCCACGCCTTTACGCAATTCATCTTCCAAAATACTTTGCACCGAACGGTCTATTGTCAGGTAGACATTATTACCGCTTTCAGCAGGAACAATTGAAGGTTCTATAACAGTAACAATATTGTTCCTTGCGTCCTTTAACACAGAGCGTCTTCCGTCTATTCCTCTAAGTTCATTCTCAAGATATTTTTCAATTCCTTCGGTTCCGCAATAGTCGGTATTAACATAACCGAGAATATGAGATGCGAGGTTGTTATACTGGTATACCCTTGTCGGGTCTTCTCTGAAGGATAAACCGTTGAGTTTTAGTTCTTTAAGTTTACTAACGTATTCACCGTAGGCTTTCTTTTCAATACAGATATTGTTTCTTGAAGTACTCATTAAGTTCAGGTAATGTTCTACCGGTTTACCTGTAACTGAAGAAAATGCTTTTGCAATCGTATCCCGCCCTTTTTCATTTAAGTTTTTTAAGTAAACATCAAACGAAACATCGTTACGGTTATAAGCAAGAAGGAAATTATTTTTATCATAGATTAGACCTCTTTCTGCTTTAATTATTTCTACCGAAGTTTGCTGCCGTGTAGCATAAAACTTTAGTTCTTCATTCTTAATAATCTGAATGTTCACCAGTCTTACAACCACTGCACCAAATGCGGCAATAATTAAAAACAGTAGGAATAGAAGTCTATTTGTGTTCATATTTTTTTCTAATTGTTAAATCGGCTTTCTTTATTTCATCCTTATTTATTTCAATTGTTGAATACGGGACATAACCGGCAACCATACCGAGTTCATTAATTGCAATATTTCTAATTCTTTCTTCGGAAGTTAGGTCCTGGTACTCCACGTATAAATTCAAGTTTAAGTTATTCTCAGCTTTTTTATCCTGGTTTAGGGCAACGATTTCTTTCAACATAAAATCGATTTTCAATTTCAAACCGACATATATTAAAATGAAGAGTATCATCGTTCCGATAAACAACACATATTTTACAATTATCGGTTTATAGCTTTTTTTCATACCCGTTCCGCTACTCTTAGTTTTGCACTTCTTGCCCGGTTGTTCTTACTTACTTCCAAGCTTAAAGGTGTTACCGGCTTCTTCGTAAGGATATTAACTTTTTTTTCTTTGTTACAAACACAAACAGGGTATTCTCTCGGACAGATACAACTGCTTGCTTCAAGTTTGAAATGCTCTTTTACTATTCTATCCTCTAAAGAATGGTATGTAATTACAACTATTCTACCACCAGGTAGTAAAAGATCAATTCCTTTTTGTAAGAACGATTTCAACACACCGAGTTCATCATTTATGTAAATTCGAAGCGCTTGAAATACCCGGCTTAATGACTTAGTTAAATAGTTTGGAGGAGTTATAGATTCGACAACTTCCACCAAATCTTTTGTTGTCCCGATTTTTTTCAAAGACCTTTTCTCAGCTATCAGTCTTGCTAACCGCCTACCGTTTTTTTCTTCGCCGTATTTGAAAAGAATATCAGCAAGGTCTTCCTCCGAAAAAGAATTCACCACATCAGCGGCTGTAATAGGAATGTTTTTATCCATTCTTAAATCCAGGTCGGCTTCTTGTCTAAAAGTGAATCCGGCTTCCGGGTCATCAATCTGAAAAGAAGAAACACCTAAATCCGCAAATATGCCGGAGAACCCATTGATTGACTCAATCTTAGCAATTGTATCAATCATGCTGAAATTAAAATTATATAATCTTACGTTTTGATATTCGGAAAACTTTTTTTGGCAATGACTGAAGGCTGTTGTATCAACATCGGTTCCTATTAATACTGCATCATTGCTTAGTCTTTTAATAAACTCTGCGGTATGACCTCCAAAACCGAGGGTTCCGTCAAAGTAGATTCCCCTTTCGTCCGTAATTAAAAAATCTGAACTCTCATTCAACAATACCGGTTGATGAAATTCAGTTATCACAAGCTCATCACCTCGGCTGCAATATCTGCAAACGATTCTTCTGAACTGTTTATGTAGTCGTTATAAATCTGCGGGTCCCAAACTTCAATTTTCTTTAATGCCCCAAGAATCAATACTTCATTCTTTATGCCGGCATACTCTAGTAAGTTCTGCGGAATTAATATCCTTGCCTGCGAATCCATCGTATCTTCATGTGCATTATGAAGCATAGTTCTTATCAAGCGGGACTGCTTAGGCAGAAACGGATTCAGCTTCTGTAGTTTTTCTTCAATTTCAAGCCATTTGTCTTTAGGATAAATATCAATACACTTATCCACTCCCTGAACCATAACAAAACTGTTGTCTGCTTCGGGAGCGACATAACGACGTAATTTTGAAGGAATACTGACTCTTCCTTTTGTATCTATTGAATGTAAATAATGACCTTTGAACATTTAACTTTTCCATTTTTTGGGACTTTCCACCACTTTTCCCCACTACATCCCAAAATAATGGAAAATTTTAATTAAAGTCAAGAAGAATCTTCAATTATTTTCAAAAAAAATGTGGAAGCAAACAAAAAACCCGTATCCTATCACGGATACGGGTTTAAAAAGGAGGTTTTTAGGTTATTATGAATTTTTTACTTGTTACTTTTATAATCCCTGTACGCAAGTAACGAAATTCTTTTTACATCTTTATTAGGACATCTTGAGGAGTAATTTTTTAAGAATTCAATACCATGTTCATCCTTTATTTCATATAAAGAAAGAACCACCAGTTTCTGAATGTCTTCTTCTTTGCTTTTCTTAATAACTTCAATTAAGCAGTCAACGGTCTCCTCAACTTTATATAATCCCGCATAATAAATGCATGTCTTCTGTACACCATGGTTTTCAGATTTTATCCCCGCTATTAGATTATCAAGGGCATATTTGTTTTTAAAGGTCGTTCCTTGATTAACAACCTTTTTGGGACCG
>Ga0116158_10002701_pt1 | contig 15613 bp, 14 predicted proteins | sample AD_UKC052_MetaG_FD_89883 | JGI IMG/M metagenome (GOLD analysis project Ga0116158, IMG submission 89883) | Active sludge microbial communities of municipal wastewater-treating anaerobic digesters from USA - AD_UKC052_MetaG | ecosystem: Engineered > Bioreactor > Anaerobic > Digestate | place: USA... | reverse complement strand
CTGCGGCTTTCGCCTCTTGTTGTAAAAGCTGTCGTTGTCGATTCGACACTTGCGGCAATGACATACTTTGAGAGACGCTAAATTTAGAATCTACATAATTGCTATTGATTTGACCATACTCCGCATTTATATTCAATGCCTGCCAAGCCGAAACAGATTCCACTCTACTCTTCGCATATTCACTTTTTCGTTGCTCATGTAATACAGATGCATTTTGTTGTTTCGCTATATTCAAGGCTTCGTCAAGGCGAATCGGAGTTTGTGCTTGAACAAATAGCGAACTACCCAATAAGCAAAGAATCAAGGCTATTTTTGGACTTAACTTATGTTTGCGTTTACTGGTATGTTCGAACAACATGTATAATAAAGGTAATACCATTAAGGTCAAAAAAGTTGCCACCAAAAGACCACCTATGACAACAGTAGCCAAGGGACGCTGTACTTCTGCCCCGGCTCCATTACTAACGGCCATGGGTAAAAAACCTAGTGAAGCCACAAAAGCCGTCATCAACACAGGGCGAAGACGAAGCTGAGTTCCTCGCAAAACGATACGCGGTAAAGACTGCAGTCCAGACTCTTTCAAACGATTGAATTCAGCGATCAATACAATCCCATTTAATACTGCCACGCCAAACAACGCAATAAATCCAACACCGGCGCTTATACTAAAAGGTAAACCTCGCAAGGCCAAAAATAAAATACCTCCAATGGCAGATAATGGAATCGCCGTGTAAATTAGTAAGCCATGTTTAAGCGAATTAAACGCAAAAAATAATAAGACAAAGATGAGTAACAAAGAAACCGGTACCGCAATCAATAAACGTTGTTTGGCTTGTTCGAGATTTTCAAACGACCCGCCATAGGTAACATAATAACCTACCGGCAATTTGACTTGTTGTTTAATTTTCCCTTGCAATTCATGTACAAGACTTTGCACATCACGGCCTCTTACATTGAAGCCAACAACGATTCGACGTTTTGCATCTTCACGTTGAATTTGATTTGGACCATTTTGGATTGACACCTCAGCAAATTGTGATAAGGGTAATTGTAATTGGTCATTAACAGGTATCAATAAATTTTTTACATCCTCAAGATTTCGCCGTTCGTTGGCATGCAATCTTACCACTAAATCAAATCGTTTTTCATCCTCAAATAACATCCCGGTGCTTTGGCCGGCAAAGGCCGTATTAATTACTCGATTGACATCAGACACAGACAAATGATACTGCGCCAACATCGGACGATTGTATTGAATCACCACTTGCGGCATACCTGTGACGGGCTCTAGAAAAAGATTCTCTGCCCCTTCTACTTTCTTGACAACCTCACCCAATTGTGCGGCATATTTGGCCAAGGTATCTAAATTTTCGCCAAAAATTTTACACACGACATCTTGTCTAGCGCACGTCATTAATTCATTAAAACGCATTTGCACCGGAAATTGAAATCCAGCCGTAATGCCTGGAATTTCATCTAAAGCTGCACTCATTTTTTCGGATAATTCCGGAAACGTTTTGGCCGATGTCCAAAGTGATTTATCTTTTAATATAACCATCATATCACTCGCTTCCATGGGCATTGGATCAGTGGGAACTTCACCGCTTCCTATTTTAGTCACTACTTTCTCGACTTCAGGAAAACGAGCCTTTAATAAGCCTGCTGCCTTTTGCGTAAATGCGATGGTGGTGTTTAAATTACTTCCGGATAACACACGTGTATCGACGGCAAAATCACCTTCTTCAAGCGCCGGAATGAATTCACCCCCAAGTGTAGTAAGCACAAATACCGATACGGCAAATAAGGTTAATACACTTGCGATTACCAATTTGGGGAAACGTAAAATGCGCAGAAAGGATTGTTGATATTTCCCTTCTATCCAATGCATCACTCGATCGGATAAATTTTCATGGTGTGCCACTTTACGTGATAACATCCAAGAACTCATCATCGGAATATAGGTTAAGGAAAGTATGAATGCACCGAGCAATGCAAACGCCACAGTTTGTGCCATGGGCTTGAACATTTTTCCTTCGATACCTTGTAGGGTAAAAATGGGCAAGTATACAATGAGGATAATAACTTGTCCAAACACCGCACTATTCATCATTTTTGTTGCGGCCGTTGAAACCGTTTTGTTCATTTGCTCTTGATTCATCAAATTCACTTTGGCGTATCGTGTGTTATGCGTCAGTTGATGCATAACAGCTTCAACAATAATCACGGCACCGTCTACAATAAGTCCAAAATCAAGTGCACCCAAACTCATTAAATTCCCACTCACGCCGAATGCATTCATCATGCTAATGGCAAACAACATCGCCAATGGAATGACCGAAGCAACCAACAATCCTGCACGTAAATTCCCTAGAAAAAGCACCAATACCAAAACAACAATACATGCACCTTCCAGTAAATTTTTCTCAACGGTTGAAATGGCATTCGAAACCATTTTCGTACGATCGAGAAAGGCCTCAATCTCGACCCCTTCAGGGAGTGTTTGCTGAATTGCCGCGATACGTTGTTTTACATTCTTGATGACTTCACTACTATTGGCACCTTTGAGCATCATCACCACAGCGCCGGCCACTTCACCTTCGGCATTATAACACATGGCGCCATAACGTGTAGCAAATCCAATATTCACATCGGCAATATCTCGAATAAAGATGGGCGCTTCATTTGTATGCCCAGGAATAGCGATGTTCAAGACGTCATCCTTCGATTTTATCAAACCATCACTTCGGATATATAATACTGTTGGTCCTTTTTCAATATAAGACCCACCCGTATTTTGATTGTTTTGTTCGAGTGCCGTAAACACATCATGAATGGTGATATGAAATTCATTTAGGCGTTCGGGGCGAATGGCAATTTCATATTGCTTGAGTTTTCCACCAAAGCTACTGACTTCTGCAACCCCTTTCACCCCTAATAATTGTCGGCGAATAATCCAATCTTGTATGGTTCGTAATTCAGTGGCGTCATACTTATTTTCAAACCCTTTTTTGGGCTTGACCACATATTGGTAAATTTCACCAAGCCCTGTAGACACCGGACCTAATTCTGGTGTTCCAATACCTTCCGGAATTTGTGATTGAATTTGTTGTAATCGTTCTGCCACTTGTTGACGAGCCCAATACACATCGGTTTCATCATCGAAGACGATTGTGACTAAGGATAATCCAAAACGAGAGAAACTTCGAATTTCTTTCATGCCAGCAATATTGCTATTGGCTTGCTCAATCGGAAACGTCACTAAACGTTCGATGTCGGTGGCCCCAAATGATGGCGCCATGGTAATCACCTGCACCTGATTGTTGGTGATATCCGGCACTGCATCAATGGGTAATTGTGTTACCTGATACGAGCCATAACCTATTAAGGCAAACACCATTAATCCAATGATTAATTTATTTTTTATCGAAAAATTGATAATATGATCTAACATAATAAAATGAATTGTGCGTTCTCGTAGTTCGGATTAAACCCAACCGAAAACACGTCTAAAAATAGGTAACCTAGAAAGTTGCAAACCAGCACAATATGCTTAGAAGCATGCGTGCATACCGAAAAAAAAACTATTCATCAGTAAAATTTGCTGAGTAAAATAAATGATTGCGCGTGTCAAGTGACAGTCGCAGCATGACGAATCTGAATTAGTCTATGCCTGATTTGCAACTCTTGGAGGTTGCCATATGGTATGAATAAATGCAGTGGGCACACCTTTCGAAACAAAGGCAGTGTTATGTTGAATTCGACTCGGATTCCAATTCGAACAACTCCATTGCATAGGCTGATTTACAATAGCCCCAAGGGAATAGGAAAATGAATTATCAATTGCTTTAAAAGGTAATTTTTGATCTTGATCGTAATCTTCATCCTGGACAAAGTCACTGGCATAGTGAACTACAAAAAATTCAACAAAGGTAATTTTAGGATCTTGCTGTCGGTGTTGTTGAAAATGACCAAACAGTGCAGGTAATTTACAAAGCTGCCCCAACTGGGTGGCAGAAAGTAAATACAAACCCAACAATAGTATGGCGACTGCTTTTTTCAAGAACGTAAATGTAAGATTTCTTCTTAGAATGAACAATAGATTCTCAGTAAACCAAATTTCGATATATAAAACTCAAATGTGATTCAGACTTACAAATCCAAACCAAATTTCTTTCCATGTTCAATGGCTTCTTCATAACCCGCATCGGTATGACGAAGTACCCCCATAGCCGGATCGTTGTGAAGCACACGTCGTAAACGAGCCTCGGCATCTGCACTACCGTCGGCCACAATCACCATACCGGCATGTAAACTATACCCCATTCCGACACCACCACCATGATGAAAAGAAACCCAACTTGCGCCACCGGCTGTGTTGATTAAGGCATTTAAAATTGGCCAATCACCTACCGCATCAGAACCATCCTTCATGGCTTCGGTTTCACGATTTGGCGAAGCCACAGAACCGCAATCCAAATGATCGCGACCAATCACAATCGGTGCTTTTAATTCACCATTGCGTACCATTTCATTGAACATCAAACCAGCCTTTTCGCGTTCACCCATGCCCAACCAGCAAATACGGGCCGGTAAACCTTGAAAGGCAATTTTTTCCTTAGCCATTTCTAACCAACGCAATAAACCTTTATTCTCGGGAAATAATTTTTTAAGCGCTTCATCGGTTTTGTAAATGTCTTCCGGATCACCACTCAATGCAACCCAACGGAAAGGTCCTTTTCCTTCGCAAAACAAGGGACGAATATAAGCCGGAACAAATCCCGGAAAATCAAAGGCATTGGTTACACCTCGTTTATCATGTGCTTGGCCACGTAAATTATTACCATAGTCGAAAGTGATGGCACCGCGCTTTTGTAAAGTCAACATCAAACGAACATGATGAGCCATGGTGTCCAAACTTAGTTCACAATATTTTTCAGGATTCTCTTCACGTAACACACGTGCTTGTTCAACCGTTATATTTTGTGGGAAGTAACCAATCAATTCATCATGCGCCGAAGTTTGATCTGTCAACGTATCTGGTGTGATATTACGATCAATAAGACGTTGCAATAAATCTACTGCGTTACAAACTACACCAATTGAAATCGCTTCTTGATTTTCTTTAGCTTTCAAGGCTTCATCAATGGCCAAATCGATATCATGAAACATTTTATCAATATAGCGAGTGTCTAATCGCTTTTTAATGCGCCCCTCTTCCACATCAGCCGCTAAACAAACACCTTCATTCATTGTAATGGCTAAAGGTTGAGCGCCCCCCATGCCACCAAGACCAGCCGTCACATTCAAGGTACCTTTGAGAGTTCCGTTGAAGTGTTTATTCGCTAAACTCAAATAAGTTTCATAGGTACCTTGAACGATACCTTGTGAGCCAATATAAATCCAGCTTCCGGCCGTCATTTGTCCATACATCATCAAGCCCTTGGCATCGAGTTCACGGAAGTGTTCCCAGTTTGCCCATTTCCCCACCAAATTAGAATTCGCAATCAAGACGCGCGGTGCATCTTTGTGACTGCGCAACACGCCTACCGGTTTTCCACTTTGCACCATCAGCGTTTCATCTTCATTGAGGTTTTCAAGTGCCACTAAAATTTTTTCGAAACTTTCCCAGTTGCGCGCGGCTTTACCCAGACCGCCATACACGATTAATTCATCGGGACGTTCGGCCACATCCGGATCGAGATTGTTTTGCAACATTCGATAAGCTGCTTCGGTAATCCAGTTTTTACAATGCAACGTGGTGCCAGTTGGCGATTTTATTGGACGGGGTTGATACTTCATAATTTTGTTTGAGGACGCAAAAGTACATCATGAATAAAAAACTTACTATCGAAATTGCAAATTATATATCGAGTTTCAAACATCAATGATAGGCATGTAAAAATGACTTAGGGATATGCAACAACATTGATAAAATGCATTGCGGCAAGGATTGTAGTGAAAAGCCCGCATCTCGTCGAGTTCTTAAAACGAGACGAGAGAGGACTTGTAACGGAAAGCCTGCTCGGCCGCCCCAACATAAAAAATGTATTAGGCAATAATCCAACTAAACTGCAATTCTTTGTCAGGCATCTTCATTCGATCGGCCAATCGTGCCATTCGATCAGGCAAGGCCATTACATAATCACGGGCTCGCTCGCCATTTTCTTTGAGTTCGCGTAACCCCTCAATATTCCAATGTTCAATCAATTCACGCATGATATTGACATAATCCATTGGTGTATACACCCCTAAACGTTGTGCTGCATCGGAGAAGTTGGAAAATGTATTTATTTTTTCGTTGAGTTCACGTAAACATTGAGCCGGCATGACAATTTTTTTGCGCATCATATCTTCAAATGCCAACATCATTTCATTGGTATCTAATTCGAAAATACGGCTGATAAATGTTTTGTAGGCATTCGCATGACGAGCTTCATCGGCGGCAACGATGCCACAAATTCGCGACAATAACGTATTCCCACATTTCTTTGATAAGGTAGCCACTCGACGATGCGAAATATTGGTGGCTAATTCTTGAAAACTGGTATAAACAAAAGTTCGATAAGGATCGTTATTGGTTTCGAGATCAAAACCATCGGCGATTAAAAATTGCGTAGAGGCTTCGAACTTGGGCATGTCGATACGACCCGATAAATAGAGGTAGCGATTTAATACATCGCCATGACGATTTTCTTCAGCTGTCCACATGCGAATCCATTTCATCCATGGACTTTTCGGATTTTTGTATACACCATCTAAGGCACCGAGCCAAGTTTCGTAAGTAGGCAATGCCTCTTCGGTGATGGTATCACCTACTAATACAGCCAACAAATCGTAATCTAAATTTTCTGCTTGTCCTTGTAATACTTTCAACTCCTCCTGAAAATTTTCAGCCGAAGTCACGGGTAATAATTCAGAAGGTTGCCAATTTGTTTCGATAGGACTCAAAAAATTGTATCCTTCTTGTTCAACTTCTTTTTCAAGAAACATCATCACTTCTTGTCGTGTGGGCGTAAGGGCCTGCTGCATGTAAGGGGTTTAATAGGGTCAAATATAAATGCAAAAGGTCAAATTGTGGTATTGTTCGCTTAAAATTTACCAATAGCGAATCGAGTGCGGCTCTTGACAAATTTAGTTTATTTGGCGAATAACATGATGCCCATTGAATTTAGGCAAAATACGTTGAGCCACATTTCTTCAACATCCAATTAGTTATCTGCTTGATTGAAAACGAACTGACGTGAATTCGGCGCATTAAAAGCAATAAAAAGGTGTGAATTATGTAAGAATTCGAAAATAGAATAAAGAAGCAACGGTTCGAATAGAACTAACTTTGTAGAAACCCACAAAAACTGATTTTTCTGATTTGAAACTCTACATTAAATATATGGTTGGTAAACTGTGCAAGCTCATGGTGAAGAAAGAGTTGCAAAAATTAGGGTTGCATTTTATTGTCGTGGATTTAGGTGAAATCGAAATTATGGAAACCTTGACAAAAGATCAGCACTTGGAACTTATGACGAATTTGTCACTGATAGGCCTTGAACTGGTGGACGATAAACGTTCTATTTTGATTGAACGAATTAAAGGCGTCATTGTAGAAATGGTGCACATCGCCGATGAAATGCCCAATATCACTTTTTCGAATTACCTGAGCCAAAAATTCCAACATGATTATACGTATATGGCCAATTTATTTTCGTCAGTACAAGGCATCACTATTGAACAATTTATTATTCTACACAAAATCGAACGCATCAAAGAGTTGATTATGTATGACGAATTGAATTTAACCGAAATATCCTACAAACTCAACTATAGTAGTGTGGCTCATTTATCCAATCAATTTAAAAAAGTAACCGGATTAACCCCTACTCACTTCAAAAATTTGAAAGATAAACGACGCACATCCTTAGAAGAAATAGGAATTAAAACTACCACGCATGAGTAATGCCGAACTAAAACAACTTCGTTATGCGAGAAGCATTATTGAAGCTAGTCTTGACCCTTTAGTCACCATCAGTGAAGACGGTAAAATCACTGACATGAACAAGGCCATGATGCAGATTACAGGGAAAACACGAGAAGAATTACTTCACTCGAATTTTAGTACCTACTTCACCGATCAGCGCATGGCGAAAAAAGTATATCAAGATGTATTTGAAAAAGGCTTTGTGGTCAATTATCCTTTAACTATTACGGATGGCTCTCTAGTGGATGTGCTCTTTAACGGATCTGTTTATAAAGATGAAAATGGAATAGTAATCGGTGCCGTTGTGGTTGCACGTGATATTACGGAGCAAAAAAAAATGGAGATAGAATCCGATTTGCTTTTAGCACAATTAAGAGAAGCGAAATTGCAAGCCGAGTTACTATCTAAACTGGCAGAAACCGCTAAAACAAAGGCAGAAGACGCGATGGAAATTGCGAAAGAAGCTGCCAAATCAAAACAGCAGTTTCTTTCCAATATGAGTCACGAAATTCGTACACCCATGAATGCCATTATCGGCTTCACCAAAGTAGTGTTGAAAACAGAATTAACGAGTAAGCAAAAGGAATATTTAAATGCTATCAAAACAAGTGGCGATGCCTTGGTGGTATTAATCAATGACATTCTTGATTTAGCAAAAGTGGATGCCGGTAAAATGACGTTTGAAAAAATACCTTTCAAAATAAAATCATCAATCACTTCGATGGTGCATTTATTTGAACCTAAGATAAATGAAAAAAACATCCAACTCCACAATATTTACGATGCAAACATTCCTGACTTCATCGTAGGTGATCCTATTCGTTTACATCAAATCATTTTAAATTTAGTGAGTAATGCGGTGAAGTTCACTACATCCGGAAGTATCACCTTAAACACACAACTCATCGAAGAAAACGATACGAGTGTTTCTATTCAGTTTCAAGTCATCGACACCGGCATCGGAATATCCAAACAAAAAATAGAATCCATTTTTGAATTGTTTCAACAAGCTTCCAGCAGCACCTCACGCGTATTTGGCGGTACGGGCCTGGGACTCGCTATTGTAAAACAACTCGTAGAAGCACAAGGAGGAATCATCACTGTTAAAAGTGAAATTTTGGAAGGTTCCACATTTTCGGTATTACTTCAATTTGGTAAAACGAATGTCACCGATGAAGAGATAAACATACCTGTATATGCCAAATCCAATATTGGTAAAATTAAAGTGCTTGTGGTGGAAGATATTGCCTTGAACCAATTGTTGATGAAAACAGTATTGGATGAATTTGGCTTTGACCTTGAAATTGCTTCCAATGGACGAATTGCCATTGAAAAATTAGCAGAAACACACTTTGATATTATTTTGATGGATCTTCAAATGCCGGAAATGAATGGATTTGAAGCGACCCGTTATATCCGATCGGTATTGAAGTCTAAGATTCCCATCATTGCCTTGACAGCCGATGTAACTACTGTCGATGTCGCGAAATGTAAAGAAGTGGGCATGAATGATTATTTGGCCAAACCCGTGGATGAAGATTTATTATATCAAAAAATAAACGCTTTACTTTCCTCACATAATGAATCCATTATACCCAAAGAAGTAGAACCTATACTAAAAAAATATACAGATTTAAATTCCTTAACCAAGCGCACCAAATCAAATACGAAACTGATTCGGGAAATGATATCGCTCTACCTAGAGCAAACACCACCTCTCATCTTAATGATGAAAGAAAGTTATAACGCTAAAAATTGGTATGCCCTTCATGCTACGGTACACAAAATGATTCCTTCATTTTCAATTATGGGTATCAGTGATGATTTTGAAAACATGGCGAAAAAAATTCAAGAATATGCTAAAATTCAAGAGCAACAGGACTCCATACAAGAGCTAGTACAAACCTTAGAAGAAGTGTGTACGCAAGCTTGTCGTGAATTAAAAGAAGAATTAAATAAATTAAATCATGAAAAATAAGCCTACATTATTTTTAGTTGATGACGACCCTTTATATTTAAAATCGTTAGAAATCGAATTCGCCAATCAACAACAATATCATATCAAAACATTTGCGACCGGTGAATTATGTATTGAAAATTTACACGAAAAGCCAATGCTAGTTATTCTCGACTATCACTTAAACGGAATCGATCCGAATGCTATCAATGGCATCGAAACATTAAAACTGATTAAAAAAGTAAATTTGAATCTTCCTGTAATCATGCTGTCGAGCCAAGACAAAATTGAAGTCGCGATTAATTGTATGCATCATCAGGCATTTGATTATGTCGTCAAAAGTGAAACTGCCTTTTATCGATTGGGAAAAATAATTAGTTCAATTATGCAATTTCAAAAGATAGAAAAAGAATTAAACTGGTATATGGAGCGAATGTAAATTAATTACATCTACCAAGGAATCATGTAATTTTTAGATAGAATTCCATAATGAATCCGGTACTACAACATCGAACTTTGCTTCTTGTAATAATTCAATTACATTAAAAATAAAGTATCATGAAAGAAGTAACAAGTGCCACTCCGGAAAAATTACAAATCCCAGTAGCTGATCAAAAACAATCTATTGCTAATCACAAATTAGCAGCCTCTCATCACGAAGAAGCGTCTAAACATCACTTAGATGCCGCTTCACATTATGAAGGTGGACATACAGAAAAAGCGTTAGTGAGTTCGGTAAAAGCTAGTGGTCATGCATTGCATGCCACCGAGACACACAAAGCAGAAGTGAAGCAGCAAGTTCCTGCCAAAAAATAATGCCATCTCAACAAAAGACACCATACACTGCGATGGTGTCTTTTCCCTTTCCCTTTTCAATTATATCTCAATTTAGCAGTCACCACTGAAAAAGCCCACCGAGTTAAAACACATATCATGACAGCAACAAAAAAAATAGGAATTTGGCTTGACCATTCCACCGCGTACTTAACTGAATTCACAGCCTCTACTCCATTTACACAGATTGTGATGAATGAATTTACGCATCAATCGAAAATAAACACGATGCGAAAAAGCGAGCAAACCATGCATCAAAAAGAACAACATGAGCAACATGAATTCTACCATGCTATTAAAAACAAAATCAATACATACACCGACATTTTAATTATAGGACCCACAAATGCCAAAGCTGAACTCGTAAATTACTTGAAAGAAGACCACCACTTTGACGCTATCAACATTATTACCAAACCAGCCGATAACATGTCGATTCAAGAGCAACAACAATATATTCATTACTTTTTTCAACTTCATAGTAATGGTGCTGCAGTTGAACCCATTACGCCCTAATCGTGTGTATGAATTTTGCAAATTCCAGTCAACACTATGTAACAAATTAAAGCGTTCAACTGATGAACTTTGCCATGTCAACCAAATTTTAATACACAAAAAAACATATCATGGAAAACGACATTAAATGGAGCATCGACCTAAGTCATAGTGAAATCGAATTCAAAATTCGCCATCTTATGATTTCAAACATAAAAGGTCATTTTACCAACTTCGATGCGAGTATTTATACTCACGGTAAAGATTTCACCACTGCTGATATTGATCTTTGGATTGATGTAGACTCTATTTCTACCGGAGACCATAAACGTGATGTCCATTTAAAAAGTGCCGATTTTTTTGATATTGAAAATCACAAACAAATCACCTTCACCTCGCACAGTATAGAACCTTCTGACAAACTAGGACACCATGAATTATGGGGCTATTTGACGATGAAAGGAATCACTAAACATATCCAATTGGATGTAGAATTTGGCGGTATCATGAAAGATTTAACCGGTCAAGAAAAATCAGGTTTTATCATCACCGGAAAAATTAATCGTAATGATTGGGATTTAAATTGGAATAAAGAAATTGAATTTGGAGGGCTTATGATTGGAGAAGAAATTAATATCACTTGTGAAGTTGAGCTCATTAATCATGGAATTAAAGATTTAATTATGATTCTGAATTCCACCTCATCGCATGATGGACTAGATAAAAAAACAACAAATTAGAATATGAAACCTACAATTGGCATTGCCGAAAAAAACCTACATAAAAGCACCACGATGCTGTCCCAAATTTTGGCCGACGAAATGGTACTTTACGTAAAAACACGAAAATTTCATTGGAATGTATGTGGTGAAAGTTTTATGGAATTGCATAAACTCTTCCAAGAACAATACATGCAACTCGAAGAAAGTATTGATTTAGTCGCCGAACGAATTAATAAATTGGGTAGCAAAACCATTGGCACATTAAAGGAATTTTCCTCCTTGACCAATTTGAAAGAATCGCCTGACAAATATCCTTCACAAAAAGACATGCTAACAGAATTGTTGACAGACCATGAAAGTGTGATTGTTACATTACGCAATTACATTGACAAATTGGCCAAAGAAAACAAGGATGCCGGCACTACAGATTTTTTTACCGGTATGATGGAAGCCCATGAAACTACCGCTTGGATTTTACGACGCTATTTACATTAAACAATACACTATGAAACACACACAACAAGGATTTTTCCTTATCCTAATGATGAGCTTATTTTCCTTCACTGGCATGGCCCAAACCAACAAGAAAGCGGAGAAGGCTCGTAAAAATGTCAACAAGGCACAAGAAAATTTACGCGACGCTAAATCTGATTTACGCGAAGCTAGCTTGGACTCTACACAAGACTACATTGAATTTAAAAAAGAAGCCAAACAACAAATTGCCGAAAACAACGAAAGCATTTTAATACTTCGTGAAAAGAAGCGGAATGGTGACGAAAAAAATCAAGAAAAATACAACCGACAAGTATTGGCCTTGCATGAAAAAAACCTCGAATTGCAAAACAAAATTGATAATGCCCATGCTACCTCTCCCTCGATGTGGAAAGATTTCAAAAATGAAGTCAGCCATGATTTAGGCGAACTACGCGATGCGATCAAATCGATTGGTACCAACGACATTAAATAAAAGGAAATTACCTCAGTTAACAATTTGCATTTCATCCGTTGAACTTCGCTCCGGGTCAGTCTGATTCTAATACACTACAGATTTACTACGTGGGCAGGTCAACACTTGAATTACAATACTGTTGATTGAGGTTTTCTTTAATCCCTACCAAATTCAATCCTTCTAAAAGCACACAACCTCATTATGAAATCAACACTCTTTTTATTCCTCAGCATTTCTACTTTCTTGGTTATCGGATGTTATTCAACTAAAATCATGTCGACAAAAACCAGTACGAATCATGAAATCCAATTTAGTTCATTAAAAAAGATACTCGTAGTTTCCTTTTTATACAATGAAGCAAACAGACAGAAATCAGAGGATGAATTAGTTCATTTTTTAAAAGATAAAGGAGTTGCCTCACACACCATGTTTGTAAAATCGCTCGATTTAACTAGTGAGGCATTCCAACACACCTTAGAAGAACAAAAATTTGATGGCGCCATTTTAATGCGATTAATTGATATTGATCGTGAGGTATTTGTCAAACCGGGTACACCCTTTTCGAGCTATCCAAATTACTATCAAAATTTCAATGGATTATTTTATCGCAGTTGGGATATTTATTCGACACCTAACCAACTCGTCATGACTAAAACGTATACTGTGGAGATCACTATTTACTCTTTATTACAAGATAAAATAATTTGGTCGGGAATTACTGAAACCATTTCCCCATCGAGTATTCAGCGTATGACTAAAGAAATTGCGCATGTCACATATCGTAAATTAAAAAAGGACGGCCTACTGGTTAATTAAGCCTTATAGCTGGTTAAATATCGTCATCTGTCTCCTTAACATCGGAAATACGCAACTTAGTAGACTATTCAAATCAACATAAACAAAATGCAATTACTCAAAAACAAAACTGTATTTATCACCGGAGGTTTATCCGGCATTGGTAAAGCTTGTGCCCTATTAGCTGCCGAAGAAGGTGCTACCATTATCATTGCTGATCTACCATCCGAGATGGAAGCACCGGCCATGCAAGAAATAAAAAACATCAACTCTACTGCCGTATTTATGTCATGCAATGTGGCCAACTTTACTGAAGTTCAAAACACTATCGAAAAAGTAGTTCGTGACTTTGGTAAATTAGACATTGCCTTGAACAATGCCGGTATTGGTGGCGAAGCACATGCGACCGGCGACATGACAGAGGCTGCTTGGGCTCAAGTTATTGGCGTCAATCTTACGGGTGTATTTAACTGTATGCGACATGAACTAGCCCAAATGGCAAAACAAGAACATGGCATTATCGTCAATATGTCGTCTATATTGGGCAAAGTCGGTTTTGCATCTTCGTGTCATTATGTGGCAGCTAAACATGGCGTACTGGGTCTGACACAAACAGCTGCACTCGAGTATGCCGAAAAAAATATTCGCATCAATGCCATTTGCCCAGGATTTATTGCGACACCCTTACTAGAGAAAGGCGGCATCCATCAACATTCTGACATAGAACAACATATTATGCAAATGCATCCGATGAAACGCTTTGGCACTTCAGAAGAAATTGCAAGTGCGTTTTTATTTTTATGTACACCGCAGAGTTCGTTTATGACTGGTAGTGCCTTAGAAATGGATGGTGGCTTTTTAGCCCAATAAACAAACTATTATACAACATTCAACTTGAGTTGTGTAAGAAGTATAAGTAGAATAGCCCTGACCTTTGTGTTGTGAAAATTCATTCACACCAAAAATCAAATATCATGAACGCAACAGAATTAAAAGGCAATTGGAACGAACAAAAAGGGAAATTAAAACAAAAATTTGCGAGTCTTACAGACAGCGATTTAACTTTTGCCGAAGGGAAAAAAGATGAAATGATGGGAAAATTGCAAATCAAATTAGGTAAAACTAAAGATGAATTACAGAAAATTATTTCTGAAATTTAAGTAGACCCCACATTTCTAAGAACCGTCAACCATTAAGGTTGGCGGTTTTTTAATGTCCGTAATTCAAGTGTGAATATTGCAAAGTTTATAGTCAATTACACAACAACAAACCACTCGTTACGATTGACCTTTGTACTGTGCATGAAAACCTTTCAAGCACTTTAAAAAACTTCAATAAAAAAAGTATTATGAGAAAAATTACATTCCTGACATTTGCGGCAACTTGTATGCTTCTGATCAGTCCACAAGTAAAAGGACAAGCACAAAAAACAGAGAAAAAAGAAGAACGATTACGCATAGGAGTTAAAGGTAGCTTCAACATTTCAACGCTGAACCATATTAAAGGCAGCAATTTAGACAATGCCAATTTTGGTTTTAGTGTGGGTATGTTTGCCAAACTACCTTTGGTTCATCGTGTAGCCATTCAACCTGAATTGTATTTTACCACCAAAGGTGCCAGTGTAAAGTATAACAATATCTTGGTAACGGGTACTACCAAATACAATTTGAATTACATCGAAATACCTGTCTTAGTGGTGTACAATTTCACCCCCAACTTCAATGCTCATTTAGGACCTTATGCCGGTATCTTGGTTTCAGGGAATGCAAAAAATGTGACGGGCAGCACCGTATTTGATTTTGAAAAAAATATCGATGTCGACAATTATAATCGTATCGATGCAGGTATTGCCGGTGGTGTAGGTATTGACATTGGCGCTATCAGCATTG
>Ga0116158_10002693_pt1 | contig 15634 bp, 13 predicted proteins | sample AD_UKC052_MetaG_FD_89883 | JGI IMG/M metagenome (GOLD analysis project Ga0116158, IMG submission 89883) | Active sludge microbial communities of municipal wastewater-treating anaerobic digesters from USA - AD_UKC052_MetaG | ecosystem: Engineered > Bioreactor > Anaerobic > Digestate | place: USA... | reverse complement strand
GAAACAGCATGATCTGGAACGGCACCGATAATAGCGGATCTGCCGTTACCAGCGGGGTCTATTTCTATCGCCTGACCACCACCGGTCACAGCGAGACCCGCAAGATGATGCTGATGAAATAGGATACTCCCCAAGGATATAAAAACCCGCGGCTACACACCGCGGGTTTTCTTTGTGATTATCAAAAAGGTGGAGGATCAGAGTTTCAGGGCTTTGCACAAAGCCTTGTGTTTCCCGCCTTTGAGCATCAGAAAGTATCTTCCCGCGGGGCATTGATTGCCCAGATCATCCTGGCCATCCCAGGTGTAAAGCCAGTTCCCGACACTCTTGTGCCCCAGAGCAATGGTACGCAAAGCCTGACCACGCTGATTGTACACAGTGAGTGCCACATCTGCAGCTTCCTTTACGCTATAGGCTATATCCACCTGTTGGTGGAAGGGATTGGGAGAGCTTTTTAGAGAAATCAAGGGAGGAATGGAGGCATCACAAACGGACGTAGCGCTCTGCACCGACCAGTTCATATCCTGCGCGATGCTGTCGGAGGAAGCCACCTGGCAGCGCACGGTGTGATCTCCCGCTACGGGGAAGGTAGTCTCAAAGAGGAAAGAAGTCTCGCTCTGGAGTTCATTATCCACATACCAGGTAAAGCTAAGCTCCGCAGACTGAGTATAGGCTTCGCAGACGAACATCTGAGGAGTGACTGTATCCAGCACTATAACTTCATCTTCCGGAGGATAGATCTCTCCAATGGTGAGATCAAGCATGCGTACCTGGTAGATATCGACCGGGATAATGGGACGGTCATTCGCGTCAGTCAGCACAGATCCGATGCCCAGAATATACTCCAGTCCTTCGATGCATTTACCAAATACTGCGTAACCGCCATTCAAATGAGGTGTGGGGGCTAGAGTGAAATAATACTGGCTGCCAGCGCTGTTTGGGGCGGAGGTTCTCGCCATCGCCAGAATGCCCGCCTCATTGTGGTTCAAAAGAGGACTGATCTCGTCGGGGATGGTGTAGCCCGGTCCGCCGGTGCCAGTGCCGTTCGGACAGCCATCCTGAATCACAAAACCATCGATCACTCTGTGGAATATAAGGTTGTTGTAAAATCCGGAATTGGCCAGATCGCGAAAGTTGTGCGCGGTGATGGGCACTATTTCATCGTAAAGCTCGGCAGTGAAGGAACCCATGGAGGTGTGCCAGCGGGCAAAAATGCGGGCAGACAGCAGCCCAGGAACTAGCAGGCAAATACATAAAAGCAAGCGTAATGATCTCATAATATACTCCTATCTTTGTGCTTCAATGGCTGCTTTGGCGGCAGGAACCTGTTCATAGAGCCATTTATTGTGTTCGCAGGGGAAATCCGGGCACGGAGCGCAGGAAGAAAAGCCTTTGGCCTCCACACAGGCGCGGATGGGGCACATATCGCACCAGGTAAAATGCACCTGACCTTCCATGCAGCCTTCACAGGTAATGTCAGCAGCGGTAAACTCCCTCCCATACATCTGGGTCCAGCGAATCGCAATATCTGCCTTGCGGGCTTCATCTCCCGCCAGATATGCTTCGCGGCATTCGCAGGAAAAACAATCCAAACCACAAGCAGAGATTAACTTCGGCATCATATCTCCTCTATCGCATTTTCAGGCTCCACAGTGATCACCCTGAGCCTGATACCTATATCCGGGAATTAGTTCTGGCCGTCAAGATAGTTTTTTAGGGCGCTGAGCGCACGCTCGCTAAGCTGTTCCCTTTTTAGCTTTTTCTCTCTTGGTTCATTTGTGAGAGGTGGCAGGATGCCAAAATTGGCGTTCACGGGCTGAAATCCGCGCTTGTCCGGGATCGTGATAAGTCTGCGCCAGAGCTGACCCAGGATGGTTTCTTCGGGAAGCAGGGGCAGGGGGTCGGCCAGCAGTCTGGCACAAAGTAAACCCGAGGCGATGCACTCCACATAGCCCTCCACTCCGCTGAGCTGACCGGCAATCCAAGCTTCCGGGCGCTGAATCAGTTCCAGATTGTGTTTCAACAGCTCCGGACTATTCAGATAGGCATTGCGATGGATGGAGCCAAAACGCAGGAAGGTAGCATGCTCCAGGCCGGGGATCAGACGAAAGACCCGCTTCTGCTCGGGGTAACGCAACATAGTCTGGCAGCCTACGAGATTGAAGGAAGTGCGATGTGTGTTTTCAGCGCGGAGTTGCAACACAGCGAAGGCTTTCTTGCCGGTGAGCGGAAGCTCCAGACCCATGGGGCGCATCACACCATGGCGCAGTGTGTCCTTGCCCCGGCGGGCCAATTCCTCGATCGGCATGCAGTTCTCATAGAAACTGAATCTATCCCCACTGAAAAAGGCATTCTCAAATTCATGCGCTTCATGCTTTTCCGCGCTCACCAGAGCATCTACAAACCGATAGTACTGCTCCCGGTCAAAGGCGCAATTCAGATAATCAGGCTCACCTTTGTCGTAGCGGGCTTTGGCGTACACGATGTCATAATCGATACTATCCGCTTCCACGATGGGCGCGATGGCATCAAAAAAGAAGAGCTGATGTGAACCCAGCAGATCCTGTAAAGCCTGCATCATGGCATCCGAGGTGAGCGGGCCAGTGGCGATGATCACCTTTCCGGCAGGAATATGGTTGAGCTCTTCGCGGATCAGCGTGATTCCAGGCGTGGCTTCCAGGGCTTCATTGACCCTTTGGGAAAAAAGTGTACGATCGACCGCCAGAGCGTGACCCGCAGGCACAGCACAGCTATCGGCAATGGTCAGGATCCGGGAACCCAGGAGTCTCAATTCAGCTTTCAACAAGCCAGCTCCCGTATCCAGACGGATGGATTTGAAGCTATTACTGCATACCAATTCCGCCGGGAGAGCCGTTTGATGCGCAGGGGTCTGGGTGTGAGGGCGCATTTCGTACAGCCGGACCTCATATCCGCGCTCAGCCAGTAGCAAAGCGGCTTCGCAGCCAGCCAGTCCGGCGCCGATGATGCTAACGACGGGAGTCACACTTCCCGCTTGATCATCGTGATATAACCATCCAAATCCTTGAAGCCCAGCGATCTGTAAAGGTGTCTGGCTGCGGGATTATCCTGGTGTACTTCCAGCTTTGCCTGATATCCAGTTGCCCTGGCAATAGCCAATGCCTCGTTTAGCAGAGCCTTGCCGATGCCCCGGTTCTGATATTCCGGCAATACCGCCATGTGATGGATGTACAATCTGCGGAAATCGTGATTTACCCATGCTGCTCCGACCACTCGCTCATCTTCAATGCAGTAGAGCAAGGTGCCGGTGTTGTCCAGATTGTGCCGGATGGATTCCAGGCTGTCTGCCCGGGCAGGATTGGTGATCCCCGTAGCCTGCCATACCTGCATAATCTGAGCGTAGAGCTCCGGACTCAAGCTTTTAGTACGTGTGATGCAGCTCATGCCATGATTCTCCTGAAGATGTCTGCCGGACGGATGAAGCGAAACACGGAGTCGTAAACAACCTGATAGAGCAGGGTGGGGTCGTCATCCACCATCAGCATGAAGCGTTCCTTATCCACCTTTGCAAAGCTTAGCTTTTTGGTATTACCCTGGACGTCAGTGATCCACACTTCGCAATCGGGCTTTTCAAAGGCCTCACGCAGATGGGGCAATCTACCATCGGCAAAGATGTAGGTGCGCATATTTTGCAGGATGCTGATGATCTTGACCAGGGCAAAATTGTCGAAAGGCACCACAAAGCTTTCTTCAGGGCTGGTAAAAGTCCATTGCGCACCGTCCCGGGTGAGGGTAAACTCCCCATTGGTGTGACGGGAGCGTACGCTGCGCAGATCTTCTTCAAAGTATCGCAGGATCAAGGGATTGCGCCAGATGGCAAAATCGGGTCCGAAGTGTTGTACCACTTTGCGCTTTACCTGAAAGACCTCGCTGCCATTCTCGAAACAGAAGTAATCCCAGGCATTGCCCAGATTGCTAAAGAGCACATGGGCACTCCTGGCTCCCGCACTCACGCGGACATGCAGCGTATTTTCGTCATCCAAGCGATAGCTCTTTCTGGCGTCAGCTACCCTGCTCATCGGAGTAATGGGATACTCTGCTGCCAGCACTTCGGTAAAGAATCTCTCTACTTGCGTGGAATCCGCATCCCATACAAAGGGCTTGGGGATGATCCATTTACCGTCTTTGAGGGTAATCTCTACGCGTTCGGCGGCGTTCCAGACCTCTATCTTATCCACTTTGTCAGCATTGAGGTCAAAGATGCGGCGTGTCCTTTCTTCTGGAGCCCGAAGCCTCAAAAAATAGTAGCCGAGTAGTAAAACCAGCAGGATGATAGCGGAATAGATGAGACGCTTATTCATACATGAACCTCACTCGATACTTGCGCCGCAGAGCTCTGATGATCCCCACGATAATCAGGATCAAGGCGGGCAAAGCAATAGCCACGGTCTTGGACACTGTCTTGATATTGTTTTCGATCCTGGCCATATCACCCCAGTTGATGCCCAATCTTTGCATAAAGCGCGGCACACTGAGCGAGGAGGTACCCAAATGGCGAGAACGGATCCGGATCATATCCTCCCGATCGGACAAGAAGTCCAATGCATTGAGGATAACGTAATTCCGGTCGTTGTAAATCTCTCTGTCAGTATCGATCACCAGTTCTTTATCGCCAAAGAGAACCATCTGCATCTCCGGAGATTTAGCCACAAAGCCCGGATCGCTCTGAGCGCGCAGTGAATCGGCAAAGAAGCTATCAAACTGGCCTTTCAGCAGAGCTCCGGCAACGATCGATCCGGCGTCAAAATCCTCCACAGAGGTATCATAAAAGAGATCCTTCTCGATCTTAAACTCGGGATATTCCATCCAGCCTGAATAGATCGAGCTCTGCAGGATGGGCTCGAAGGAAACGCCCTTGCGTCCGCTAAAAGAAACTCCGCTTGCCAGATAAAGTGAGATGTTGTCGATATTTTGGGTGATGGGATGATCGCTGCCACGCAGTACCGGATACATGGGGTAATTGGCCATCACGCCCAGCCCAGTCTGGCGTTTATCGCAATACATATCCAGCAGCACATCCTTGCTCAGCACAAAGCCGTAGTGCTCCAGCATCTTGATCAGATTTGTATCGAGGGCATAGAGGTTATAGCCGTCTGTATCGATGCGATCCTGCAGGAATACCGCATGACCGCCCTTCATCAGATATTGATCCAGATGGTAGAGCTGATCATCCGTGAGGTTTCTGGCGCTGCCGGTGAAGAGCAGAGCGTCCACATCCTTGATTTCCTTCTTCAGATCAGAATCATGAATGGCAAAATTGGCCCTCAGATTGCGCTCAAAGTAATTGGTATTAAAGTCATAATAGGTGGTATCGCGAAAGACCGCGATCTTGGGAAGAGTGTGCTGGGCGATGCTCTGGATGCGCTGGGTGAGTTCATACTCCAGCCTGGCTTCAGTTTTGGGCACCAGGCTGATGGATTCCACTTTGCCCTGATACTCAAATATGGCTCCGAAGATCACTTCCTTGCTGGTCATCTGGTCTTTGTCGTAGGTCTGGAAACGCATCACAGAGATGTTATTGGCATGAGCCATGGCAAAGAGATCATCCCGGCTAAGGTTGCGCACAAACTCGTAGCGGAATTTGCCCCTCGAGACCATCTGATATTCGCTTAGCAGATCCCGCAAATAGCGGCTGAGGGAGTTCAGCTCTGCCGGTAAATCGTCCGAAGCCAATACCTTCACCACCATCACGTCTTCCAGACTGCGCATAGTGGCTTTACTCACTTTGCTGAGGCTGTAGGCCTTCTGAGCAGACAAATCCACGCGTAGATTCAGGTATGATACCACCAGTAGTACGGCGATCACGATGCCTATCCTGATGGACAGGTTGGAAAGGATACCAAAAGTCTTCTTCATCTTCAGCGCTCCTGCATCATGTTTTTGGATTGGAGGTTAAACTCCGCCAGGAAAGCGAAGATGAAGATGATGGCGACAAAGAAGAGAAGATCTTTGAGATCCAGGACACCCTTCATGAAGTTGGCCAGGCGATATTCAAAGCTGATGTATTGTAAGATGCGCACCAGGGGTAAAGGCACTATGGCCATGATAAACCTCAGCACGTAGAAAAAGGCTGAGATGGTGAAAGCGATCACAAAGGCCACCACCTGATTGGAGGGCAAACTGCTGGCAAATACGCCAATGGCAGAATACGCCGCGCCGGCAAAGCTGAGTCCGATGAAGCCGATGATCGCAGCGCCGATGTCGATCCCTTCTCCCAGGACGGCGATGATAACGAAATAGACCACGCTAAAGGCTATCAGGGTCTTCACTTGCATCACCGCGGCGAAGATCTTGCCCCACACTATGTGGCCGAGTCGTATCGGCATGGTGGATAGCAATTCCAAAGTACCGCTGCTGCGTTCTTTGGCGATGCTGCCCATAGTGATGGCCGGCACGAAGAAGATGAAGAGAAGGTGCATAAAGCCGTATAGACCGCGCATTTCTGCCAGGGCGACCTTGAAGATCGTGGTGGAGAAAAAGACCCCGGTGATCACCAAAAAGAGCACGTACACGATGTAAGAGGTGATTGAGCGCAGCGCCAATTCATATTCCTTTTTTGCTATAGTCCAGATGGCTCTCATTGTCTTTCCTCCTCCGCTGTGTCATCAGTCTGCGCTTCATTATCGCAGATGGCAGCTATCCCGGGTACATCCTCTATCTGCTCCGTATCGGCAATACCTCTATCAGCAGGTAGAACCAGAGTAGGGCTTTGGTCGGGTTCCAGAGTGAGCTTATGAAAGATCTCTTCCAAGCTTTTACGCTCGGTATGCAGGGTCAGGATCAGCCAGCCGTTCTCGGCCACATAGCGCGCCAGATCGTGCTTCACATCCAGGTTTGAGGCCACTCTCAGTTTCATGCGGCAATGATCGCCCTCGTGGATTTCCTCCAAAAGCTGAAGCTCAGGATAGTAATCCACAAACTCATGAATATCGATATTTGCCCCTTCCAGCTCCAGATGCAGCAGGTGATACTCGGCCAGGTATGCATCAAGATTGCTGATACTATCATCCACGATGATCTTGCCTTTGTTGATGATCAGCACGCGATCGCAAAGAGCCTGAACTTCCTGTAGGATGTGTGAAGAGAGAATCACGGTCTTCTCTTTGCCCAAAGCCCGGATGAGTTGGCGGATTTCGATGATCTGATTTGGGTCCAGACCGCTGGTGGGTTCGTCCAAAATGAGGATTTCAGGATCATGGAGAATGGCTTGCGCCAGACCCACGCGTTGGCGATAACCCTTGGACAGGGTACCGATCTTTTGATACTGCACTTCTTTCAAGCCGCAGCTTTCGATCACGAAGAGTTTACGCTCCCGAAATTGCTGATGAGTCATTTTGCGCAATCTGGCCACATATTCCAGGGCTTCCACCACGATCATATCCTCGTACAGCGGATTATGCTCCGGCAAGTAGCCGATCTTGGCGCTGGCTTGGATGGGATTTTCAAAGATACTCTGGTCATCGATCAGGATGGAACCTGATCCGGGCTGCAAATAGCCCACCATCATCCGCAAAGTGGTGGTCTTCCCGGCTCCATTGGGACCCAAGAAACCCGTGATGTTACCACTGGATACACTGAAGCTGATCTTATCGACAGCTCTGATTTCGCCGAAATTACGGCACAAATCCTTTATCTCGATCATGTGTAAAACACTCCTAAAGTTTAGTACATCATCATTCCGGCTTTTACTCCCGATGACGGCTCTTTTAGCGAGATCACGTCACCTTCGGCAAGCCCGGATATGACTTCCACCATCTGAAAATCGTTGGCTCCCAGCTTCACGACTGTGGCCACCAGCTCAGGCTCGGCCGCTTTGGGCCCCATGGCCTTCTTCTCTTCCGGTTTCTTTGTCTGATCTGATTTTTCCGCGCTGGGCGCTTTTGCCGCGGGCTTTGGGATCAGATAGACGATGTCCTGATTGTTTTCATCTGCAAAAACCGCTCCAATCGGCACAACAATTACGTGCTCACGGGTATCGCCAAGGATGCTCACTGCAGCCGTCATGCCCGGTTTGACCTGCTTTCCCGTGGCATTGATGCTAATCTCCACGGGGAACACTTTGGCGTTATTTTCGGTGATCGCCATTGGGGCAATCTTCACGATCTCACCGCTAAACTCCTCGTAGGGAAGTGCGTCCAGCTTGATCGTGCCCTGTTGTTTCAGTTTAAACTTGGCGATGTCCACTTCGTTTATATTGGATTTCACGATCATACGGTTCAGATCGGCAATGCGCATCACCACCGTCCCTTCGCCGTAGCTATTGATGCTGGAAGATACCATTTCGCCTTCATTTACGCTACGTTCGATCACTGTGCCGCTGGCTGTGGCGAAGACATGGGTCACCTTGCCTGGCACGTCCAGATCGCGGATCATCTCATATTGGCGACTGGCTTGTTCAAACTGGATTTCAGCGTTCTTCAGTGCGTCCTGACCGTGGTCAAAATCGCTCTGAGAGATGTAGTTATTGGCCAGCAAAACTTGATTGTCCTGGTGATCTTTGCGCGCTTTGGCTAGGGTGATCTCTGCCAATTGCAAGGTTGCCTTGGTATTGAACAAAGTATTTGCCTGCACGTAGTCCGGCTCGATATCGGCGATGATTTGTCCGGAGGTCACAAAGTCGTTTTCGTCCACGTAGAACTTCACGATCTTACCCGAAACGCGGGACTTGATAGCCACCACAGTTTCCGGTTGCAGTTCGCCGGTGATCTCGATCTTGGAATCTATATTGCCGTAGGCTACAGTGTGCATGGTTGCTGCCGCTGAAGCATCGGCAGGATTTTTGGCCTTGGCCTTGCCGCATCGGGTCAGCACCACTGCCACGATCACGATCAATAGTACGGCTATGATGATTAGGGTACGTTTTTTACGCATAAATACCTCACTGGCGTTTTCACAGAGAACTGAATACGCAATGGTTTTTGGGGGCTGCTATATGTCAATTGAAAAGTGATAAATGTTTTACACACTATCGGAGAGTATGATGCTTTATCGCTTGCCCTTTACCCACATCTGGTTTCCGTAGATTAGCCAGGCACCGTTGTCACGATAGAGGTATGAGAACCATCCGCTGCTCTCAGGTTCGTTGTACGTGACGTCTTCAATGGAGGATTGGTAATGATCCCTGGTATGCGCCACAGCGTAGCGGTCGCCTTGAAACTCGATATATAGCACTTCGATATCCAGAAGCTGAAATCTGGCCATCCGATCCAGGATTTCCTGATTCAAATGCCAGACAATATTACCTTTGTGTAGATAGTCGTTATGCACCTTATCCAGTATGCCATACACGTTGCCCAGGTTAAAATCCAGCGACAGATCATAGAGTAGATCGCGAATCTCCTTTTGCGAAATGGTTGCGAAGGAATCATTATCGCAACTGCCCACCAGGAGCAGCATGATGATCAGGGAAATCAGGCCAAGATACTTCATTTCTCCAGTTTCAGATGAGCCAGGCACTCAATATGCCAGGTATTTGGAAACATATCAAAAGCAGATATGCTCTCCAGCTTGTATTTTCCCTCGCTCATCAGGATCTTCAGATCCCGGGCCAGGCTCATGGGAGAGCAGCTAAGATAGAGGATTTCCTTGATGTTGGCAGCCCGGATCGCCCAGAGAGCGCTTTCCAGCACTCCACTGCGCGGAGGATCCAGCACAATCACATCGGCGGGGAAATCGTGCATCACCTGTCCCAGGAGCTGCTCCGTCTTGCCGTGGACAAACCTGCCGTGTTCCACACCGTTCATTTCGGCATTCTGTCGCGCGTCCCTTACCGCTTCCGCCACTTCCTCAATGCCGGTGAGTTCGCCAATCGTGTCGCTCAAAGCCAGGCCAATGGCGCCGATGCCGCAATAGGCATCGATCAGCTTCACGCCGGGCTTTAGCCTCGCGCGCATCGCAGCCAGGATGTTTTCCATGCTACCGCTATTGATTTGCCAGAAACTGCGGTAGTGGATGCGAAAGGTGAGATCGCTGAGCTTGTCTTCCAGAAAGTCATCACCGTAGAGCAGCTTTTCCTCATTGCCGAGGATCACATTGCCCTTCTCACGATGGATGTTTTGCACGATACCGCTGACCGAGGGGAACTTTTCCGTGATCCCGCGAACGATGGTATTGGAAAAGGGTAAACGGGCAGTGCGGGTAACCAGGATCAACAGTATCTTGCTGCGGTCGCCATTGCAGCGCAGGCCGATGTGACGCAGGCATCCGCTGTGCTCAGATTCATTGTATGCCTCCACCTTGGCTTTGCGACACAGATCAAAGGTATATGCTGCAATCTCATCGAAGATGGGAGGATGATTGCGGCAGGCTGTATGAGGTATGATCTCGTGCGAGTAGCGGGCAAAAATGCCGTAATGCTCTGCACCCACAGGCATAAATACTTTATTGCGATAATGATAGGGCTTGTCAGAGCCCACGATGGGAAAGATCTCGGTGTGAGGCTGATACTGTCTGAAAAGCTCATTGATCAATTGATCCTTGTACTGCAACTGTGTGGGGTAATCCACCATCAGCCAGTCACATCCGCCGCAAGCATCCTCATTGCCAAAAGCCTCACAGCCAGGATCCTGTGTTCCCTTTCCCCGGGATTGATAGCTCTGTACTCTGGCGAAGGCATGATCCTTTTTTTCCAGGCTGATCTGCACATCCACCACATCGCCAATGGCGGTAAAAGGCACGAATATCGCCTTGTTCTCATGAAATCCAAGGCCCATGCCGCCCATGGCAATCTTTTGGATCTGAAGTCCCGGTATCTGTTTCATTATAAATTCCTTAGTCTTTCGATGCGATCCTCTACCGAGGGGTGAGTGGCAAAGAGAGATATCCTTTTCTTGTTATTGATCTTGGCCAGGGCAAAGCTATCCTGACGGTTTTCCGGCGCATAGTAACGATCTATCTTTTGTAAGGCGGCAATCATGTTTGACGCCCCGGTGAGCTCCGCTGCTCCCCGATCCGCGCGGTATTCACGGTAACGGGAATAATATGATACTGGGATCATGGCCAGAACCATCAGCACGTTTTGCAGCAAAATCACCACCAGGTAGTAACCCATGTAGCCCAATCCGCCGCGTCCCCGATCCCCCCGCATGGCAGAATCCAATACGGTGGCCACGATACGCGCCAAAAACATCACGAAAGTATTTACCAGACCCATCACCAGGGTCATGGAAACCATATCGCCTTCGCTGATATGGGTCATCTCGTGCCCTGCGACGGCGGCAATTTCATCGTTGCTAAGAGTCTGCAGCATTCCGCTGGAAAACGCCATCAGGGATTTGTTGCGGGAAGCACCTGTGGCAAAGGCGTTTACATCCCGGGAAGGATAGATCCCCACTTCAGGAGTGCTTAGACCACGTTCCCGGGCCAGAGCTGCCACCGTATCATATAGAAAGCGGATTTGCGGATCGGAGGAAGAGCCGTCGATCAACTGCACTTTATAAGCCCTTTTGGCCGCGAATTTACTGGTGTAAAGAGAGATCAGCGAGCCAGCAAAACCAAAGACGGCACACATGATCAGCAGCCCAGAGGCCTGCTGCATCCTGATCCCCAGTATCGCCAGAACAAAGCTGATCATGGTAAGCACCAGCGCGTTCAGCATGAAGTAGAATCCGATACGTTTGAATCCTTGCATCTTTATTTCTCCAATGTTATCATCATTTTGAGCAATTCTGACGGACGTGCTTTTCATGGCAAGCAAAATCTATCCAGGGATGTGTGGCAGGAGCGCTCCCCTCTTGTTACTTGGATTTATCCCGTACTCCTCTTGAACCCCACCCGAACTGGATTCAGGTGGGGTTCAAGAAGGGTTCGTGTGGAGTTCGTGCTGATAATGGGCACCACTCAACCCTGATGTAGAGACACAAACACACTCCCCCGATCTACGCAAAGCCATATATGGGCAAAACAATCATAGCTCACACCTGTAAGGGCTATCTTACGGTTCGCCCTGTAAAAGCCCTATGGGCGACACCATTCATAGCGAGGCTGCTTAAGACTTCATCAACGTCTTAATTACATGCATATGCATTATCGTTCAGTATAAACGAAGGCATAGCATCGAAGCCATACGTGATCAATGGCAATTGAAAATAATGCTGGAATAAATAAAATGGAAGAATGCCAGAAAGCAATGAGCACTTGACAAATCACGCCCCTTGCGATTCTTGGCATTGTGGATTGTTCCCTCTTGCGGGGACAAGCTGATATTAGCAAAGGACATAGCATGGAGCAAAAATACATTCGCAACTTCTGCATTATCGCCCATATTGATCATGGTAAATCGACCCTGGCAGACCGCTTTTTGGAAGCCACTCATGTGATCGGCAAGGGCACGGAAGTGGCACAACTGCTGGACAGTATGGATCTGGAGCGCGAGCGCGGTATCACCATCAAATCCCACGCCATCCGTATGGTGCACAAATATAAAGATCAGGATTATGTATTGAACCTGATCGACACTCCCGGTCACGTGGATTTTTCGTATGAAGTTTCGCGCGCGCTGGCATCTTGCGAAGGGGCCATCCTCTTGGTGGATGCGTCTCAGGGCATCGAAGCACAGACCATGAGCAATCTCTATCTGGCGCTGGACAACAATCTGGAGCTATTGCCCTGTCTGAATAAGATTGATCTGCCCAAGGCCGATGTGGAAGGCACCACGCATGATCTGATCGACATTTTGGGCTGTGATCCGGATGACATCAAACAGGTAAGTGCCAAGACCGGAATCGGCATCGAGGAATTGCTCGACGCCGTGGTGGAAAAGCTGCCTACACCCCAGGGTGATAGCGATGCTCCCACTCAGGCTTTGATCTTTGATTCATATTTTGATATGTACCGCGGCGTGGTGGTGCTGGTGCGCCTCTTTCAAGGCAGCCTGCAAAAGGGTGATCGCATCAAGCTTTTCAGCACTTCCCGGGAATACGAAATCGAAGAAATCGGCTATCTGGGCCTGAAGTTTCAACCCCAGAAAGAGCTCACTTCGGGCGAAGCTGGGTACATCATCGCCGGCATCAAAGAAGTGGCTGATGCGCGCGTGGGCGATACCATCACTCTGGGCAGAAAGCCCTGTGCAGAATCTCTGCCCGGATTTATGGAACCAAAACCGATGGTATATAGCGGCATCTTCCCCATCAATGGCGAAGACTATGAAAACCTGGTGGATTCTATCGCCAAACTCAAGCTAAATGACGCCTCACTGATCTACGAAAAAGAAAGCTCCGCCGCCCTTGGCTACGGCTTCCGTTGCGGCTTTTTGGGCATGCTGCATCTGGAGATCGTCAAAGAGCGCCTGGCTCGTGAATACAATATTCCCATCATCGCGACCACTCCCAGCGTTCGCTTTTTGATCACACTCAAAAACGGTACCGAAGTGGAGGTGCACAATCCCATCGATTTCCCCGATCCATCCAATATCGAGAGCATTAAAGAACCCTTTATGGAAACCGAGATCATAGTCCCCACGGATTTCATAGGCAACATTATGCGCCTGGCGCAGGAACGCCGAGGCATCCAGAAGAATATGCAGTACATCGACGAAAAGCGAGTGGCTCTGCACTATGAAATGCCGCTGATCGAGATTATCTTTGATTTTTACGACAAACTAAAGACCGTATCCCGCGGATATGCCTCGCTGGATTACACTTTCAAGGATTTCCGCGAATCACAGGTAGTAAAAGTGGACATCCTGATCAATGGCGAAAAGGTGGACGCCATGAGCTTCATCTGCCATCAGGATAAAGCGCACAACTGGGGTAAGAGCGTTACCGACACCCTTTCCGATGTGATCCCGCGGCATATGTTTAAGATCGCTCTCCAAGCCAGCATCGGGGCCAAGATCATCGCGCGCAGCACGATCAATGCGATGCGTAAAGACGTTCTGGCCAAATGCTATGGCGGTGATGTAAGCCGCAAACGCAAGCTCCTGGAAAAGCAGAAGGAAGGTAAAAAGAAGATGAAGGAAATCGGTAATGTAACCGTGCCTCAGGAAGCCTTTCTGGCCGTACTGAAGGCCGATAGGGACTAAAGCCCGATGAAACTGTGGCTTGCAACGCTATGCCTGCTGCTTGTAAGCCTGCCTCTGCCCGCCATCCGCATCGCCGAAATCAGAATGGACGCGGAGTCCATATCCGATCCTAACGCGCTGATAGCCGCCTCAAAGCTCAAAGTGGGCGATGAGTACGACCCCGATAGGGTATCGGAGGCCATTCAGAATATGCAGCGATATCTTGCTGAGAAGGGAGAATACTACGTATCGATCCCCAATCCCGAGCTGCAGGTGATCTCTGGAGACCAATTGTTGCTGCATTTTCGGCCCGCAATCCTGGTATCGGGATCCTCCACCCGTCTGCGCTATACAGGTCTGCGCCATTTCTCGGCATCCACCTTGCATGATCTGGCCTACACTTCCGCCGAAGGCGAATATCCCCTATCCCAGTTAACTCCCATCATGCAGCGTGTGGCGGACATTTATCACAGCCGGGGCTATCTCTTTGTGAGAGTCGAGCTGGATTCACTGGTGCTGGATGATGGTCTGTGCGCCTGGATCAGAGTGAATGAAGGCGCGCAATTGAACCCAAAAAAGTACCTGTTTCGAGGCAATAACATAACCCGCGAAAGCAGCATCCTGAAAAACTCCGGACTATTGGGGCAGAATCCGATCACTCCAGCCAAGCTGCTACAAGCAGAGCAGAATCTGAAGAGCAAGAGCTATATCAATGATTGCAGGATCATCCCAGTGGATTCCGAGAGCCTGCTGTTTGAGATCAGCGAAGGTAGGATGACATACCTGGAAGGGCTCCTGGGGATCAGCGAAGATGCCGGAAAGAGGAAGATTTCGGGTCTGCTAAATATCGATTTCCAAAATCTCTGGGGTAGCGACCGCGCCATCAATCTCTATTGGCGCAGCAACCCCAATCAGTACTCTGAATTGAGTTTTCGCTACCATGAATCAGGGCTGCCTTCTCTGCCCCTGGCTGCAGATTTTACCCTGGCCCGTAGCACGCAGGATTCGCTGTGGATCCTCAGTTCCGTCGGATGCGATCTGTATTACAAAAGCCTTTATCAAAAGTACGGCCTATCCTTTGCCATGCAATCGATCCTGCCCGGAACCTCGACTTCCGACGTGGAAGAATCCACTTCTCAGCGACTGGGTGCGTTTTGGAGCTATCAAAACACCATGGGCGAACGCATCCCCACCAGCGGTCTGGAATTGGACGCATCCTACAAATACATCCTAAACGAGGGGCCGGACAATGGGAGCTTGGAAGCGGGAGCTGCCATCTACAAACCCCTGAGAGGAAGATTCATCGCTCATCTTGCCCTGCGCCTGAAGGGCTATGAAAGAGAAAATGTGGCAGAGTATGAACTCTATCGCATGGGTGGATTTCGAACCTTGCGGGGTTTCCGGGAGGATGAATGGCGCAGTTCCCGGCTGGCCTGGATCAATTCCGAATTGCGCTATATGACGGGGCCTCAGAGTATGCTATATATCTTTTACGATCATGGCGTTATGCAAGATGAGGCACAAGAGCTGAAAGCGGATATTTTTGCCCTCGGAGCAGGCATCAGCATTGGCACAAAACTGGGTATAATGAGCTTG
>Ga0116158_10002691_pt1 | contig 15644 bp, 13 predicted proteins | sample AD_UKC052_MetaG_FD_89883 | JGI IMG/M metagenome (GOLD analysis project Ga0116158, IMG submission 89883) | Active sludge microbial communities of municipal wastewater-treating anaerobic digesters from USA - AD_UKC052_MetaG | ecosystem: Engineered > Bioreactor > Anaerobic > Digestate | place: USA... | reverse complement strand
TGGGTAATACAACATCTTATGCCACCTGGCTTGGGTTGATGATGGTATCAATGCTGGCTGTTTTTTTCCTGCCACGGCAATTCCAGGTGAGTGTGGTTGAGAATATCCAGGAGCGACACATCAATAAGGCTACCTGGTTGTTTCCGTTATATCTATTGCTAATCAACATCTTCGTGTTACCGATTGCGTTAGGTGGAAAGTTGATCTTTGCAGGGCAGGCTGTTGATGCAGATACTTTTGTACTGGCACTCCCCTTGCATTTTAACCAGTCGATGCTCGGACTATTTGTTTTTATTGGAGGATTTTCTGCTGCAACCAGTATGATCATCGTGGAAACCATTGCGCTTAGTACGATGGTTAGCAATAACATTGCCATGCCTGTATTTTTATCGGCACAAAAATTCAAACCATCTCCTGATGGAACCTTTAGCAGGCGGATACTTCATATCCGAAGATTCAGTATGGTGATCATCATTGCCCTGGCTTATTTATATGATAAGATCATTGCCCAGAATTTTTCTTTGGTGTCTTTGGGCCTTGTATCATTTGCGGCGGTAGCCCAGTTTGCGCCGGCAGCTTTGGGTGGTATTTATTGGAAGGGTGCTTCCAAGAATGGTGCCATGGCAGGCATCTGCATAGGCTTTGTCATTTGGTTCTTCACCCTGGTAGTACCTTCCATGGTTAGTGCACATGTGTTTAATGAAAGTATTCTCCAGGAAGGATTATTTGGATTATCGTGGCTGAAACCATATTCCCTGTTTGGAATGGAAGGAATGGATTCGATCACCCATTCGGTATTCTGGAGCATGTTGTTCAATGTACTGGCATTTATCGTTGTTTCATTGAACAGTAAAAAGAATGCAGAAGAAATTTACCAGGGTGAGATCTTTGTTGATATATTTAAACATTCTGCTTCCCCTGCAGCCGATGTATTAAGAAAAGGGACGGCCAACCTGCCCGATCTCAGATCACTTTTGGATAATTTCCTGGGCGCAGAAAGAGCCCATAAGATATTGAACAGTTTCGCAGCAAGAAATAATATTTCACTCGAAACAAACAGAGCAGATCCACGACTGGTGGGCTTTGTAGAAAAAGTGTTGGCTGGTGTAATCGGTTCGGCATCTGCAAGGATCATGGTGAGTAGTGTTACCAAGGAAGAAGAATTAAAAATTGATGAAGTGATCCGAATTCTCCGTGAATCGCAGCAGATGATCGAGCTGAATAAAGAGATGAAAAAGAAATCAACGGAACTAAAGAAAGCTACCCAGGAACTCACCAGCGCCAATGAACAATTAAAAGAAATGGACCTGGTGAAAGATGAATTTTTGTATACGGTAACACATGAATTACGCACGCCGATTACTTCTATCAGGGCGATGACGGAGATCGTGCACGACAATACCGATATGCCAGAGGAGCAACGGCAATTGTTTTTGGGAAATGTGATCCGGGAAACAGAACGACTCAGCCATCTTATAACACAGGTGCTTAACCTGGAACGTTATGAAAGTGGCCGACAGAAACTCATCCTGGCTCCTGCCGTGTTGAATACACTGATCAAAGAAAGTGTGGAATCGGTTGCCGGACTTGCTAATGAAAAGAAACTGGTCATACAGCTACAGATTCCCGATACCATTTACATGATCCGATGCGATGCCGACCTGTTGATGCAGGTTTTAAATAACCTGTTGTCAAATGCGATCAAATTTGTAGAACCGGTTACCGGCAAAATAAAAATATCGGTCCACAGCAGCCATGATGAAATACAGGTGTGGTTGGAAGATAACGGGAAAGGCATTCCACCGGAATTACATGAGTTGGTTTTTGATAAATTTTTCCAGGCAAGGAATCAAACGCTTAAGAAACCACAAGGCAGCGGGCTTGGACTGGCCATTTCCAAAAAGATCATAGAGATGCATGATGGCAGAATATGGGTGGAAAGTGCCGAAGATAACGGCTCGCGATTTATCTTTACGTTGCCAAACAATTAATTAAACATTCATGAGCAGCCCTTATACAATACTGGTAGTAGATGATGATCCATACATCCTGATGTCGCTGGAGTTCCTGATGAAAAAGAACGGGTATGATGTGGTGGTTGCCCGCAATGGCACCGAAGCACTTGAATTATTGGATAAACAGGCTCCCCACCTGGTGTTACTCGATATTATGATGCCCGATGTAGATGGTTATGAGATCTGCAGGTATATAAAAAAAACATCCAGCCTCAAAAATACAAAGGTCATTTTCATGAGTGCTAAAACCAAGGATGCCGATATAAAGAAAGGATACGAGTTAGGTGCTTCGCTTTATGTTACCAAGCCTTTTAGTACCCGCGAACTGGTAAAACAAATAAAAGAATTATTACCAGCCTAACCTGTGTTAACGGTTTATTGCCAATATTGCTTCGTTTTGATATTAACTTTCTATGAGCTTATATTAGTTTCATTTTATTCAGTAGATTTATTAATGTTATATCATAAATTTCTTCAAATCATAAACATATTTCATCATGATCGTACAATCTTTATTGGGTGAATTCAAACATGAAGTTGAGAATACGCGCAAACTTTTAAATGCAATTCCCGATAGTGCGCTGACTTGGAAACCTTCAGAAAAGAACTGGACAACAGGCCAACTGGCGTCCCATATCGCTGAAACGTATAACTGGTACCCATCTACGATAAAGGAACTGGTTTTCGATATGAGTACCTATCAATATGATAAAGGTGATATCAGCAAGGCAGCGAATATTGTTGCCAAGTTTGAAGAAAATGTAAAAAAGGCTCAAGCTGCCCTGGAATCGGCCACTGACGAATCGATGATGGATATCTGGAAAATGGAAATGGGCGGGAAAGAAATTTTTCCGGCAATGCCAAGGATACAAGTGATCAGGGGATTCCTGATGAATCATTTGTATCACCATCGCGGCGAAATGGTGGTATACCTGCGTGCCACAGGCAATAAAGTTCCCGGGTTGTATGGTCCTACGGCAGATGATAATTGATCTGAAAAGATACTTTTCTTTCCCATAGTAACTGGCCCATTATTTTCGATTCATCATTAACGTTAGTAAATGATCTACATGAAGCGGTATATATTCTTTCTTTTATGTACCACCAGCCTTGTTGCCCGGAGCCAGTCTGACCGTGATGCAATAATTGATAAAGAATACAAAAGCTACCTGGCTAAAATAAAAGCCGGTAACCTGGGCTCGGCTGATTCGGCAGCCTGTAAAAAGTTCATTTACGGTGTTCAGAATGCAGGCCAGCAAATGGCGGAAAGAGAGCATGACTATATTAAAGCGCTCGACTATACCAATAAGGCCATTGACTGCTGGAAGGCAATAAAGGATAGTATCAATGAAGCCAATAACCGAAAGTTCAAAGGCTTCCTGCTTGGTCAATTACAACGGTTTGCCGAAGCTAAAGCCGAAATAGACACTGCTATTCTCTTTTATAGTTTAGGTCGTAAAGATTGGGGTGTTGCTGTATCACAGTATGATCTTGCCTTTGTATATGCACTGGAACAGAAACCTGATTCAGCTGTTTACTTTTCATCCAAAGCACTGGCGTATTGGAAGGTTAAAAATGACCCTTCCCGTATTTTGGGAATACAAAACCTTTTGCTTTATGCAGGAATCCAACTTAAACAATATGATGAAGCAGCTGATATTCAACTTTCTTCTGATTCGCTGGCAGCCTTAAAGGAAATGCACTGGCAACCGGTCATTGATCATTATTTTGTTTCGCAGCTGATGTATCTTAAGCAAGGTAAAAAAGCTTCCGCAGCCCGGTATAAGAAAATGTACACAGATACACAGGCCATTTTACGGGCTGATGATGTAAAAGCATTGTCGGTATTCGATACAGATTTTTTCAATATTAATAAATAAGCATAACGTCAGCGAATAGCGGCTAATCATTCAATTTGTAATATCTTAAAATGAAGTACTCCCTATTATTATCAGTTGTCCTGTTCTTTAATCAGCAAACGGTCAAGGCTCAACAGGATTCTTCTTCCTGTAAAGTAAGTGTAATGCTATTGCAGGGTCAGTACAAAGGCGAATGCAAAAACGGCCTGGCCGATGGAAAGGGAGAAGCGATTGGTGCCAACCGTTATGAAGGGCAGTTTAAAATGGGCATGCCTAACGGAAAGGGAACATATCATTACAGCGACAGTTCATATTATACCGGTAATATGCAGGAAGGAATTCGGGAAGGCAAAGGAGAAATGCATTATTTGTTTGCTGGTAAGCCCGACAGCGTGATCAAAGGATATTGGAGCGCAGATGTGTATCGCGGCAAAAATTATAAGACCTATGATTTCAATGTGGCAGACAGGTTTGACCGGGTAGATATAGAACCCTCCTCTGCAACTGGCAATACGATCACTATTGAAACGTCATCAACAACAGGCTCGCCCAATGGTGTAACTCGGAATGACGCAGCATCTGATTATGTGTTAACCATGATAGACCTGATCTCTATGCACCCATCTACTTTCATCAGAAAAGAATCTGTTTTCAACAGTAATACAAAAGCATCGGTCACTTATTTTATCAGCAGGTTCCCCTGTACCTTACAAGGAACACTCTCCAACGGCATTGTATTTAAATTAGAATTATATAAAGCAGCCAATTGGAAAGCAAAATTCTTCATCAATAAATAAGTGATCAATTGGTATTGGTCCAGCTGTTATTTGTACTGTTTATATCCGGCAAAGCATGTTCTTCATCAATTGTCACCGATCGCAAAGCTTCATTCACGGGAACCTTTACTTTAAAAACTGCGGTGTTGTTCCAGATCTCTACCGGTAGTTTTATGCGCCCTTTTATTCCCGAAATGGTTTCATAACTCAGGGTTACAGGCATGGCCATCTGCTCCAGGTTTTCCAATGTTACGATAGAGCCGTTGGCAGGTTGGTTATTTTCAAAAGTTACCGTGCTGATGGCCTGGTCGAGCTTATAATTTTCCAGGAACCATCCTTTCCAGAACCAACCGAGGTCTTCGCCAGCCGCATTCTCCATTGATCTGAAAAAATCCCATGGTGTGGGATGTTTGTAAGCCCAGCGGTTGATATACATTCTGAAAGCATAATCAAACCTATCGGCTCCCAGTACTTCGTTTCTCAATAAATGCAATCCGAATCCTGGCTTAAAATACAACGCTGTTCCAATATTGCCTTCCTTCATGGCATCGGGTGTATTAAAAATACTTTCGCTGCCTGAATAAAAAAGAGAGGCTGCTATTTCGTGTGCGTTGATTGCAGGTTGCTTGTACTCGCCATTGTTGAAATCATCGTCTGCCAATGAATTGATAAAAGTATTAAAGCCTTCATCCATCCATCCATACCGCCGTTCATTGCTTCCCACGATCATGGGAAACCAGGTATGTCCGAATTCATGATCCGTAACTCCGAAAAGCCCGTCTTGCGTGGCACCCGATCCGCAGAATACGATGCCGGGATATTCCATACCGCCGATGTTTGAAGCCACATTGGTAGCTACCGGGTAGGGATAATCGAACCAGCGTTTGCTGTAATTTTCAATACTACCCTTGGTATATTCAGTAGCCCTGCCCCATCCTCTCTCGCCCTTACTTTCTGATGGATAAACGCTTTGCGCCAATGCTTTCTTACCTCCCGGGAGATTGATCCGGGCCGCATCCCAGATAAAAGCTTCTGAGGCTGACCATGCAGCGTCACGTGCATTACTGATCTTATAATGCCAGGACAGTTTTTTTGTTGAAGTCGCCTCTGATTTTTCAATCTCCGATTCTGTTTTGATCATGACTGTTTTATCACTTAATCTTGCTTGTGCCATTCTTTTGGCTTGTTCTGTTGTTAGTACTTCAGCAGGATTTAATAATTCGCCGCTGGCCACTACTACCATGCTTGCAGGTGCTGTGATAGTGAAATCGAAATCACCGTATTCGAGATAGAATTCACTTGGACCCAGGTATGGGTCGGTATTCCAGCCACGCACATCATCAAACACACACATCCGCGGATACCATTGCGCTACGGCAAAAATGTTACCGTTCTTGGTTTTAAGTATGCCGCATCTGTCGGCACCGTATTGTGGCAAAGTGAATGAGTAGTCAATTTTCAGCCTGATCACATCGCCTGAAGGTTTAACTGCCTTGGGTAAACGCACTTGCATGCGGGTGTCGTTGATTATAAAATCGGCATTCGTATTACCATCTACAAGCTTTACCGATTTAATGTTATATCCTCCATTGAAATTACTTTTTGCATCACCATAACGGCTTCGCGTGCCAACCGGCATTCTCGCTTGTCCCCGGCTATTCGGATTAAAAAGATTCTGATCAAGCTGCAGCCAGAGAAAAGGTAGCTCTATCGGACTGTTGTTCTTATAAGTGATGAGTACAGATCCACTGATCTCATTCGTAATATCGTTGAGGGTTACCTTCATTTCATAGTCGGCCCTGTTTTGCCAATATTGCGGGCTTGGTTCGCCTGTGGCTGTGCGGGTATTGCCCTGGTTGGAGGGCATGGTTAAAGGGGAAAACAAAGCATGCGGATCGTATTTTGAAATTGAAACCGTTTGCTGGGCTGTAACCTGTATACATAGAAACATCGAAAGGATGCACAGTAAGGATCTGATCATTGATTATAATTTATTAAATTCGAAGATAACAGAAATGATTGCTCGAAATACCGGAATTACGTGAATGGGATGTTATTCCCAGCTATGGATCAACTGAACGGCCTCCTTTTTGATCCGGGGATCATCTTCTGTGAGAATGGGAATGGGCAACATCTGCTTTAGCAGGGCGATAGCTTTTTCTTTGTTGCCGTTCTTTTTATATGCCTTGGCCAGTTCCAGGTAGTTGAGTGAAAAATTAGGATTCAGGCTCCTGGCTTTTTCATACGCAGCAATAGAGGATTTGATGGAAGCATCAGGTAACCCGCCATAAAATACTTTCGTAGCTGCTTTTTCAAACATATTCAGGTTACTCACTTCATAATTCCATTTTCCAAGAATATGCCATGCCTTGAAATTCTGTGGATTCAGCTTTAGAGCATATTCAGCATAATGCCTGATGTCTTTTACAAGTGATATTTTTTCTTTCCCGCTTTTTGTAAGCAAAGTCCGGCCAACAGCTATGCCCATAGCTACATTGGCTTCATCGCTATTCGGATAAAGGCGCAATGCGGTTTTCGCATAAATGATAGCAGCCTGGTTATAATTATCTCTTGAATGTTTATCTGGTTCCCTTGCACCAATGCGGCTGCTAAGTTCGCTGCATTTGGTGAGTGCATACAGGTTTACCGGCTGCATTTTCAACGCCTCCTTAAATTTATGAAAGGCTTCTTTTTCATTGGGAATGGCCTCCAGCCGATCGGCCTCTTTGATAATGTCCTGAATATTCTGGGCATGCAATGTTGCCGGTAAAAAAAACAGGGAAGCAAATAAAAACAGTGAACTCAACAACCTCATAATTAAAACTCTTTATAGAAAGTTACACCAACCTGCCCGTTAAACGAAGAAATCGGTGGATGCATTTTGTTAATCCGTATGTTAATTTTACGGATCCTGGTATCGAGAGAATGAATCTCTTCGGCTATTTGCTGTGCCAGGGTTTCCAACATAGGTTCAGGTTTAAGCATGTGTTTGCTGATCACCTGGTAAACAGTAACGTAATTGATCGTTTGTTCCATTTTACGAATGACATCATCACTTTCGAAATCAATATCAACAGAAAGTTCAAACTGTCCGCCCGTAATGGTTTCTTCTTCATGCAGGCCATGCCTGGCAAAGAATTTCAGGTTATGTAGGTGAATGGTAAACATCATCAATGAAGTCCTTTTTCGCCAAGGTATCTTTCTGCATCCAGGGCAGCCATACAGCCACTACCGGCTGCCGTTACTGCCTGGCGGTATATTTTATCCTGTACGTCTCCTGCTGCAAAAACTCCTTCCACATTTGTTTTGCTGGTACCCGGTATCGTTAGTAAGTATCCTGTTTCATCCATATTGAGCCAGCCTTTAAATATATCACTATTGGGTTGATGCCCGATAGCCACAAAGAATGCACTTAATGGAATCTCCGTTTTTTCACCGGTTTTATTATTGTGTATGCGAAGGCCTTCCACTTTTTTATCGCCCAATACCTCATCTGCTTCTGAGTTCCAGTAGATCTTGATATTTGGCGTTTGCAAAACCCTGTCCTGCATGATCTTGCTGGCCCTCATCTGGTCTTTGCGAACGAGCATATGCACCGTACTGCAGATTTTTGATAAATAGAGCGCTTCTTCTGCAGCTGTATCTCCTGCGCCAATAATGGCTACTTCTTTTCCTTTAAAGAAAAATCCGTCGCAAACTGCACAGGCGCTAACGCCGTAACCGTTCAGTCGCTGTTCACTTTCTAATCCTAACCATTTGGCAGATGCGCCGGTACTAATGATCACTGAATCGGCTTCGATCCATTTCTCTTCATCGATCTCCACTTTCAATGGCCTGGTTGAAAAATCAACCTTAGTAGCCAGGCCATAACGGATATCGGTACCCATGCGGGCTGCCTGCTTTTCAAAATGAACCATCATTTCAGGTCCCTGTATACCATCGGGATAGCCCGGGTAGTTTTCTACTTCCGTGGTAATGGTCAACTGACCTCCTGGTTGAATACCCTGGTATAAAACCGGTTTCATGTTTGCCCGGGCGGCATAAATGGCGGCGGTATAGCCGGCCGGACCTGAACCGATGATCAGGCAACTAACTTTTTCTATCTGCTTATTTTCCATTTGTTCTGATTCCTTTTTAATTTTTATTCCTCTTTCGGTTATTCTTTAGTCCACAACCTTCTGCTGGTACCAGGCAGCGTATCCGCAGAATGCACCCAATGCCCCGTTGGAGATATTTCCGAGCACTTTATTTGGCTGTGCGAAAGGATTCCCAATGCTTTGGTAGGCAAACTCCCAGGTACTCCAGAAGAGGTATGTTGGCCTGCTAATGTTGCAGTATTTCAGTGTAACCGTATCTCCTCTCACCAAGAAATTCTCGTCCCTGGTGGGTGGGTCGTTGCGGTCGATTCCCGGAGGCAGCTGCACTTCATAAGTAGTACCATCAATCACCTGGTCGTCGTATACCGAGTTCTCTCCCGGCAAAAATGGTTCCTGATTTTTTTTGGTAAAATACCTGACATAATTTCCTAATCCCCTGGGATCGGTGGCTTTTATGAACATGGCCCTTTTGGTTGTATCGGGGTTCATCGGCGCCTTTTTGAAAAAGAAAGAATCGGGATAAAGCGTAAGAGCGGGAATGCTGGTGTTGGCGGTATATTCCTTGCCCCTGCTTACGATCCTGAGGCTGTAATTTGTATTGAGTTCACCGGTAAATGCTGTAGACAATGAAGATGAATCGATGCTGTAATAAAATGCTTCGTAACCTGGTACTAACGGTACCGCATATTCTTTTAACTTATGGGTAAGTGTTCCGTTTGATATGTACACTTCGGCATCATGAACAAAAGAGGCTGCCAGTATCTGGGGTTCGATTTTACTAAAATAAGAGAGGCTTGTAGTAAGGATGACGGTTGGCACTTTACTGTTCTCTATCACAGCATCTACCACCAACACATTGGCACTTTCATTCAGGTTAAAATCAATATCCTTTTCACAGGAAAGCAGCAAAACAGCACAACACCCGAGCATCAGTTTTTTCATGCTGCAAATTTAGGACTATATCCTTTATTCCTCATCTCGTTTTAAAACTGCGATGTTAATAAGTTGGCAAAAACGACAAAGAGCAGCTCCAGGCTGCTCTTTGTTTAATATTAGCTTTATCTTATTTCTTTATTGTAAAACGATTCGTTGGGTACTATTGAAAGATCCCATTTTCAACTGGATAAAGTAAATGCCTTTTGGCATATTGCCCAGGTTAACATCGATCTTTGAATCATTCGACAACCGGGGAATAAATTGTTGTACCACGATGCCGGCTGCGTTAGTAATGGTGATGATCCTGATTTCCTTGTTCAACACTGCCGAGACATCGATCTGTAGCATTCCCCTCGTTGGATTGGGGTAATAACGCACAGATCCGGCGTGAAGGCCATCGAAACGAACCAGCCTGGCTGGGCTGTATTCTATGCTGCCATCACGGTCAACCTGTTTCAGCCTATAGTAATTAAATCCACTGGCTGGCGCATGATCGATGAAATGATAGGTAACCGGGCTACTAGAAAACCCCGCCGCCATTACTTTTCCGATGTATTGAAAGTTTATCGCATCGGTGCTTCTTTCTACATCAAAATAAGAACTGTTGTTTTCAAACTGGGTTTCCCAGCGTAATAAGGATGCTGATGATCCTTGTTTAACCGCAGTAAAATAGCTGTATTTAACGGGCAGTGGAGCTTGTGGCCGATAAGTACTGCTCCAGCCATCACCAATTCCGCCGGTAAATATATTATTGCCAGCCTGCAGGAAGCTTGTATTGTTCCATCCATCGCCAATGCCGCCGCCAAAAATTGCATTGCCTGGTTGCAGGAATGTTGTGTTAGTCCACCCGTCGCCGTTACCTCCACTAAAAATAGCGTTTCCTGCCTGCAGAAAGCTGGTCTTATTCCAGCCATCACCAGCTCCGCCGTTGAAAATGGCACTGGATGACTGGGCAAAGCTGGTTTTGTTCCAACCATCACCAGCCCCGCCAGTGAATATATTGTTAGCCGATTGGGTAAATGAGGCCTTATTCCATCCATCAGCGTTGCCGCCTGTGAAAATGGCGTTGCCTGACTGTAAAAATGATCTTTTATCAACCCCATCGCCGCTTCCACCCTGGAAGATGGGATTGTTTTGAGCCGATGCAAACATCACGGGGATGCACATCAGCCAACAAAGCAATGATTTTTTCATGTTTCGCTATTTACAGGATTAAGGAGCAGTACGGGCCAGGCGTATTCCAAAATTGGGTTGATTGGTATCTGATCCATAAATGCCTGCAAAAAGATTTGCATTTGCCCTGTCTGAAATCCTTGCATTTGTAAGAGCTCCATTATAAGCAGATCCCCTTGTACCAAAGGCCTGGAATGGCTGCCATGCTGCAATGTCGGTTCTGCCATCGCCGCCTAAAAATCCATCTCCATGAATGGTAGCATCCACTGCTTTACCCTGTGCATTGACCATTGAAATAACGGTTTCAGAAATATTATCACTCATGTTCATCACTCCATAATAGGTGGCGCCGCTGAGGGTTCTGTCAGAACCTGAGGAACGGGCAAAAATTCCGGTTCTAACCGGCCTGTTTCCTGGTAAGTTATTGGAAACATTTGCATTTGCAGATACTGGTGTACTTACAATCTCATCATCTGCTCCATCATTCAGGATTGATGTAACCGGAACAAGGGTTGTATTCCCCCATGCATATTCGTTTGGTACGGCAGGTGTATTGAATCCCCTGCTGGCTTTTTCAAATTCCAATTCTGAATATGGGCGTAGTCCGCTCCAATCTGCAAATGCTGCCAGCCTGTTCATTCCAATTTCACCAATCGCTCTTTCGGGTTGTGGTGCTACAAGTGCAGGGTGTGTTCCGGAAAAAATACTGGGTGTTTTGTTTATATTGGCTCGGGCCAGGTCGAGGTTATTTAAGAAATCGGCATATTGCTGCTGGCTGCATTCATATTTCATGATCCAGAATGCATTGAATCCTTTGGGAAAATTAGCAGGAATGGTACCCGAAGCAGCGCCAAGCCCATTTGGATTTAATGTTCCTGCAGTAGTTCCGAGGTTGATGGCATTGTTTGAGTTAACAAGGTATGGTAATGCAGATGATCCATCCGTAAAAGCATTTGATTCGGCACCGCCGCTTCCAAGTTGATAACTGCCGGAAGGTATGTAAACCATTTCCAATCCATAAACCAGTATCTCTACGGTTTCATTATCCAGGATGCCGTCAACGCCATAATTCCATTGTAGTGAATTGGCTGTGAAGTTCACATTTCCGATGCCATTGGCAGAGCGATATACAAAAGCACCTTTTCCATCAGCCGTAACCGTTATGGCAGCACCTGCCGATGGCGTGTTGCCTGTTACATTGATGCTTGCATGTCGCCAGTCGGTAGTTCCGTTCTTCCTGTACTTGATAAAGATCCAGGCACCGTCATAATTGTTTTCATTGGTACTTGTACGCCAGCTGTTTTCCCAGCTTACACCAAAGTTGATCAGCGCTGTGTGGTTAGTGGTATTCTGCCCGGAGATGGTAGCATTGCTTACCAAAATGTTATTGGCATTTGCCGACCCTGTAATGAACAGGATACAAAAGAGGATGATTGTGTTTTTTTTCATGAGTTGATTTTAGTTTGAACACAAATATCTTCTAAAACCAAAAAGCATCTATGCGTACTGGTGGGTATAAATGGCGGACAGTTATGTAACTGTTAATAGATAGACCTTTTTAATATTGTATTACTTCCACAAAAAATCAGGAACATAAAAAAGCCCCGGAGTTTCCGGGGCTGTATGATTTGTTGGAATGAATTATTATCCGAGATAGGCTTTCAGTGCACCACTATAGCGTGCTTTCTGTAAACGTTTGATGGCTCTTTCCTTGATCTGGCGTATACGCTCCTTCGTTAGGTCGTATTTTTGGCCGATTTGTTCGATCGTTACACCATTTTCTCCATCCAGTCCGAAATATGCATTTACAATTTCCGCTTCTCTTGGACTCAATGATTTCAGTACACGACGGATCTCATTTTTCAATGAATCATGCATAACATCTTCATCGGTTTCATCTCCGCCTTTCAGCAGATCTCCCATGGCTACATCTTCTGCTTCATGCACGGGAGCATCCAGGGAAGTATGACGGGTATTGCTTTGGAAAATGTTATTGATCTCTGTTTCGCTCATTTCCAGGAGTTCGGCGAGTTCCTCTGTAGAAGGTTCCCTTTCGTGCTCCTGTTCAAAGGCCATGTAGGCTTTGTTGGCTTTGTTGTAAGTACCGATTTTGTTTTGCGGCAAACGAACCAACCTTCCCTGCTCTGCCAATGCCTGTAAAATTGACTGGCGAATCCACCATACGGCGTAAGAGATGAACTTAAAACCCTTGGTTTCATCGAAACGCTGTGCGGCTTTGATCAGGCCGAGGTTTCCTTCGTTGATCAAATCGCTCAGGGAAAGTCCCTGGTGCTGGTATTGTTTAGCCACCGATACTACGAAACGTAAGTTGGCCTGTACCAGCTTATCCAAAGCCCGCTGGTCTCCCATCTTGATCTTTTGCGCCAGGATTGTTTCCTCCTCTGGTGTAATCATCGAGATTTTTGAAATTTCCTGCAGATATTTTTCTACCGCCTGTGAGTCACGGTTAGTAATCTGCGTAGCGATTTTAAGTTGCCTCATTGTGTTGTGTTAGATTCTTAATAATAACAATAAATAGACCGTTTTTGTTGGGGAAACGTTGCAAAAGAAAGAAAATAGATTTTCCTTAAAAGCATTTGCAAAGGTAATATGCAAATTTTGCATTTCATAGTAAATAGGGAAAAAAGGGATAAATAGTGTATAAATTACACATTATTTAACCATTCCGGCCAGACATATATTTTTATTAAATTATGTATGGGCCAAATCTTAAATAAAATAAGGAGAAGCCCCGGCAGCAAAGCGATCAATGCTTATTTTTGTTATATGATCGACTTACGTTCCGATACTTTTACCAAGCCAACCCCGGGCATGTTGCAAGCAATGCAGGATGCTGTTGTGGGTGACGATGTATTTGGAGAGGACCCCACGGTGAATGAATTGGAAGCCATGTCGGCCGGGATGTTTGGTATGGATGCGGCATTATTTTGTCCTAGTGGCACCATGACAAACCAGATCGCCATAAAATGCCATACGCAACCCGGGCAGGAAGTGATTTGCGAGAAAATGAGTCATGTATACATTTACGAAGGCGGAGGCATTGCGTTTAACAGCGGATGCCAGGTAAAAACCATTGCTGGAAACCGTGGACGAATACAGGCAGACCAGGTGATCGAAGAGATCAACCCTGATGATATTCACAAAGCCAGAACCAGGTTGGTCAGCCTCGAAAATACTGCAAACCGAGGAGGCGGAAGTTGTTATGATTTTACTGATATACAAGATATTAAAGCAGTTTGCCTGAAATATAACTTGAGTTTACATTTGGATGGTGCCAGGCTCTGGAATGCCATGGTAGCTAACGGAGAATCTGCTTTGCAATACGGCGAATTATTCGATAGTATCTCCATCTGCCTGAGCAAGGGATTGGGGGCCCCGGTTGGAAGTCTGCTGTTAGGTAAGCTTCCTTTTATAAAGGAAGCGAGGCGTATCCGGAAAGTGCTGGGCGGAGGAATGAGGCAGGCGGGTTATATGGCGGCCGCAGGAATTTATGCACTCGATCATCACATCAACCGGCTGGAGGAAGATCACCGGCATGCGAAAGATATTGCCCAGGCCCTGATCAAAAAGGATTTCATCGGGAAAATGTTCCCCGTAGAAACCAATATCCTGATCTTTGAAGTAAATGGAATGTATACCGCCACAACATTCACAGCATACCTGAAGCAACATGATATCTATTGCATTGCCATTTCACCTACCCAGGTTCGCATGGTAACTCATCTTGATGTTACTGAAGAAATGGTTGCGAGGATATTGGAATGCATTCACCATATGTAAATCATTGCATTGTATCTTTAGTTTTTTATACTCAGACCTTATACTCCTAACTGCATGCCTTTTTACGATAAAGCATTTACCATTGCCGGAAAGAAGATTTCCCTCGCTGCAATCATTTGGTTCCTGCTGGCATTGGTAGCCATCTTCGTGCAATTGGGCAAGGGCGCTGGAAGCATCAACAATTACCTGATTTTTAAAGGAGTTTTCTGGCATTCAGTGCAGCAAACTCATTTATACCACGATTACCCGGCCGAATATTTTGATTGCAATCATTACGGTCCTTTTTTCAGCATCATCATAGCTCCTTTTGCTGTTTTGCCTGATATGATCGGTTGCTTTTTGTGGGGCCTGGTGAATGCGGTCATTCTTTTTTATGCGGTTCGCAGGTTGCCGCTGGATAATGGTAGCCGGAACCTGATCCTGTTGATCGGTGCCGTAGAAATGATGACGGCCATGCACAACATGCAGTTCAATCCAATGCTCACTTCATGGATCCTGTTAACCTGGATATTGGTGAAAGAAGAAAAGGATTTTTGGGCTACTTTATTCATCGCGGCAGGTATCCTTACAAAACTGTATGGCATTGTAGGACTTGCATTCTTCTTATTTTCAGCCAACCGACTAAGATTTGTTGTTTCATTTATTTTCTGGATGCTGGTGCTGGCCATGTTGCCGATGATCCTCTCCTCGCCTGCTTTTGTATGGCAATCGTACCAGGATTGGTATCAATCCCTCGTAGAAAAGAATGATGCCAATACCGAGTCGGTGATGCAGGGAATGTCGGCCATGCGGGTGATCAAAAAAATATTCAGGCTTCCTGGGCTGCCCGATCTCTATATCATAGCTTCCGCAGCAGTTTTTTACTTATTGCCCTTACTGAGATTCAAGCAATACAAGCAGGTTTGTTTCCAGCTTAGCTACCTGGCATTCCTGCTAATTGGTGTGGTGATCTTTAGTTCATCTGCTGAAAGTCCCACTTTCGTGATC
>Ga0116158_10002682_pt1 | contig 15682 bp, 11 predicted proteins | sample AD_UKC052_MetaG_FD_89883 | JGI IMG/M metagenome (GOLD analysis project Ga0116158, IMG submission 89883) | Active sludge microbial communities of municipal wastewater-treating anaerobic digesters from USA - AD_UKC052_MetaG | ecosystem: Engineered > Bioreactor > Anaerobic > Digestate | place: USA... | reverse complement strand
CCCGGTCGCGTGGACGCAGGGCAGCTTCAACCCGGGCACCTGCGCCTGGGAGTCGCAGAAGGTCTGGACCTCGGGCATGAACATGCCGGGCACGGTCGACATCGTGCGCGTCAACGGCGACACCGGGGCGATCGAGGCGACGGTCACGATCGGCGGGCTCAATGCCGACAACTATGGCATCTACGGCGGAGCGGTCGACGCGAAGGGCAACTTCTGGGGCTCGCAGCTCGGCATGGGCAAGCTGGTGTTCGTCGACTACCAGACGCTCGAGTTCAAGCTCTGGGACATGGTCGCGTCCGGCTACGGCATGACGGTCGACTCGAAGGGCTACGTGTGGACCTGCCACACCTCGGCCTCACGCTTCGACCCGATGACGGAGACCTGGGAGACGGTCGATGCGGTAGGTGAGGCCGGCGGCTGCATGGAGGACGGCAAGGGCACGCTCTACAAGGCGACGCCCGGCGGGGTCGTGGCGATCGACACCACGACCCTGGAGATCAAGCAGACCTTCACGCTGCCGCAGCACGTGCACGGCATCAGCATCGACTTCTTCGGCTATGTCTGGGGCGTGTCGCAGGGCGCCGAGGCCTATCGCCTCGATGTCAGTGACGCGAGCTTCGAGACCTTCACCGGGCTGATCGGCGCGTACACCTACAGCGACATGACCGGCTTTGCGCTCTCGAACGTCGGCAGCCCCTCGGGCTGACAGGGGCAGCGCGAAGGGCTGAGGTGGGCTCCGTGGAGCCCGCGCGGCCGGGGGCTCAGCTGTTCTTCAGCTCGATGCCGGTGGCGGTCAGCACGTACTCGGTGCGCTCGCCCGCGACGGCCGCCGGGTCGCCGCCGCCGTCCTTCTCCAGGTGCTTGACCTGCGCCTCGTTGAAGGTGCGCGCCTCGAGCGTGCCCTCGACGACGACGGGCTTGCCCTTGGTGTCCATCGGCACGGTGAAGGCGTGGTCCTTCATCAGGATGCGGGCATGGGCCTCGCCGTCCTTGACGACCAGCCAGCAGCCCTTCTTTTGACACACGGACTCGACCTCGCCGCTGACGAGCACGGGGTCCTTGAGGTCACCCTTGGCCGCGAGGACCTGGCCGAGCGGCATGACCTGCTTGAGGGCGAAGGCGGCGCCGAAGTGGCCGGGCGTGCCGTTGCCGGTGGGGACAGGCTCACCGCCGCAGCCGGCCTCCTCGTGGGGCTTCTCGGCGTCCTTGTAGACGCAGCCCTCTTCCTTGGCGGCCTTGTCCGGCTCGGCGGCGGCGAGCTTGACCTCGGCGGGCTTGACCTCGGCAGGCTTGACGACCTCGGCGACCTTGGCATCGACGGGGGTGGCAGCGGCCGGTGCGGGGGCGTTGTTGCAGCCCACGACGACGAGCAGGGCCAGCGGCAGGGAGAGCAGGAAGTTCGAACGCATGGGCATTTCCTCGCCCGGAGTGTGAGCGGCGGGCTCCGGGGCTGTCAACGCACCGGCCCTGGCGAGAGGCGGGTCCTGGCTCACACGCCGCTGGCCTTGTGGGTGGGCAGATCGTACAACGGGGCCCCTGCATGCTGCTGCTGCGTCGATGCATCGTTGGTCTCGCGCTGGGCGCGGCAGTCTTTGCCGGGTGTGTGCGCGAGGCGAGCAACCCGCCCGCGGCCGTGGCCCATCGCCCCCGGCTGGCGATCGTGCTCGTCGTCGACCAGATGCGCGCCGACTACCTGACCCGCTATGCGGACCTCTACCGCGGCGGCCTGGCCCGCTTCCGGCGCGAGGGCGCTTGGTTCACGCGGGCCAAGCTCCAGCACGCGCGTACGTACACCGCACCGGGCCACGCCTCGGTGTCCACCGGCAGCTACCCGGCGCATCACGGCGTCGTCGCCAACGACTGGTACGTGCCGGCGGAGCGGGCCGAGGTCTACGCGGCCGAGGACCCGCAGGTGCACGCGGTGCTCGCGGGGCCGCGCACCGGGAAGTTGCCGGGTCGCTCGCCGCGCCTGCTGCAGCGCACGGGCCTGGGCGACTGGCTCAAGGCCCAGGAGCCGGCGGCGAAGGTGTTCTCGGTCGCGCTGAAGGACCGGTCGGCGGTGATGATGGGCGGGCAGGGGCCCGACCGCGCGTACTGGTACGGGCCCGAGGTGGCGGGGTTCTTGTCGTCGAGCTGGTATCAGCAGGGGGCGGCGTTGCCGGCGTGGGTCGCGGCCTTCAACGCGAGCGGCGCGGCGTATCGGCGGTTCACGGCCGGCTGGACGCGGCTGCGCGACAGCTCGGCGTATCTGCGCTCGGGCCCGGACAAGGTCGCGGCCGAGGCCGACGGCGTGCACGTCGAATTTCCGCACAGCTTCGACGACGGCAGCGACGCGGCGCGTATCAACTTCGCCAAGGAGGTGCAGTACACGCCCTTCGGCGACGAGCTGGCGCTCGACTTCGCAAAGACGCTGATCGCCGCGGAGGGGCTCGGGGCCGATGATGTGCCGGATGTGCTGTTCGTCAGCTGCTCGAGCGGCGACCTGATCGGCCACCGCTACGGGCCCTTCAGCCACGAGATCGAGGACTACTATTTGCGCCTCGACGGCTACCTCGAGGCGTTCATCGCCTATCTCGATGAACATGTCGGAAAGGACAGCTATGTGCTCGGCTTCACCGCCGACCACGGCGCGCTGCCCCTGCCCGAGGAGGCGGCCCTGCGCGGCTTTCATTCGTCCCGGCGCGTCACCGCCGAGGTCTATCGCGCCCGCGTCACCAGCGTCGTCGAGGCGGCGCTCACCAAACTCGGCCTGCCGGCGAATGCCCTGACCTTCATCGGCGAGGACGGCATCTGGCTCGACGCCAAGGTCGCGGGCACGGCCGAGGTGCAGACGGCGATCGCGGGCGCGCTGCGCAGCCTCGAGTTCGTCGCCGACGCGTTCACGGCCGCGGAGTTGACCGGTCCCGTGGATCAGGCGCGGCCGTTCCTCGGCGCGTACCAGCGCAGCTACTTCGCGGGGCGCAGCCCGGACGTGCAGATGCGGTTCAAGGAGTGGTACCTGGTCGACGCGCAGGCGCATGGCACCAGCCACGGCTCGCCGTACAGCTACGACACCGATGTGCCGCTGCTGTTCTTCGGGGCCGGGGTGCGAGCGGGCATGCACGAGCGGCCGGCGGGGACCATCGACCTCGCGCCGACGCTGGCGGCGCTGCTCGGATTACGGGCGCCGGACGACCTCGACGGGCGCAGCCTCGTGGGCCCGGTCACCGGGCATTGAGACGACGGGCTCAGGCCGGGAGCGGCTCGCCGCCGGGATAGAGGTACGGCCACAGCATGGCGAGGAAGCGGCCGCGGGCGCCGATCTTGCGCAGGTTGCCGTAATGGCCCGCGATCGCGCGATCGATGAAGACCAGGTCGGAGGGCGGCTGGAACGACTCGATGCGCTTGAGGGCGCCGGGGACTTTTTTGATCACGTCGTCGTGGATCGTCGACTTCGCGTAATCGAAGGTGTCGCTGGCCAGGAAGGGCACGGCGAAGATGTCGCGCCAGCCCTTGTAGTACTCGAGCTCGACGCGCGGGCCGTCGGGGTTCAGTACACCGAGCGCATCGAGGCCGCGCTCGACGCCGGCGTAGTCCTCCTCGAGGCCGCAGCGGATCGTCGCGCCATAGGCGTCGATGATGTGATCGGGGATCTGCTTCACGCAGCCGAAGTCGTAGAGGACGATCGTGCCGTCGGGGCGAAACGCGAGGTTGCCGGGGTTCGGGTCGGCGTGGATCGTGCGCAGGTCGAAGAGCTGGTCGACCATCATTTTGAACAGGTTCATGCCGAGCAGGTCGCGCGTCGCCTGCGGGTAGCCGCGCTCGTCGAGCTCGCCGATGTGGTCGCCGTGCTCGTAGGTCAGGGTCAAGACCCGCTGCGCCGAGCGCTCGCCGACGACGTCGGGGATCGCCACGAAGGGGTGACGGCGGTGGTACTCGCGGAACTTGCGGACGTTGTCGGCCTCGTTGCAGTAGTCGAGCTCCTCGTGCAGCCGCGCCTTGACCTCGCGAAACACCTCGTCGAGCGCCTGCTTACGGATCTTGATCAGGCCGCTGGCCTTGAGCACCAGCTTGAGGTGCGAGAGGTCCGAGTTCACCGCGGTGTCGACACCCGGGTACTGGACCTTGACCACGACCTCGCGCCCGTCATCGGTGGTGGCGCGGTGGACCTGGCCGATCGAGGCGGCGGCGAAGGGCACCTTGTCGAATCGCTTAAAAAGGGTCTCGGGCGGGGAGCCGAGCTCGCGTTCGATCTGCGCGGCGATCACCTCGAAGGCGACCGGCGGGGCCTCGCGCTGCAGGCCGCGCAGCGCGTCGGCGATCTCCTTCGGCAAGATGTCGCCGGCGATCGAGGCCATCTGCCCGACCTTCATCACGGCGCCCTTCAGCTCGCCGAGGGTCCGCGCGATGCGACCACCGTTGAGCTCGTGGGCCTCGCGGCGATCCGCGTCGGCGGCCTCCTCCGACTGGAAGATCGACTTGATGCGAGTCTTCGCGTAGCTGCCCGCCACCTGGGCGGTCATGCCGGCGAGTTTGAAAAAGCGCCGTCCCCTGGTCACCGGTCCGTCGTTCATCGGGCCTCCCCGAGGCGCGCCCACTGTGCCCGCTGGTTCCGATGCGTGCAAGCTGCGACCCCGGCGCGGCCTGTCTCCAGGGAGCCAGGCCGCTCCGTCGACCTCCGTCGACCTCGGCGCGGTCAGGTCGGGGCGGCCCGCGACGTGATGTCACGGGCTTCGCGGGCCGCGACGATGCGGCGCGCGAGCTCGACGATCGTCAGGGGCGAGCTGCCCTCGGCGTTGTTGTTGACGATCAGGTGGATGGGGAGGCCGAGCTGCTCGCCGCGCAGACATACCCGCGTGAGGTCCGCGCGGCGCTCCTCGTCCTCGTCGATGATGCGGTCGAAGGGGGCGTAGCCCTGCTCGGCCTGCTCCCAGGTCATGCGCGGGTGCAACATCCACCGGCACACCAGCGCGGGCGCACGCTCCTGGTGGGTGCGCTCCAGCTGCTGCATCGGGTTCGGCATGCCCGGGTACACGTTGATGCAGTGGCACACGCCGGTGCTGGCGAGAGCCTCGCTGTAAGCGCCGGTCAGCAGCTCGCGGTTGCGCAGCTCGACGGCGTAGAGCGGGCCGCGCGGCAGGGCCGAGAGGAAGCCGTGCAGGCGCTCGGCGAACCAGCGCGGGCCGCCGAGGGCCTCGACGTCGGTCGGTGAGAATTGGAACAGCAGGGGGCCGGCCTTGTCGCCGAGGCCCGCGAGCGTGGGGCCGATCACCTGCTCGATGGCGTAGGCGGGGTCGAGGAAGCGCGGGTTCGGCTGGCCGCGTAGGGCCCCGTAGCGGGCGTGCCGGGGGTAGACGGCGATGGTGCAGGCCTCGTGGGCTTTGACCAGGAAGCGGAAGCCCTGCGGGACCTCGGCGGCGTAGGCGGCGAACTCCTCGGCGGGCAGGGGCGCGTAGTAGCTGCGGTCGATGCCGACGGCGCGCAGCAGCGGGTGGGCCGCGTAGGCGGGCAGGCCGGTGCGTGAGAGGCGTTGTTGGGGATAGGCGCGGTCGTAGACGAGGCCGGCCCAGCCGGGGAAGGCCCACGAGGAGGTGCCGAGGCGGAGCTCGGCGGGCAGGCGCGCGGCGAGCTCGGTGAATTCGGCGGGGTGAATGGCGGGGGTGACAGGGGTCGCGCTGGCGCGTGCGGGGGCCGCGACGGGGGTCGGCGCGCCGCCGAAGAGGTCGAGCTGATCCTGGCCAGGCATCGAGAGGAGGCAGGCTATCGCAAAATCGCGCGCGTGCAAGCGCGGTCCGAGATCGGGATGCGGGCACGCGAAGACCCGCCGGCGGACGGGCCGCGGGCGGGTCGGGTGCGGGCTCTTGTGAGCCCGGTGCTCCTGCGCCTGAACTAGAACAGGATGGTCAGGACCGCGGAGTCGAGGACGCCGGTGTCACCGGCGACCGAGTCGCCGGCGCAGATCTTCCAGGTGCCGTTGGCCATGATGCCGTTGAAGTCGGTCAGGGCGACGCCCGGACCCTTGCCCGGGTTCGGCTTGTAGTCGCAGAAGCCGTCGACCTTGCAGATCACGGAGAGGGCGCTGCCCATGGTCTCCGCGTCCTTGACGCCCACGTTACGGAACAGCACCGGGAAGGCCTTGTCCATGTCGCTGCTGGAGCCGCAGCAGCTGGTGCCGTCGTCGGCGAGCTCGGCGAAGCCGGGCCGGCTCATGAGGGTCAGGATCTTGGCGTCGTTCGGCGCGAAGATCTTGAAGGTCAGGTCGCCGACCCAGGTGTGGCTGACGCCCATCGAGACCTGCACGCCCTTGACCGGCACCATGTCGGCCACCGCGAGGTCCATGCAGACCATCTTGGCCTGGGTGCCGTTGTAGAGGTCGTCGGGGATCGCCAGGTTCTGGCCCGACTTGCTGACGACGATGCCGTCGACCTTGCAGCTCGCGTCGCAGCCGTCGCCGGCGATCAGGTTGCCGTCGTCGCACTGCTCGGTGCCCATCTGCAGGAAGCCGTCGCCGCACTTGGCCACCTTGCAGCCCATCACGCACGCGTCGTTGTTGTTCGCGTTGCCGTCGTCGCAGACCTCGAAGCCGTCCTGAATGAAGCCGTCGCCGCACTTGGCCGGCTTGCAACCCGCGACGCAGGCGTCCGTGTCGAGCACGTTGCCGTCGTCGCACATCTCACCGGGCTGCAGGAAACCATCGCCGCAGGCGGCGTTCTTGCAGACGGTGGTGCAGGAGTCGTTGTTGTCCTTGTTGGCGTCGTCGCACTCCTCGCCCGGACCGACGAAGCTGTCGCCGCAGAAGTTGTTGGTGCAGTCCTCCTTGCACGCCTTGTCGTTGCCGTTGTTGCCCGGCCCGAGGTCGCACTGCTCGTTGTTCTCCCACACGAAGCCGTCGTTGCAGGCGGCCACCTTGCACAGCGTGGTGCAGTCGCCGGTGTCCTTGTTGTCGGGGCCGGCGTCGCAGGTCTCGGCGAGGCTGTCCTGCAGGAAGCCGTCGCCGCAGCTCGGCGAGGAGCAGAGGTCGGTGCAGCCGTCGTCGTTGTCGCCGTTGGCGCCGTCGTCGCAGTCCTCGAGCGCGTCCTTGACGTTGTTGCCGCAGCTCTCGAGCGCGCAGAGGGCGTTGCAGCCGTCGCCCTCGACGACGTTGCCGTCGTCGCAGCCCTCGTCGGGGCTCTTGTCGCCGTCGCCGCAGATGTTGGTGATGCAGCCGGCGAGGCAGGACTGGCCGGGGCCGTTGCTCTTGCCGTCGTCGCACTCCTCGACGCCGTCGAGCAGGAAGCCGTCGCCGCAGATGGCGAGCGTACAGATGCCGGTGCACTCGGCGCCGGGGCTGTTGTCGGGGCCGTTGTCACACTCCTCGGTGTTGCTCGGCTGGATGAAGCTGTCGCCGCAGGTGGCGGCGGTGCAGGCGTCGGTGCACTCGTCGGTGTTGTCGGCGTTGGCGTCGTCGCAGATCTCGTTGACGCTGACGAGGCCGTCGCCGCAGCCGGGGTCGGCGCAGACGGAGGTGCACTCGTCGCCGTCGCGGGTGTTGCCGTCGTCACAGCCCTCGCCGGGCCCGAGCTTGCCGTCGCCGCAGACGTTGGCCTTGCACTCCGAGGTGCAGGCCTTGTCGTCCGCGTTGTCGGCCCCGTTGTCACACTCCTCGTCCCCCTCCTTGTTGCCGTCGCCGCAGACCGCGGGCGGACCGCCGGTGGTGTCGTCGGTCGTGCCGCCGGTGGTGGGGTCGGTGGTGGTCGAGCCGCCGGTGGTCGGATCCGTGGTCGGATTGGTCGTGGTCGGGTCGGTCGTCACCGGCTTGGTGGTCGCGGACTCGGTGGTGCCGCTGCCCGACTCGGTGTCGGTTTCGCTGTCGGTGGTGGCCGGTGTATTTCCGGTGCATCCGAGGACCAGCACGCCGACGGCGAGGAGTCCCGATAAAGCGAAGACATTGTGCGAACGATCTTTAACCTGCATCAAGGCAGCCTATGGCAGCCCTCGTGCGCTGACAAGCGAGCATCGTCGGCAGAACGACCCCTGTGCAGGTACAATCTCCTTGTGAGCGCCGGAGAATGTTCAGCCGAGGATCGGGAACAGGCGCTCGCTGTACAGGCTGTCGAGGGTCGTTTGCATGGTTTGTTCGACCTGCTGATAGATCCGGGGGGCACGCTCGCTGGCCTCGGGCTCGTCGCAGCGTTCGACCGCGATGGGCTCCGCGATCTGGACCGTGATCTTGGCCGGCAAGGGCAGGTACGGCAGGGCGCAGGTCGGGCCCCAAAGCAGGCCCCAGGGGGCCGCGAGCAGCAATGGTAGTGAATTCACGCGAGCGAAGCGCGGCAGGTTCAAGAGCCGGGCGATGCCCGTGCCCTGTGACAGCACCATCATCGTCTCGTGGGCCCCGGCGCTGACGACCGGCACGATCGGTGCGCCTGCCCACTGGGCCAGGCGAATGAAGCCCTGGCGCTCGGCCAGCACGATCTTGTGGCGGTCCCGGTATGGACGCATCGACTCGATGTCGCCGCCCGGAAAGACCAGCACCTTGTGTCCTGCTTCCAGTAGCTCGCGCGCCTGACCCTTGCGGGCCCGGATGATGCCGACCGACTCGAGCATGTCCGCGACCTTCTTGACGCGAAACAGGATGTCGTGGGCCAGGATGTAAACCGGTCGGTCGTAGCCGCAGGTCCGGTAGTAATGCACCAGGAACAGCCCATCCACCGGGTTCAAGCCGCCGTTGTGGTTGCCGACCAGCAGGGCCGGACCATCCACCGGGATGCGCTCGAGGTTGCGGACCTCGAGGCGGTGGTAGCGGGCCAGCTTCTCGAAGGCGCCGACCGTGGCCGCGAGCGCCGAGGTGCGGACCTTGCTCGTCCACGTGGACGGTCCCGCGGGCGTGGAGCCGGGCGCGAGGCCGGGGAGCGCGACCGGGGGCGCGAGCTCGGCGACCGGGGGGAGGTCTGCGACCGGGGTGAGGGTGGGGAGGACCGGCGCCGCTACGGCGTGGGGGGCGCGGGCTGGCATCGTATTGCCGGCGCTCGAAAGCGAGCCGACCGAGACGATGACCGGCGCGGCGAGGGCGACCGGGGAAGGAAGCGAGGCCTCAGAGCCCCACGGGTATGGCTTGGCTAGGCGGATGCCCGGAGTGTTGCATAATCACCACACCCCGTCGACCGCCGCGCAAGATTTTTCGCGGCGCCGGATGCAACCCGCGCGAAGTCGAGCACGCGAGCCGCGAGCGCGTCGGGCTGCTCGAGGAAGCCAACATGGCCAAAGTTGGGCCATTCCTCGATTTGGGCGTGGGCGGGGAGGTGCTCGCAGAAGAACTCGAGGTGGCTGCGCGGAAGCACACGCTCCTCCCGGCCCCAGATCAGGAGGGTGGGCATGCGCAGCTGGCTCAGGTCGGTGGGGCGGAGCAGATGCTCGGGGGTGAGGCCGCCGAGCAGCTGGCGCAGCTGGGGGTGGTTGAAGCGCTTGCGGATCCCGTGGGCGAGGGCGTGGCGGAGCGGGCCGGCGCCGTCGGCGAACATCGCGTCGACGAAGTCGAGGGCGTCGCGGTGGCTGGAGATCGCAAACTGGCGCAGGAACCGGGCGAGCAGCGGGGCCGACATCGGGGCGCCGCCGGGCGAGACGAGCGCGAGGCCGGCGACGCGCTCGGGTCGCGCCTGGGCGTAACGCACCGCGGCCAGTCCACCCATCGAGTTGCCGATCACGATCGCCGGCTCGTTGGTCTCCGCGAGCACCCGGTCGAGCACCTCACCGAGGCCGTCGACCATCGCCGCCTCGTCGAGGCCGTTGACCGGTGAATCACTGAAGCCGTGCGAGGGCATGTCCGGCGCGATGATCCGTCGGCTGTGCGGAGCCGTGCGCTTGAGCAGCCCCGCGTAGCAGATCGCGTTGGCGCTGAAGCCATGCAACATGACGATCGGCGGCAGGCTCCCCGAGCCCACTCCGTCGAGCACATGCATGCGGCCGACCCGAGTCGCGATGAAGCGGCTGCGCAGACCCTGGGCGTTCAACACACGACGAGCGAGGCGTTCCGTTACGGTCAGCATGTCGAAGCTCCTTGTGCTGATAGCGTGGGCGAAAAGTCCAAGAAACGGCACTCTTAACCGGTGCTGCGGATCACATCCGGGGCGTGCAGGGGCTTGCGCGGGGGCAGCACACCAGCGCGTCCCTGATCAAGAATTCGGCGGTTCGGGCGGGCCCGTCCGCGCAGTGGGGCCGCGCATGCAGCTGCACGCCATCGGTCCGCGCGCCGACCTCGGCGCGCGGTCGCAAGATGTCCCTTCAGACAGGCTCATGCGTGGTCGCGAAACCATGGCGCGTGACCCGATCGGGGGCCCGTGACCGGAGCCCGATCCGCGAGCCGGGCCCCGGCGTAGTCCGGGGATGCGACGCTGGGCGGCCGTGCTCGTGATGCTCCTCGGTTGTGCCACCCAGGCGAGCACGGGCGCGAGTGATTCGAGCGCGACCACGAGCGGTTCGAGTGGCTCGAGTGCTTCGAGCAGCGGGGGAATCCCTGGGCCGACCAGCAGCGGGGAGAGCGGATCGAGCGGTGATGCGAGCTCGAGCAGCGGGGGCGGGAGCGCGGAGGGGCTGCTGTTCGTGGACGGAGTCGTGGTCGGGCTCGGGGTCGCGGACATCCGCGTGGTCGACGGCAAGATCAGCATGCTCGGCGAGCTGACGGCGGGGCCCGGTGAGACCGTGATCGACCTCGAGGGACGCTGGGTGACGCCGGCCTTCATCGACAGTCACGTGCATCTGGTCTACACGCCGGCCGGGTCGGCCTTTGCGGCGCGTGGGGTCGCGGGGGCGGTGGACCTCGCGGCGCCGGTGGCGATCTTCGGCACGGATATGGCGCCGCTGCAGGTGCTGGCGACCGGGCCGATGGTGACCGCGGAGCTCGGTTATCCGACCCAGAGCTGGGGGTCGAACGGTTATGGGATCGAGTGCGCCGATGCGGCGGCCGCGGTCGCTGCGGTCGACCTGCTGGCCGGACTCGGGGCCGCGGCGATCAAGCTGCCGGTGACCGGCGCGCCGCAGCTGCCCGACGACGCGCTCGCGGCCGCGGCGGCGCGCGCCCATGTGCTCGGTCTGCCGGTGGTCAGCCACGCGCTCAGCGACGATCAGGCGCGGCGGGCCGCGCTGGCTGGGGTCGATATCCTCGCCCACACGCCGACCGAGGCGCTCAGCGCATCGACGATCGCGGCGTGGAAGGGACGCACGGTGATCTCGACGCTGCGGGCCTTCGGCGGGTCGGCGACCACCGTCGCCAACCTCAAGGCGCTGCGGGCCGCGGGCGTGACGGTGCTGTATGGCACCGATTTCGGCAATACGATGACCGCGGGGATCGACGGCAGCGAGCTGGCCCTGCTGCTGCAATCGGGCATGACGCCGAAGGAGATCCTCGCGGCAGGAACCAGCGCCCCCGCGGCCCACTGGGCCGGCTTCAAGGGGGCGCTCGGTGAGATAGCGATCGGCTTCGACGCGAGCTTCCTGGTGCTCGCCGCGGACCCGATGGTCGACCCGACGGTCCTCGCCAGCGCCGAGGCGGTGTATCTGCGCGGCGTGCGGGTCAGTCCGTGAGACGCGTTGTGTTCGCGCGGGCGCTGACGTAGCTTCGCGGCCATGCGCGCGACCGCGATCTCCCTCGGCTTCATGGTGTTGATGTTTGGCGGCTGTGGCACGGCGACCGGCGAGGAGACCGGTACGACGGGCACGAGCGGTGGGGCGACGACGACGACGGGGGAGGTCGGCACGACGATGGTCGAGCCGACGAGCACCGGGTCGACGACGGGCAGCACGGGCGAGTCCGACACCGCGCCGACCAGCACGCCGACGAGTGGCACGACGAGTGATACGAGCGGAGAGGCGAGCACCGGCACGACCGGCGAGGCGATCGACTGTGCGGCGATCCCCGAGGGGCCGTTCACGCCGACGCTGTACCTCGGCGGCTTCGTGGGCAGCGAGGATCTGGCCTTCGATGGTCAGGGCGGGCTGGTGCTCAAGCGCGACGGGGAGATCGTGATCGTGCGCGCCGACCAGAGCGAGACGGTGCTGGCGCAGGGGCTCGCGCAGGCCTATGGCACCCGTTATCTCGCCGATGGGCGCTTGCTGGTCGCGCTGCCGAACTCCGGGGAGGTGCTCGCCTACGATGCGATGGGCCAGGCGGCGGCGTTCCTCGATGGGCTCAAGAGTCCCAACGGGCTGTACCCGGATCTGGCGGGCGACGTGTGGATCACCGAGTTCGGCGGGAGCAACGTGCTGCGGGTCGGCGCCGACCTGAGCGTGAAGACGATCGTGACCGGCGCAGATGCCAGCAGCGCCAATGGCGTCGTGTACGACCCACAGCGCCAGTTGCTGTTTTATACCAAGTACCTGGCCGGGCAGATCCAGCGGGTGGTGATCGATGGGCAGGGCGAACCCGGTGCGCCGGAGCTGGTCGCGGCGGTCGGCGGGGCGGCGCTCGACGGCCTGACCCTCGACGCTTGCGGCAATGTCTATGCGATGGACCAGAAGAACAGCCGGCTGTATCGCGTGCGCCTCGACGGCGCGGGCGCGGCGGTCGGCGAGCCGGCGCTGCTGGCGGAGTTCCCGAGCAACGTCGCCAACGCGCAGTTCGGGGTCGGGGACGGCTTCGATGCGCAGACGCTGTACGTCGCCGGCAACCCGGGCGATGTGTATACGCTGGCGGTCGAGGTCCCGGGCGCGGCGATCGTCACCGTGCAGTGATATGGCCGAAGCGACATGTCCGTGTGGACATGTCGCTTCGGACAGGCTTCAGTTCTGGAAGCTGATGCTGAACACCTGCACGCTGCAGGTGCGGGTCGGGCGACCGTCGACGAGGAAGGGCTTGAAGCGCCAGGTCTTGATCGTGTCGCGGCAGATCTCGTCGACCTTGGCGTCGCCGGGGAACTTCTTGGTGGTGCGCACATCGGTGGTGCGGCCGTCGGGGTCGACGCAGAAGGCGGTCTCGTTCTCGCCGGGGCGGCGGTCGAACATGCCGGCTTTGGTCGCGCCGAGCTTGTTCTGATCGGGCGCGGGGGTGTAGATCCCCTGGGCGCGCACGGTGGCGATCGGCAGCGGGGCGCGCGTCGGCGCCGGTGTGGCCTCGTGGCGGGTGGCGATGCCGGTGACGGGTCGCAGGCCCGGGATGCCGCCGGGCACGCCGGGGATGCCGAGCGGGTTGCCGAAGGGCAGGGTGCCCTTGCTGTCCGGGGCGCCGTTGCCGGTGATCTTGGCGATCCGCGGCCTGCTCGGCAGGGTCTCGACGAAGGTGTCGGGCGGGGTCAGCGGGTCGTCGTCGACGACCGGCTCGACGTCGGGCTCGGGCTTGACGGCCGGGGCGGCGGGCGGCGGCGGTGGGGGTGGCAGGCTCTCCATGGCCATCTGGACCATGACGAAGTGGGCCGTCGGCGGCGCGACCTGGGCGATCATCATCTTGTCCATCAGCCACGTGAAGCTGAGTAGACCGGCGGTGGCGAAGCCCGCGACGTTGACGGCCAGCGCGACCCGCCAGCGCCGGCGACTGTCAGGGACCTGATGCTGCAAGTAGTGCTCGAACATGAACCTTCCTCCTGGTTGACCCGAGACGGGACAAACGGAACGGTAGGAAGTTTCGTTTTGTAATGGAGTAGTTTTTTTATGAATGTCAGATCGCGGTGCGGTCGCCGTTCGTGGACCTCAGGCCCGCGCCGCCCGCGTCAGGGTCGCGCAGGCCTCGTCGCACAGGGCGCCCCAGCTCGAAGGATCGGCCGGACTGAGGCCGAGCGCCAGGTCCAGCAGGCCGTGGGCCGTCAACCAGGCGAGGTCGGCGAGCCGGCGCGGGTTGGCGGCGGGGTGCAGGAGCCCGGCCCTGCGGTCGCGCATGAGCTTGGCCTCGAGGGTGTTGTTGACGACCAGGCTGAGTGGATAAACCTCGGCGAGCAGGAGCCGCTGCGGGTCGCCGAGTACGGGGGCCCACTGGTACAGGATGCGAAAGCCGTCGGGGTCGGCGAGGTGGTGCTCGACGCGGGCGCGGACGAGGGCGGCGAGGGCGTCGATGCCGGTCGGGGCGCGGATGACAGCGCGGCTCAGGGCCTCGACCTCGCGGCGCAGGACCTCGATGGCCAGGGCGCTCACGACATCCTCGCGCGAGCGGAAGTAGTAGTAGAGCGTGGCCTTGCTGGTGTCGGCGGCGGCGGCCAGCTGCTCCATGGTGAAGGCGACGGGGCCGTGGGCGACCAGGACCTCGCGGGCGCGGGCGAGGATTGCGTGGCGGCGGTTCTCCTGGCGTCGGGCCTTGCGCGCGAGTCGCCTGGCCCTTGGGTCAGGCTCGGGCTCGACCGGGAGTTCGTGGATGCGCGGCGTCGGCATCGGATCGCGCAGCAAAGCTGACGCCCCGTCGAAAAAATTGCAAATCGTTCCTGCGGGGGCGAGCTCTGGGACGGGCAGGGTTTCGCGTGCCAAACTCGGGCGATGCCGGGGCGTATCGAGCTCATCCGTGGGGACATCACGAGTCGGACGGTCGACGCGATCGTCAATGCGGCCAACAGCAGCCTGCTGGGCGGCGGTGGGGTCGATGGGGCGATCCATCGCGCGGCCGGGCCGGAGCTGGTGGCGGAGTGTCGCGGGCTGCGGGGCTGTCCCACGGGACAGGCGAAGATCACCCGCGGGTATCGCCTGACCGCGCGGCACGTGATCCACACGGTCGGCCCGGTGTGGCAAGGCGGCGGGCACGGGGAGGCCGCGCTGCTGGCCTCGTGTTATCGCAACAGCCTGACGCTGGCCGAGCGCGAGGGCCTGCGCTCGCTGGCGTTTCCGGCGATCTCCTGCGGGGTCTATGGCTATCCGATCGAGCGCGCGTGTGTCGTCGCGCTGGCGGAGATTCGGCGGCACCTGGCGAGCGGCTCGAGCGTCGATCGCATCGAGCTGGTGTGTTTTGGTGAGGATGTGTTCGGGTGTTATCGGGCGCTGCTCGGCGGCACCGGCGAGGATGTCGGTGGGGTGGCAGTTGTGGGATCGGTGGGTGCGGTCGCCGGTGATGGGCCGTTGACGCTGCGTGAGCAGATCGTCGGGTGTTTGCTCGGGCTGGTCGTCGGCGACGCGCTCGGGGTGCCGGCGGAGTTCAAGTCGCGGCGACAGCTCGACCGCACGCCGGTGACGACGATGACCGGCTTCGGCACCCACAAGCAGCCGGCGGGGACCTGGTCCGACGACAGCTCGCTGGCGCTGGCGACCGCGGAGAGCCTGCTCGAGGGGTATGCGCCGCGTGACATGATGCGGCGCTTTCATGCGTGGTTGACGACCGGATATATGACGCCGCACGGCGAGGTGTTCGACATCGGTAACGCGACCCGGGCGGCGCTGGCACGGTTCGCGGAGGGGCTGGCGCAGGAGGCCTGGGGCGGACGTGAGGAGCGGGACAACGGCAATGGGTCGTTGATGCGGATCGCGCCGCTGAGCTGCGCGGTGCATGCCCTCGACGCGGCGACGATCGTGGCGCGCAGCGTCGAGGTCAGCGCCCTGACGCACGCGCACCCGCGCTCGACGATGTGCTGCGCGTACTTCTCGTTGCTGCTGCGCGGGCTGCTCGCGGGCCAGGGCCTCGATGAGGCGATGCAGGCGGCGGCGGGCGACCTGCGTGGGTTCCTGGGGCCGGAGGAGATGCAGGTGCTCGCGCGGGTGCTCGACGGCACGGTGTTCGCGGCGGGGCGTGATCAGGTCGCCGGCAGTGGTTATGTGGTGCATT
>Ga0116158_10002670_pt1 | contig 15708 bp, 11 predicted proteins | sample AD_UKC052_MetaG_FD_89883 | JGI IMG/M metagenome (GOLD analysis project Ga0116158, IMG submission 89883) | Active sludge microbial communities of municipal wastewater-treating anaerobic digesters from USA - AD_UKC052_MetaG | ecosystem: Engineered > Bioreactor > Anaerobic > Digestate | place: USA... | reverse complement strand
TATGGCTCCGCATTCTTCGTGCCCCATTACAAGGATGGTTTTTACACCCAGGTGTTCAACGGCATATTCAATGCTTCCTAACTCCATGTCGCTCAATAAGTTACCAGCAGTTCTAATTACAAAAAGGTCTCCAATTCCCTGGTCAAAAATAAGCTCGGGCGAAAGCCGCGAATCAGAACAGGTTACAATTACCGCAAAAGGCTTTTGACCTTCTGCCATTTTCCGTCGGTGTTCCGGCGATTCATCGGGGTGGCGTGGATGGCCTTCGGCAAAGCGCTTGTTACCTTCCATTAACCGCAAATAAGTGCCCGCTTCAATGCCTTTTATAGGTTTCATTTGGTACCACTTAAAGTACATTACCGAAAAGAAAACAGCAAATACGGCACCCCAAAAAATAAAGGGCAAATGCCATTTGAGCAATTTTAGCATTGTTGCATGCCTTATCATATAAGCCAGGTTATATTATATAATTCCACCGGAATTGAACATTCAAAATGATGGTTTGAAAAGAATGCTAAAATAATATGGGTTTACAGCCCAAAAGAGGATAAAAATCAACCTCAGACCTGTATTTTGTCAGCATTTTGGTAAAAGGGTTCCATTTTTAAGTGGCTATTGGCATACACCCCATGCATTACCTTTACTTTGCACACCGATTACTTTTTCACCTTTACTATATATAGAGATATGAAACTTGCCACCCGTTTTATCCATGCCGGCGCCCATCCCGATCCTTCCACCGGCGCCATTATGACACCCATTTACCAAACAAGTACCTATGTACAGGAAGCTCCGGGTGTAAACAAAGGCTTTGAGTATGCCCGCAGTCAGAACCCTACAAGGTTTGCCCTTGAAGAGGCGGTTGCCGAAATTGAAAACGGCAAATACGGCCTTGTTTTTGGCAGTGGGGTAGCCGCCACCGATAGCGTAATGAAACTGCTTCAGCCCGGCGATGAGGTAATTGCCGCCAACGATATGTATGGCGGAACCTACAGGCTGTTTACCAAAATCTACGAAAAATTCGGCATAAAGTTCCATTATGTAAACATGCAGGAGGAGGAGAATATCCGGCCATATATTAACGACAAAACCCAACTTATATGGGTGGAAACCCCCACCAACCCGCTGATGAACATTACCGATATTGCCGCGGTAGCCGCCATCAGCAAGGCGCATAACCTGGTGCTTTGTGTGGACAATACTTTTGCCAGCCCCTACCTGCAAAACCCCCTCGACCTTGGTGCCGATATTGTGATGCACAGCGCCACCAAATACCTCGGCGGACACAGCGATGTCATCCAGGGCTGTCTTGTAGTGAATGACAAGGACCTGCGCGATCAGCTCTATTTTATCCAGAAAAGCTGCGGTGCGGTGCCGGGCCCCATGGATTGCTTTTTGGTGTTGCGCGGCATAAAAACGTTGCATGTACGCATGGAGCGCCATTGCGAAAACGGCGAACGCATTGCCCATTGGCTGCGCAACCATCCAAAAGTGGCAAAGGTTTACTGGCCTGGCTTTACCGATCATCCCAACCATGCCATTGCCAAAGCGCAGATGCGCGGTTATGGCGGCATGATTAGTTTTGAACTGAAGGATGACCGTGATGAAGAAACAAAAAGGGTATTAAGCAGCACCAACCTGTTCAGCCTTGCCGAAAGCCTTGGCGGCGTAGAAAGCCTGATCAATCACCCCGCAAGTATGACGCATGCAAGCATACCGCGCGAAGAGCGGATTAAAAATGGATTGGGTGATGCGCTGATTCGCTTGAGTGTTGGGATTGAGGATGTGGAGGATTTGATTGAGGATTTGGCGAAAGCGATTGGGTAGTCATGACACGGAAAGTACGGAAAGGCACTGGTTTGTTTTTCCAAAAACCCAAAGGCCAATGATTATTTTGTACCTTGCGTGCCTCCATTTCATGCGAAAACTATTCATTGTAGCCGGTTTATTTTTTTTCTTATTCCTGCCTTCCGTTGATGCCAATTGTCAAACCGATACGGATTTTTGGTTTGTTGCGCCTGAAGCCACTTCGGCACATGGCGACCGGCCCATTTTATTGAGGTTTACGGTACTTGGTAAGCCTGCTGATATTATTATTTCACAACCGGCAAATCCATCATTCAGTCCTATTTCTATTTCGGTGGCGGCTAATAGCAGTCAATCGGTTGAACTAACCAATTATATTGATTTAATAGAAAATAAGCCCGCTAACACCGTTTTGCAAAAGGGCATCCATATAAAATCCACCGAGTTAATTACCGTTTATTACGAAATAGCAAATGGATTTAATACCGAAATTTTTGCGATGAAAGGCAGAAATGCGTTGGGTACCTATTTTTTGGTGCCTTTTCAAACCTTGATGCAAAACGGGAATTACAGCCCACCGGCCAATGCAGCTTTTGATATAGTAGCTACTGAAGATAATACACTCGTTACCATTACACCCTCAAAAGATATCATTGGCCATCCAGCAGGACAAACCTTTACCATTACCTTACAAAAGGGGGAAACCTTTTCGGCAACCGTAGCCGGATTGTCGGGTGCCGAAAGGCCGGCCGGCTCAGAAGTGCGTTCAAATAAACCGATTGCCATTACGGTGAAAGACGATTCAGTTACCGGTGGGGGCTATGGAAACTGTTTAGATCTTTGCGGCGATCAGATAGTACCTGTTTCAATGGTAGGTACCACCTACATCAGTTTACCGGGCTATTTAAGCTTACCCGCAGGCGTGCCTACCGATCAGGTATTTATTTTGGCTACCCAAAACCAAACCATTGTTACCATTAATGGCGTACAGTCGGCCACTTTGCAAAAAGGTGAAACCTTCAGAAGACCCTCGGCCAATGAAGTGCTCTATATACAGTCAAATTATCCTGTTTACGTATTTCATTTATCGGGCTTTGGTTGTGAATCAGGAATGGCTTTATTACCGCAAATTGATTGCACTGGGTCCGGAACAGTTGGCTTTACCCGATCTACAAACGAGCCGCTTTACATGAATATCCTGGTACCCGCCGGCGGTGAAAACAGCTTTTTCTTTAATGGAAACTCAACTATTGCAGGCAGTACCCAATTTCTTCCGGTTCCTTTTACCAATAACAGCTGGTTTTATGCCCGTATTTTGGTTTCTTCATCTGATTTGGCCGTTGGCAATGCCGCTATTGTGACCAATCAGGTAAAGGCATTTCATTTAAGCATTGTTCATGGTAATTTGCAAACAGGTTGCCGGTACGGATATTTTTCGGAATACACTACGCTTTCTGCAAGGATAAGTGCAAACCTCTTACAGGGAAATTACCTTTGTAATGGAGATACTTTAAAGCTTTATTGTGATGTTGGCGGCCTTGCGGGCATCGGATTTGAATGGACAGGACCGAATGGGTTTTATTCAAATCTGCAAAATCCAATTATCCCTGATGGCTCAATTTTGCAGGTTGGTAAGTACAGGTGTATAGTATCAAAACCGGCATGCGGAAGCGATACCCTATACCTTGATGTTTCTTTACTGCCTTCGCCTGTTGTTCAGTTTGGGTCTGTTCCACCTATTTGCGAAGGGGCAGTGCCCGTTTTTATTACCGAGGCAAGCGAAACAAGTGGTTTGGCTGGTACAGGCACTTTTTCCGGAAATGGGATTTCCCCGGTTGGCCTGTTTGATCCGGGAATTGCCGGGAAGGGAACCCATATTTTGACCTATCGTTTTTTGGCGGACAACGGCTGTTCCCGATCGGCTTCCAATACCATTCTGGTAAACCCGGTTCCTGTTTTGAATGCCGGGGAAGACAGGGTGCTGATAAGAGGTAACAGCCTTAAACTTGAGCCAACCATTACCGGTTCCATGCAATCATCCATCTGGGTTCCGGCAACCGGTTTATCTGATCCCCAAAGCTTTTCACCAACGGCAAGCCCATTGCAATCCATTTATTATGCCCTTATTGCCACTACAACCGATGGCTGTTTGGCAAAAGATACCTTATTTATCAGGGTGTTGGACAAAATAGGTATTCCCAATGCTTTTTCGCCTAATGGAGATGGTATTAATGATACCTGGCGTTTGGATGGATTATGGGGTTTCCAGAAAGCAAGGCTGATGGTATTTGACAGGTACGGTCAGCAGGTATTCAGTGCTTCTGGCAGTCAGGCAGCATGGGACGGTACCCGCCAAGGCAAACCCGTTGCTGCAGGGACCTATTATTATACGCTTTTTCTTAATGCCGATTACACCACTGAGCCTTATAAGGGCTCTGTAACGGTTATCCGGTAGCTTCAAATAGCTATTCTCTTCCCGCGTAATCCTTCAGCCCTTTCAAAATCCGTTCTGCGAGGTTGTTAATGCCATCAGCATTGGAGAGAACCTCCAAATCCTTTTTGCTCGTAATAAACCCAACCTCGAGCAGTACTACCGGTTTGGTATTTTTATCCAAAATATAGATGCCCTGTTCGCGGCGCTGTTGAATTTCAGGTTGAACATACAGTGGGCCTCCGGTAAGTCCGTTTAGCATCGCCGTGGCGAGGGGCTTACTTATCATTGCGTTTTGTTCGTTTTTGCCGGCAACAAATGCCCGAACGCCACCATTATCGGTTCCATTGGCCTCTGCTGCCGTACCAATATGCAAACTTATCATTACATCGGCATCAGTTTCCCGTACCAACGCAACTCTTCTTTTCAGGCTTTCATTAATGTTGCCGGCAACAGGAAGTTCATCTTCATTGCGGGTAAGCGTAATGGTAATATTTGTACCAAGGGACTTTTGTTTTAATGCTTTGGCGAGTGCAAGGGCCAAATCTTTCTCATTCAATTCTGTTGAAGTGGCGCCATAATCCATTCCCCCATGCCCGGCATCCACTAACACATTAAGCATTTTCTCGGGGCTTGCCGGAAGCGGTGTTTTTTTGAACGAAGTGGAGAAAATAAGTATAGAAAGGCCAATTAGCGGGATAAAAATCCAATGAGGAGCAGGTTTCTTTGAAGGTGTGATGAGCATCATGATTCTTGATTTTACAGGTGATTGAAAAAATGAATGAGAAACAATTGAAGTACTTCCAGGGAAAATATGGTTGATTAAAACGGCTGCATATTGGTTTACGCCCGTTTGATTGGCAGCGGCTGCATCTGCCTGGTATTCGTGGGTTAGCAGCAATTGCTTTTCTAAATAATGAAAGAAAGGGTTCCACCAAAGTATCGTTTTCAGCATATTGGTGAGCAGCTTATCAAGGCTGTGCCAATGCCTTGCATGGGTGGTTTCGTGAGCAAGTATAACATGGAGCATTTCTTCGTCATATTGCAGCGCCTGGGGCAAAATCACCCATTTAAAAAAGCTACATGGTTGAAATGTTTTATCATCGAAAATAACGAGGCAATGTGGATACGCATGGGTTTGGGAAGCCCTGATTTTTTTCACAATGAGCCAAAACGAGTTCAATAGCCTAAGCAGGAAGAAGATACTTATCATAATGAAAATCAGGGAAAGCAAATCGGGAAAGAGGTGATGATTTTGCTGTACGAAATCTATTGTACTAATTGCTTCCGGTTCTGCCGGGCTGTTGTTGGGTACAATGGCCCTTTCGGTGGCAAAAGGAACCCCGAACCCGCTGCCCAAAACCACCGGAATGCTGATGAGTGGCAGCAGCAGGCTTACTGCCATACTGCTTAAAAGTATCAAGCGGTTCAGGCGGTGAAGGCCATTTTGCCGCAGGCAGGTAAAATGGAAAAGGGCGAATATGCCGCTGATTGCCAACACCTGAATCCAATAGAAAAAGTTGATTTGCATGGCAGACGTTTTATTTTTTTAGTTGATTCAATATGGCTTCAAGCTCTGCAATGCTGATCTCTTTTTCCTTTGCAAAAAACGAAACCAACTGGCTGAACGACCCTTTGTAATAGTTTTTTACCAGCCCGCGTACATACTGTTTGCCATATTCGTCCTTACTGATGGTGGGAATATACAGGTGGTTGCGGCCAACGGATTCAATGTTCACAAATCCTTTATGGTGCAGGGTTTTAAGAATGGTCGCCACCGTGTTCTGATGTGGTTTGGGTTCGGCAAATGAATCTACAAGCTCCCTTAAAAAGGATTCCTTCAACAGCCATAGTTGTTGCATCACCTGTTCCTCTGCCCTTGTTAATTGCTTTTCCATTATACCCGTTTATTTATCAAAACTACATCAATAGTTTAAAAACTATAAAAATAGTTTATTATTGTGTTGTTGATAAAAAAATAAGAAAAAGTCGTTTCGGTGCGTGGAGGCACGCACCGTGGCTTCGAAGGTCAATCAGGTGCGTGGAGACACGCGGAAAAAGTCAATCAGGTGCGTGGAGGCACGCATCGTGGCTTCGGAGGTTATTCCGGTGTGTGGAGGCACGCACCTTGGCTTTAAAGGTAATTCCGGTGCGGAGGCACGAACCGTGGCTTTGGAGGTAATTCCGGTGCGAGGATGCGCACTCCGGAGCTTTGTTCGAAATATTGCGCAGTAATCGAAGCCTTGGTCTTCACCTATATAATTAGCCAAAACCTGTATTTACACAGATGGCACAGATGAACACAGATTACCTGTACCCATTTGTGCCATCGTTTTTTTTGTATTTGGTTATTTTATTCGGGAGTGTAATTTAAACTGTGTCAGTTAGTAATTTCTTAGATTTACCAAGTCAAACAAAACGGAGATTGGCTCTGCTGAGGAGCAACCAATCAAGGGATAATTTGACCCGATAGAATGAGCCGATCCAATCTTTATTGGGTCGGCTTTTTCAAAAGTAAGTAATTGTTTGTTCATAAATCATTCATTCGGCGGATGCCTAAAAAAACCTCTGGGCGATAGCCCAGTCCATTTTTACATAAGTTTTAGTCGCCCCTCAAAATAGATGGCTAACTGGGAGATGGTCAGGCTCCAGTTTTGCAACGGTTGTGTCCACTTTTTGCTAATGTTTTTGTGCGCCAGGTAGATCATTTTCATTAGGGCATCATCATTGGGGAATACCCCCTTTGTTTTGGTTACTTTACGCACTTGTCGGTGGAAGCCTTCGATGGTATTAGTAGTATAAATGATCCTTCTTATAGGCTCGGAATACTTAAAATAGGTAGATAATTTATGCCAGTTATTCTGCCAGGACTGAATGACCACGGGATACTTTTTCATCCACTTTTCGGCAAGTTCAACCAATCTTACTTCGGCTAATTCCTTTGTATCGGCCTTGTAAACTTCTTTAAGTTCTGCCAGAAATGGCTTCTGATCCTTTGATGCTACATATTTTAATGAATTCCTGATTTGATGCACCACACAGCTTTGCACTTCGGTTTGGGGAAAGATGCTGAGGATGGCCTGTTCGAAGCCGGAAAGGTTGTCAATACAGGCTATCAGCATATCTTTCAAACCCCGATTCTGCATATCTGTAAGTACGCTAAGCCAAAAATTAGCGCCTTCATTTTCTGAAACATATACACCAATAAGTTCCTTTTTACCTTCCAGGGTAATACCTAAAACATTGTAAACAGCGCGGCTCCTGGTCTTACCCTGATCTTTTACTTTGTAATGCATGGCATCGAGCCACACAATGCAATACAGCGAGTCCAAAGGCCTGCTTTGCCATTCCTTTACCAAAGGCATTATTCGTTCTGTAATAGCACTAAGCGTATCGTGGGAAATCCGCATGTCATACATCTCTTCAATATGCTGCGATATGTCTCTGAAACTCATCCCAAGACCATACATGCCAATAATCCTATCCTGTAAACTATCTGCTAAAATAGTCTCCCGCTTTTTGATGATTTCTGGCTCGAAGGAGCCATTTCTGTCACGGCTGGTAACCAGTTCAATCTCGCCATCATTGGTTCGAACTGTCTTGGAAACCTTGCCGTTTTTTCGATTTGACACCTCATTTTGTGACTCATCAGAAATGTGGGTTTCAAGCTCCTCTTGAAGCGCAGCTTCAAGAAATTCCTTAAGAAGAGGGGCGAAAGCCCCATTTTTGCCGTAGAGACTTTTGCCTGAGCGAAACTGCTCCAAAGCGGCTTTTTTCACGGATTCATAATCCGGTAATCCTTTTTGTTTTTCCATATACTGTATTTGAAGTTAATTGCTTTTAACTCCTGACACAGTTTATTTTACAGTCTCTTTTATTCTAAGGAATTCAATTCAACCTTCCCTCCTTCATTCATTTCTTACAATAGTTATTCTCAACCAGATATAATATTCCAGTATTCAATTATTCTGTTATTCTGTTATTCATGTATTCAATTATTCTAGTATTCTCAACCTCAACCTCAGCCTCAACCTCAGCCTCAACCTATTGCCGCTTTATCCAGCACCGCTTCAATCCTTTCCAGTTCTAACTGAACGGTATCATCCGAAATATTTTGAGCCACGGCTGCCTGTGGTTGCGTTGCATACCAGGCCATTACCATGCTTACATAATCCTGCATATCCTTACCGGCAAAACTTGCTTTAAATTCAAGCACCTTATCATTCAGAAATTTAATTGTTTTACGCACCATTTCTTCATCCTTAGGTTCTACCTTAATGCGGTAGCTCCGGTCGGCAATGGTGATGGTGATGGGGATGAGTTCTTGCATATTTTAAAGATGACAGATGATTGAATTGGGATGACAGTTGACAGAATTGAGATGACAGGGGTGAGATGACAGATGATAAATATTAAATCTAAAATCTTAAATATTACCTCCGCTAGGTTTGCAAATGCGAAATTACCTTATCGATATCCTTTATAAACCCATTAATACGCTTTTCAAAATCCTTTTTACTTTTTTCATCCATATTCAGTGTGGCGTTTTTCAGGATAGAAACCTGGTCTTCAAGCAGATTCATTTTTTCAGCAAGCGCATCTACCTGCTGTTGTTTTTGCCCAAGTTCCTGCTGCAGCCTTTCCTTGTCACGGAGTAGTCCATCGCGTTGCCTGATCAGGTGCTGCAATTTTTGACCAATGCGCTGTATGGTTTCTATTGAGTCGTTCATTTGGTAAAAAAGGTTTAAAAATTATTTCCTCACTTCGGCGTTTAACTCCTGCTCCAAAAGTCCGGCAATTTTTTGTACGGCGGCATCAATTTCGGCATCCGTCATGGTTTTTTCGTTATCCTGAAAACGCAGACTTAAAGCCATTGATTTTTTACCGGCGCCAAGTTTTTCACTTTCAAAAACATCAAACAACTGCACTTTCTGCAATTGGGGAACCTTGGCTTTAGCCGTAATATCAGCCATTTGTTGCCAGGTGGTGCCGGTATTTACCAGCAGGGCAAGATCGCGGTCAACAGACGGATATCGGGGAATTTCGCTGTACTGAACTTTGCCTTTAGTGGCAGTTTCCAGCAGGTTATCCCACTGAATGGCGGCAAACCATACGGGTTGTTTGATATCAAAAGTTTGTAACCGCTTGCGTGTTAATTCACCAATGGTGGCAATGGTTTTTTGACCGATTCCCAGGGTAAACCCATTCAGCTGTTCCGACTGAAAAACGGAGGGCTTCGCATTTTCGGCATGGGCCACGGCCAGTAAATTGCCCACCACCCCTTTAAGGTAATACAAATCGGATGATTTTTCCTTATTGCGCCAGCCTGCTTCAGCAGCAGCGCCGGTTACTGCCAAAACCAGCCATTTTTCCTCACGATAGCTGCCAATTTCATCGGTATGGTATGTTTTTCCAAATTCAAACAGGCGCAGGTTTCGGTTTTTTCGGTTCAGGTTAAAAGCCACCGTTTCCAGTACTGTTTCCATCATAGCTGGACGCATAATGTCAAGATCGGCGCTCAGGTTGTTTATCATTTTTACTGAAGTAAGCAGCGTTTCCTCCGTATAATATTTGCTGTTGGTAATGGAGTTGGTAAAAATTTCATTGAAACCGGAACCCACCAGTACGTTCGACATTTTTTCACGCCAGCGCTCCTCCTCGCCCAGCAAATCGGCCGCAGGGGAAAGGGTTATCGCTGTGGGAATTTCTACATGGTCCAACCCGTCAATCCGCATAATCTCTTCTACCAGGTCGGCCTGAAGGGTAATATCGGGTTTGTGGCAGGGAACCGAAAACCACAGATCGTCGGCGCCTTCTTTGATAAACACGAAACCAAGCGCCCCCAGGATACGTTTTACCGCATCGGGGTGGTAATTTTTGCCGCTCAGTTTTTTCATGTAATGGTACTTCAGGGCAATCTCCTTCTTGGGGGTGGGGTGGGGGTACACATCCACCACTTTCCCGGTAAGGCTTCCTCCTGCCAATTCCTTTATGAGTAAGGCGGCTCTTTTCAGTACGGCGGCAGTCTGGCTGATGTCAACGCCTTTTTCAAAACGGGTAGCCGCGTCGGTACGAAGGCCGTGGCGCACACTGCTTTTGCGGATGCTTACCGGGTGAAACCAGGCGCTTTCCAGGAATACATTTTTGGTAGTACTGCCAACGCCACTGTGCAAACCGCCAAACACACCGCCAATGCACATCGGGGCGCTGTTGCCATCGCAAATCATCAGGTCTTCGGCCGAAAGTTTGCGTTCTTTTTCATCGAGCGAAACAAAAACGGTTCCTTCAGCAAGATTTTTTACCAGCACCTTGCCACCTCCAATCTGATCGGCATCAAATGCATGCAGGGGTTGCCCGGTTTCGTGAAGAATGAAATTGGTGATGTCTACAATATTATTAATGGGGCGCAAACCGATTGATTTGAGCCTTTTTTGCAGCCATGAGGGACTTTCGGCAACCGTAATACCCGAAATATACACACCGGAATAGCGGTGGCAGGCCTCGGTATTTTCAATAATTACCTCAATGGATGGTCCCTTAGGGTCATCCACCTTCAGGGATGACTGATCGAGCGAGCTTTTGGGGCCTACGGTTAGTTTTTCGTGGTGGGCGAGGTATGCGCACACATCGCGGGCTACACCGAGGTGGCTCATAGCGTCCATCCGGTTAGGGGTAAGACCTATTTCATAAATCCAGTCGGTTTCCGGTTTAAAGAAGTCGGCGGCAGGCATCCCGGCTTTCAGGTCGGCAGGTAAAACCAAAATGCCTGAATGATTATCGCTCAGGCCTATTTCGTCTTCGGCACAAATCATACCATGGCTTTCCACACCACGGATTTTAGCCTTTTTCATGGTAACCGGTTCGCCGGTTGCTGGATAAATAGTAGCGCCAACCGGAGCCACCACCACTTTTTGGCCAACCGCCACATTGGGTGCACCACAAACAATCTGCAACAGTTCAGCAGCTCCAACTTCTACGGTGGTTAAGCTCAGTTTGTCGGCATCAGGGTGTTTTTCGCAGGTTTTTACCTCTCCAATTACCAACCCTGCAAGCCCGCCTTTAATACTTTCCTGCTTTTCCAGGCTTTCAACCTCCAGGCCAACAGCAGTAAGTATTTTACTCAGTTTCATGGGGTCAACGGGGGTAGGAAGGTATTCACTTAGCCAATTATACGATATCGTCATGTACAGAAATATAAATGATAAGGGCGCAAAGATAAGCCGCATGCAGGTCTCTTGTTTTATCCACCCAAAACTGGCTGTTAAAACGGTTTTTTTTCCTGAAAATTGCCTCATTTTTGCCCTCTTAGCTAAGAAGATTTAAGTAGAAACCGGTCAATGGCATGCAATTTTTTTTTACACACACAGCTTTGTGTAAAATTGTTATACAACTTGCTGCAATTGTGCATAACCCTGAAAGTAATGGTGGGAAACCACCCAAAATTGCCAAATAACTGTGGAAATCCCTGTGAAACCGGTGTGCATTAAATAAAGTCGGCAGTTACTTTTTAGTATGGAATTTTTGCAGTTACCTTCGATTTCTGCAAGAGTGGTAACAATTTCTTAACCGTGGTTGTAAGGGTGGTCTAATCGTCTGAAAATCAGGAGTAAATTACCAGTTGGTTGGGTTTTATACCCGGTTGACTGGAATGTTGCGACCTAACCGGTCCGGAAAATTGTATTACATTTCTTCAGGAAAAATTGATTTCAACGAATAAACTGATCATATTTTTTTAGAACCCATATGGAACTGACCAATGTTGCCAAAGACCGGAAAAAGAGATTGAAAGGTAGTCCAGACCTTAGTACCCTTGTTTATGGAAAAGTACCCCCACAAGCCAAAGACCTCGAAGAAGCCATTCTTGGCGCCATTATGCTGGAAAAGGGCGCTTTTGATACGGCTGTAGAATATTTGCGTCCCGAATGCTTTTATGTAGATGCCCATCAGCGGATTTTCAGGAGCATGCAGGCCCTGCAAACCAAAAGTCAGCCGATTGATATATTGACTGTGGTGGAAGAATTGCGTAAACGCGACGAACTTGAAGCGGTGGGCGGGGCCTATTATGTAACCCGGCTTACCAACTCGGTTACAAGCAGCGCCCACATTGAGGCGCACAGCCGAATTCTCGTTCAAAAATTTATTCAGCGCGAACTGATACGCCTGAGCGGCGAAATCATCGGTGATGCATATGAAGACAGCACCGATGCCTTTGAATTGTTGGATGATGCCGAACAAAAGCTTTTCGACATTACCAACAGCTATGTAAAGCGTAATTACAGTGAAATTGGCAGCGTGTTGGTAAAAGCCATTGAGCGGATTGAAGAACTGCGCCACCGAACCGATGATATTTCGGGTGTACCAAGCGGGTTTACAAAGCTTGATAAGGTAACCAATGGTTTTCAGCCTACCGACCTGATTATTATTGCCGCCCGTCCCTCGGTGGGTAAAACGGCTTTTGCCCTTAACCTTGCCCGCAATGCCGCCATGCATCCTACACGCCCAACCGGGGTAGGCGTATTCAGCCTCGAAATGGGTAATGCGCAGTTGTGTCAGCGTTTGCTGAGTGCCCAAAGCGGCATTATGATGGAAAAAATATCGCGCGGGCAAATGGCCGATTACGAAATGGAGCAACTGTACGCAACCGGTGTAAAAGCGCTTACCGATGCCCCCATTTTTCTTGATGATACCCCGGCGCTGAACATTTTTGAACTCCGTGCCAAGTGCCGCCGGATGGTGAGTCAGCACAAAGTAGGTATGATTATTATTGACTACCTGCAGCTGATGAGCGGCGGCGGCGAAAACCGAAACATGAACCGCGAACAGGAAATCAGTGGTATCAGCCGTTCGCTGAAAGGGCTTGCCAAGGAACTGAACGTTCCCATTATTGCCCTCAGCCAGCTAAATCGTGCGGTGGAAGGGCGTAAGGATGGCAACAAAATCCCACAGTTGAGTGACCTCCGCGAATCGGGCGCCATTGAACAGGATGCCGATATGGTTATGTTCCTGTACCGGCCTGAATATTATGAAGTTACCCAGAACGAGCACGGCGAAAGCAACAAGGGCGAAACCGTGGTAAAAATAGCCAAGCACCGTAATGGCGCGCTTGAATCAATCCAACTCAAGGCATTGCTGCATATACAGCGATTTGTAGATTGGGAAGAAAGCGAAACCGATTTTGGCCCCGGCTTACAGGGTGGTGGCGGCAATGCGGGCGGCGGTGGTGGTAATTTCCGTCCCATTAAGCCTTCAGGTGGCAGTGCCTCCGGCGGCGAAGGCGATGCGGCCATGTTTATACAGAAGTCGAGTAAAATGAATGATATGACGGAGTTTGATGAGGGGTTTGATGAGGAAGGGCTTTTTTGATTGCATATTTTAGATTGAAGATTTAATATTTTGGGGCGGCGGGTAATTCCGGCGCTCTTTTTGTTGTAGTCTCATTGGAATTATGGGAATCCTGGCCTATGTGTTGGGGGTTAAATTATAGTAAAAGGGGTATTTGACTTTTTTACATATTTATTTGCTATTCTCATAGGGTGGCAAAAAACGTCATCAATGTTCGCCGTCAGTTTCATTTTCTGAATCTTGTATTTTTTGGGTAATACGAGGTAAATTTTCAATAAACCATTTCGGTAAATGCTTGGATTGAATTGCCGAATCGGGTACTCCATTTCTTAAAATGGCCAATCCAATGTGTTCGATTCCAGATGTATCAATAATTGTAATAGAATTGAACATTTGAAAATGCTTATCAAGCTTTTCCAGATTTCCCAAAAAGTTAGAGGTTAAAGTAAATGGATCAACATAGTGGCCGCCTTCTTTTGCTCTTCCAACAACCCGAGTTTCAGATAATGCAATATCGGTTAAGCCAAAAAAAATTAAATGGATCAAGTATCCATCTTCTTTGAATTTTTTAGGTATGGTCCAGGTGGCATCATTAGTAAAATGTCCTTCATATGCAAAGTCTGCCATTTCTTTCAAGGAGGATGCTACCAGTTCATCAAAAGTATTTTCAACAAATTCTCCTGCAAGTTTTTTACATTCTTTGTGTGATTTAATTCCATTGATCCAAAACTCACTTCTTTTCTGCATAAAAAGCTTGTCTCCATCAAATACAAGGCTTTTCAAATGGTTTGGCATATAGTCCGGACCAACCGAGGACTTTCCTGCGCCATTTGATCCGGTTAAAATATATAAAACAGGCATTTAGGTAATAGAAAAATGGAAACGATTCCTTAATGTTTCTGCTTCTCTTTTTGTAAGTTCACGAATAACATTGATATCATTAGCTGCATGAATAATTGCAATTAACTTAATGCTACCGTCAGGATATTCAAGGTAACATTCATTAGAAGCTAATTCTTCAGTATTAATCATGAAAGGAAGTCCCATTTTAAGTTTCTGTTCACGTAATTTTCTTACGGCATTTGTTCCCTTCCCGCTAACTATTTCCAAGATTGCCATGGTACAAATTTATGAAATAATGTTGTATTAAAGTTGCATATAGTAAATTAGGTGGAGTGGGATAATCGGGTCGTATAAATATTTAGGAATCGCCCTTAATTCAAGAAATTACCCAAAATGAAGGCTGTAAAACCAACAGGTTTCTTTCAGACCATCTTAATCCCAAAAAATGACATGGTAAACCTAATCTTTTTACAAAAGGCTGATCAAATCGGTTTTAGTCAGGCTTTTTAATAGGGAAGCTTCGGTGGTAATCAGGTCATCGGCCAGTTTGGTTTTGGTTTTTTGAAGGTTCATTATTTTCTCCTCAACGGTATCGGGGCAAATAAGCCTGACTGCAATTACATGTTTATTTTGCCCGATACGGTAACATCGGTCAATGGCCTGGTTTTCTACTGCGGGGTTCCACCACGGGTCAACAAGGTAAACATAATCGGCCTCTGTCAGGTTCAGCCCGGTTCCCCCGGCTTTCAGGCTGATCAGGAATACACGAACCTGTTCATTTTCCTGGAACGAATTTACCCTTGCTGCCCGGTCTTTGGTTTGCCCGGTCAGGTATTCAAAGGGAATATTCCTGTTTTCAAGCGCCTTCCTGATTAAATCGAGCATGCCTACAAATTGGGAGAAAATTAAAATCTTATGCTGATTGGATTTATTTTCAATTTGCTCCATCAACACTTCAATTTTGGCGGAGCTGTCCCCAAAATGTTCTTCCTCCTTTAATAATGCCGGCGAATTACAAATCAACCTGAGTTTGGTGAGCCCTGTTAGTACGTGCATACTGTTTTTGGCAATTTCTTCTTCATCCTTTCCTGAAATATAATCCCGCAATTCCTGTTCACGTGCATTGTACAATTTTCTTTGATCCTCACCCATTTCGCAATAAATAACCATTTCCGTTTTTTCAGGCAGTTCCTGTGCCACCTGTTTTTTGGTTCTTCTTAAAATAAACGGGTTGATTTTTTGCCTTAAAACAAGGGCGCGTTTACTGTTCTTAAATTTATCAATGG
>Ga0116158_10002665_pt1 | contig 15740 bp, 11 predicted proteins | sample AD_UKC052_MetaG_FD_89883 | JGI IMG/M metagenome (GOLD analysis project Ga0116158, IMG submission 89883) | Active sludge microbial communities of municipal wastewater-treating anaerobic digesters from USA - AD_UKC052_MetaG | ecosystem: Engineered > Bioreactor > Anaerobic > Digestate | place: USA... | reverse complement strand
GTGATTAGTGTGTGGTGAGCAAGACACTAATAGTAGAAGCGCCCTTCGAAATTCGGAGGGCGCTTTTCATTTAGGATTAATCGATCAGCTACTCACCACTCACTAATCACAACTCACCATTCACTTCATGCAAAAGGCCCGGAACTTCCGGGCCTTTTGCTATAACTACGTTGAAGAATTACTTCACTGAATTCACCAGACTCTTGAACGTCTCGGGGTTGTTCATGGCCAGGTCAGCCAGTACTTTACGATCCAGTTCGATGCCTTTGGTTTGCAGTTTGTTGATGAACTGGGAATAGGTCATTCCTTCTTCACGAACAGCCGCGTTGATACGGGCAATCCATAAAGTGCGGTATTCTCTTTTCTTCAGTTTACGGCCTACAAACATGTAGGTCATCCCTTTCTCCACCACGTTTTTGGCAACCGTTAATACGTTTTTACGTTTGCCATAGTAACCTTTGGCTTGTTTTAATATTTTTTTGCGGCGGGCTTTGGAAGCCACAGCATTTTTTGAACGAGGCATAATGTATAATTTTTAGTCAGCAGACTGACTGATGAATAAATGTGTTGAACGTAAGGTTTATTTCAGACGCAGCAGGCGTTTTACAAAATCCACATGTGATTTTGCAACAGTTCCGTCGAGGCACATGTTACGTTTACGTTTTTTTGATTTCTTCGTCAGAATGTGACGCTTGAATGCTTTCTGATGCATGATCTTCCCGGTGCCCGTTACTTTGAAACGTTTTTTGGCACTGGAGTTTGTTTTTACTTTAGGCATGTTACCCAGTATTTAATGATTATACCCTTGAGGCATTCCCCACCGGGGGACCTTTTTCGAACCTCTTCGGCAATAGTTGTCTGCCTGGCAGACTGTAAGAGAACTACCGTTTTTCAACGGGTTGCAAAGATACTGGGAATCAGGGAAACAGCCAAGAAGGCAGTAAAATAAAAACAGGCCTCCGAAGAGGCCCGTTTTAATATGCAAAATTAGTTATTACTTGTTGGGATTCAACGTTTTATTGATTCTTTCAGCCAGATCCTGCAAATGGTATTTAGTCATGTTATCAGTACTTCTGGCAGCACTACCTGCGATTTCGGCCCGTAAGCCGGTCAGGTAAGCCCGGATAATGCTCTTTGCATCGGCTTTGTCATTGAGTCCGCCACTGCTGACGATGTTACCTGTGGACAACATCGTCGTGGTAACTGGTGCAAGCAGGTTGATCAAAGAGGATACAAATGATTTCTGAAGATTCCGGCGGTAAATATCAACCGGCTTTGCCGATGTCAGTTCAGTGAAAATTCCTTTTTTCAGGTCGGCCAGCAATTCAGTTACCTGATAGGTTGAGTTACCCAGTAGGGCTTCCGCATCAGTCAGTTTGCCTAAAATCCGGGCATTCAGCAGGCGGCTGATCACTGCATCCTGTACCTGGCCTACTACGCTTGTTCCGGTAATTCCTGTACGGTTGAAAATTTCGTTATTGAGCAACCAGGTGGGGGTGGCAAAAATGTTCTTATTGAGAAAATCCACGGCTTCCCGCTGTTTTGATTCGGTATTCATTTCATAAACCGGACCGCTTTGTTCTACCATTTTCGGAGTCAGCATCTGACCGCCAACATTACGGGCAATATGCACCATATACCGCTGGAACTGTCCTGTCACCTGCTCATACATATTTTGCAGACCGGCATAGTCTTTATTCTCTTCTCTGGTCCATTGCAGCAGGTTGGGTACAATACGTTGCAGGTTTTTAATTCCAAACATGCCAGCTTTCATGGCATCGTCGCCCAGATCTTCAGTCTGGTTCCGGGAATCTTCCTGGTTCGCTTCTCCATCACCCCACCAGAGACGGGGATTTTTCAGTTTGTCCATGATCCAGGTATTCAGTTTTCCTTTTTCAGCGTCTGCCGTTTTATATTCAGGAAACAACCGGTAGCCCCATTCAATAGCCCAATGATCATAGTCTCCGATCCGGGGAAAGAGTCCGCTCCGGCCGATCTTATCTTCCGGCTGAGCCACATAATTGAATCGGGCATAATCCATAATCGACGGTGTATGTCCGTTGGCTTCCACCCATGCTTTATCCCGGAGTTTCTCAACCGGAACCGTGGAACTGGATCCGAAATTATGACGGAGACCGAGCGTATGTCCTACTTCATGTGAAGAAACGAAACGGATCAGCTGGCCCATCAGTTCATCATCAAACACCATTTTACGGGCTTCCAGGTCAGAAGGTGCACACTGGATAAAGTACCAGTCACGCAGTAGTGACATGATATTATGATACCAGTTGATATGACTTTCCATGATCTCGCCACTGCGGGGATCTGCAATACTGGGTCCGCTGGCATTGGCTACATTGGAAGGTTTGTAAACAATGGCAGAATTGCGGGCATCATCGAGGCTCCAGGTACTGTCTTCTGCATAGGTTGGGGCCATTTTGCCCATGATCGCATTTTTGAAACCCGCTTTTTCAAATGCGGCCTGCCAGTCATTCACACCCTGTATCAGGTAAGGAATCCATTTTTTTGGTGTGGCCGGGTCAATGTAAAAAATGATCGGTTTCTGTGGCTCAACCAGCTCACCTCTTTTATACTTCTCCAGGTCTCCGGGTTTGGGTTCCAGTCTCCACCGTTTTACCATCGATATACTTTCCACACCCTGCGGATTGGCGTCGTAATCGGTATATCCGGTAGTGAAATAGCCAACCCTTTTGTCATAATAGCGGGGCTGCATCGGGACTTTCGGGAGCAATACAAGGGAACTGTTGATCTCTGCCGTCAGATTACCACCCGGTGCTGCCTGTGAGCCGCCAAATCCACCAGCGCTTGGAGCCGGCATACGGCTATAGGTTTTAACGGTTTTGATTTCAATATTAATCGGGAAGGAACGCAGGCTCTCTATATATGATTTATCCGGCTGGAATGAACCGATCCGGTAAGTGGATTTGGTTCCACTGCTGAAAAACAGGATATCATTGTCTCCGCTGATATAATCCGTCATATCGATCACCACCCCGTTGGAATCGCGCCCCATTGCTTTAATATCAAAGGAGGCAGCAATGGCCTGAACATTTGAACGGGAAACCGCACTATACATGGAGGACGTGGTATCTTTTGTATACTCAGCAAAGGAAATAGTACGCAGGAAAATTTTATTTTTCGGACCAACCTGAAACTGAATCACATTCCGGCTGATATCATCTCCGGCAAATCCGGCAAATCCGCCTACCCGCATGCTGGCGCCGGCCTTACTCAGTCGGTTTACTACCAGGATATCCCGGTTGAGCATGGAATCAGGGATTTCAAAAAAATATTTATCCTCCACTTTGTGAATGGTGAACATTCCCGCATCGGAAACGGCTTTTGATGTAATCACCTCTTTGTACGCTTTGGGACCGGTAGAAGGACCGCCGCCTGGGCCATTGAACGGTTTTTTTGTCGTATCCGCACGGGGAGGCGCCCCATTATTCTGGGCTGTTACAGTCAGGGAACAGCCGGCCAGTAGCAAAAGAATAAAACCTTGTTTTTTCAAAAATTGCATAAGGATCATTTTAAAGTGGCTCAATATACAGAAAGAGCGCTTTTATTAAGGAATTTCTGTGACGAATTATCAGACGGTTATTTAGGAAGTAACCTTGCTCATTACAAATAAAAAACCCGTCTTGTTGACAAGACGGGTCAGGTATTTTTGTAAAAAGGTTACGCCTTCTTTTTGCCTTTGGGGGCAAACATAGCCAGCATTCGTCTTCCTTCCATTTTCGGCATGTTTTCCAGTACACCGATTTCAGCCAGGCGTTCTGCAAATTTCAGCAGTAAAAGCTGACCGCGGTCCTGGAACTGGATGGCCCTTCCTTTGAACTGTACGTAGGCTTTCACTTTATTGCCATCCTTCAGGAATTCGATCGCATGCTTTGCTTTAAAATCAAAGTCATGGTCATCCGTATTGGGGGTGAAACGGATTTCCTTTACTTCGGAGACTTTGCTTTTAGCTTTCATCTCTTTTTCCTTCTTCTTCTTGTCGTAAAGGAATTTATTATAGTCAATAATTTTGCAGACCGGCGGATCTACGGTGGGAGAAATTTCCACCAGGTCCAGTTGCTGGTCCTGCGCCATCTTTAATGCTTCCTGTGTGCTGTAGATGCCTACTTCCACATTTTCGCCCACCAGTCGAACCTGGGGAACACGGATAAAATGATTGATGCGGTGTTCTGCCTCTTTACGGGGAACAAACCGTCCCCTGAAACCGCCTTTGTTAAATCCGCCACCACCGGGCTTTGAAAATCCGCCTCCGGGTGGTCTGTTGAACCCGCCTCCGGGTTTTTGTGGTACTGCCATTTAGATACTTTAAGTGAAGCTCCCTCCCCTGCAGATGAGCATGTTTTTCTGGTTAACTGGTATTCCGGTCAGGATCCGGAACGCTAAAATACGGTTTATTCGCTTTTACGTTCTTTAATTTCTTCAACAGCCCCGGCCAGGAACTCCGCTACGGTTTTTACACCGAGATCACCCTTGCCCTGCCGGCGTATGGCCACCATACCTTCATTCATTTCCTTTTCACCAACCACCAGCATATACGGAACCCGCATCAACTCGGTATCACGGATTTTTTTGCCGATTTTTTCATTCCGGTCATCTACTTCCGCACGAATAGTAGCTTTTTTCAGTTGATCGGCAACCGATTTGGCATAGTCGATGAACTTATCACTGATCGGCAGCACTTTGACCTGAACCGGAGCCAGCCACATGGGGAATTTGCCGGCATAATGTTCCAGCAGAAAGCCGATAAACCGTTCGTGGGTTCCCAGTGGTGCACGGTGAATAATCAGGGGTACTTCGGGCTGATTCTGCTGGTTGGTAAAACTCAGTTTGAAACGACGGCCCTGGGCAAAATCCACCTGGTTGGTAGCCAGGGTAAACTCCCGGCCTATGGCACTCCATATCTGCACATCGATCTTGGGTCCGTAAAATGCGCCTTCTCCTTTTACTTCCACAAACGGCACATTCGTTTCAATCAGCACTTTCCTTACCAGTTCTTCCGTTTCCAGCCAGAGTTCCGGCTCATCAATATATTTCTGTCCCAGTTTGGCCGGATCATGCAGCGATAAGCGCATGACATATTTTTCAATTCCGAAGATTTTGAAATACTTCAGGTACATTTCATTTACTGACCTGAACTCCTGGGCAAACTGTTCTTTAGTGCAATAAATATGCGCATCGTTCATATGCAGGCAGCGTACCCTCATGAGTCCGAATAGTTCACCGCTTTGTTCGTACCGGTAACAGGTACCGTATTCGGCCAGTCGCAACGGAAGATCTTTATAGCTCTTGGGCTCTGCATCAAAAATTTTGTGGTGATGCGGGCAATTCATCGCCTTCAGGTAATACTTCTCTCCATCCATATCCATGGCCGGGAACATACTGTCGGCATAATACGGCAGGTGACCACTGGTCAGATACAGACTTTCCTTGGCGATATGCGGAGTCACCACTCTTTTATAACCGGCGGCGGTTTCTGTTTCCTTAGCCAGTTTTTCCAGTTCCTCAATGATCACGGTACCATTGGGCATCCATAAAGGAAGTCCTGGTCCCACATCATCATCCATGGTAAAAATGCCCAGCTCTTTACCAAGTTTACGGTGATCCCTTTTTTTGGCTTCTTCCAGCATGGCCAGGTATTCATCCATTTCCTTTTGGGAAGGGAACGTCACCCCATACACACGGGTCAGCTGTTTATTTTTTTCATCGCCTTTCCAGTACGCCCCGGCTATGCTCATCAGTTTGATGGCTTTGATAAAACCAGTGTTGGGAATATGCGGGCCACGGCAGAGATCTGTGAAACCGCCCTGGGTATAAAAAGTGATTTCCCCATCGGTCAGGTTACTGAGCAGGTCCAGTTTATATTCATCACCTTTATTGGTGAAATATTGTACCGCCTCTTCCTTAGGCATTTCTTTACGCAAATAGAGATTGCCCTGTTTGGCCAGTTCATTCATTTTCTTTTCCAGCGCGGCCAGGTCTTCTTCGGTCATTTTGCGATCGCCAAGGTCCATATCATAATAGAAGCCTTTGGGACTTTCGAGAGCGGGTCCTACCCAGAATTTCACCCCGGGGAAAAGATGTTCCACCGCTTCAGCCATCAGGTGAGCAGAAGAATGCCAGAAGGTCATCTGTCCATCCGTATCATTCCAGGTCAGTAATTTCAGGCTGGCATCTTCAAGGATCGGACGGGTGGCATCCCATACCTGTCCGTTCACACTGGCGGCCAGCACTTTTCTGGCCAGACCTTCGGAAATGGATTTGGCAACATCCAGTGCGGAAACACCGGCTTCGTATTGCCTGACTGCACCATCCGGCAGGGTAATATTAATCATCTGTTTTACTTGTTTTTATCGGAGAGCAAAGGTAACGAATAATGCCTAAAGATGACGCAGAATCAGGCGGTCAATCCTTTCTTTGCAGCGGGTGGTTTTTCTTTTCAACCGGGCTTCTTTTTCAGGATGGGTGGATTGCCAGATTGCCAGCCGGAATTGGCGTTTTCGCCACCGGGACATCATAATCGATCCATAGGACCGGGCTAAGCCTAAAGTCAGTTTATCCAAAAGCCGGGTAAGACGTGTCGCTTGTACGTTCTCCACATAAAACTGCTTAAACTGGTTCCTGAGCCCTTCCTGAAACCGGATAAATGTTTTCTTATTCGACTGTAGTTCTTTCACCGTAAATACCCCGGTCAGGGTTTCGGACAGATCTGCATTGATATGGGCATTAATACCAAGTAACTGGTATTGTAAAGGGGTCAATGTACTGTCGCCGAAATACACCTGCCAGGCTTCCGATCCGTGTCCCCGCCCCCTGCTAGCCGCCGCCCGGAAAAAATAGCCGGCAAAAGTCTGCTCAAACCGTTGAATAAATTCTTTCTCCCGGGCATCAGCCCTTTGATAATGCTGAAGGGAAATCAGTACGGTTTCGGTATAAAGTTTAGCAAAATGACTGGAGGGTGCGGCGGAACTGGCAATTGAATCCAACTGAAGGGCCAGCCGGATTCCGGGATCTTTTTCCTGTGCCTGCAGGCATAGCCCACTTTGGAGAAGAACAGTATAGTAAAGGAATCGAAGAGAATGCATATTTTTAAAAACCTGTTAAAATTAACAAACTATTGCCCGGTATCGCCATTTCAAACGATCTTGATTTCAGTAAATTTGCAGACTGTCGAAGCCTATGTTACAACGATTCATTATTGTTTTATTTTGCTGCCTGACCGGCTTGTCCCTGTCGGCCCAGGATATGTCTGGTATCTGGCGGGGCTATTTTGTCACCGAAAATTACGAGCATTACAAATTTGAACTTCAGATCAAACAGTCCGGTAATTCCGTTTCCGGTGTTTCCTACTCCTACCTCTCCACTGTATTTTATGGGAAAGCGTCACTGACCGGAAGTTATAATAAAGCGGGCAAAAAGATTCTGATCCAGGAAATCAGAACCGTGGAGTTACGCATGTCAGACGGATCGGCTGCCTGTATCATGAAATGCAATTTTGAATACAGTCGATCCGGAAAGGAAGAGTTCCTGGAAGGCACCTATACCAGTAAATTTGAAAAAGACGGGTTGCTGACTAAGAAAGGTGAAAACTGTGGTGGAGGTAAGGTTTACCTGCGCCGGGTGGCCAACTCCGATTTTTATATAGAACCCTTCCTTCGCGGCAAAGTAAAACCCGGGCCTATACTGATCAATAAAGCACCGGTTAAATCGAACCCGGCTGATAAAAAAACATCCCCGGTCCTGGTGAATAAGGCACCGGTTAAAAAAGATACAGTTAAAGCCAAAGTCAATCCGCCGGTAGTTAAGAAACCCCCGGTGGTAAAGAATCCACCCGTGGTAACCAAACCCAAACCCGTTATCCGGAAAGATACGGCGGTACTGAAGCCTGTCGCCGGTAACCTGGCCAAGCATGACAGTGCTATGCGGAAAGTAAAGCCGGCCCTGATCACACCTGCCCCGCCGGATATTAAGAACCGGATCAATGAACTGGTAAAGACGTTAACCATCCATAGCAACCAGGTTACGGTTAAACTATTTGACAACGGCGAAATTGACGGGGATACCATCTCTGTTTACCTGGATAATAAAAAGGTACTTTCCGAAAAAAGACTCACCGCTGCACCGCTCGTTTTGCGTTTTGACCTGAGTGAACAAGAGGATGAACATGAACTGACAATGGTGGCCGAAAACCTGGGAACCATACCCCCTAATACCTCCCTGATGATTGTGGAAGCCGGTACGCAACGATTTGAGGTGCGGATTACGTCTACTGAACAGAAAAACGCAGTGGTTAAATTCAGGTATCAGAAACCAGGATAACCGGTAAGACGGACTGGATTCCGGGCAAAGAAAATTGCCGCTGCTGTAATTTTTTCAGGACCGCTTCTTTTTTCCTTATTTTTCCACCGTTATGGCAAGGCATTTCTTCCTTTATATATTAGTATTTACCGGTATTTCATTGTCCGCCCAGAATATTAACGGCATCTGGAAAGGGAAAGTGGTGATGGCGCCCAGTGGGTGTTTTCCCGTTTATCAGATAGAACTCCAGCTCCAACTGGCCGGCAGCCATATCACGGGAACAGCCTATCACTTTTCTGATTCTTCCAATTATTTAAAAGAGAACTTTGAAGGAACTTATAACCGTGACAGCAACTTAATTACCATCCAGGAAATCGGTATTGTGACATTTAAGATTAAAGAGGATTGTGTTCCCTGTATCAAAACCTATAAACTCAGTTTTCACCGGGGCAACGGGAATGTGGTGACCGAAGAACAACTACGTGGTACCTGGTCTACACCCACCGGTAAAGCCATTGACGGGAAGACCGTTTGCGAACCGGGGTCCATTGTCCTCACCCGTTTTGATAAGACGCTCTTCAAACCGGAAGTGAAACTCCCTCCTTCACTCACCAACCGGAAAGCGGAACTGGTGAAGGAAATAAAAGTAGACACCGGGAATATCAAAATTGATTTTTATGATAACGGGCAGATAGATGGTGATACGATTTCTGTTTATGTAAACAGTATGCCGTTGGTGTCCAACCGGATGCTGAAAACTCAACCAATATCTGTAAGTGTCCGGGTGGATCAGAAGAAAACAGTACAGGAAGTGATCATGGTGGGAGAAAACCTGGGCTCCATTCCTCCCAATACCGCATTAATGATTATTACCGCCGGCACAAAACGTTATCAACTCTATCTTACTTCTGATGAACAGAAAAATGCCATGGTCCGTTTTGTTTATGAAAAGCCGTTGACGGATAAATGATCTTTATTATCTTTTTTGTCGTAGAATGACTACAAAAAAGTAAGTATGAATAACAAACAATTTAAATAACTGGTAAGAAAGCTAAATATATTAAGCTATTAGTTTGTGGAGAATACTTTAATAGGTAACTTTAGTATGCAAACAATTTTAATTTCCTCAATTTCTTTGACGCAAGAAGGCTCCGTTCCAACGGGGCTTTTTTGTTTAGGGAAATCAAAACTTAAAATTCCAGGTGACTGCTGGTAATACAGGGAACAGGGATACCTGTTTGGTCGAAACCTGCAGATCATTCGTGGCGATACTTCCTTCCTGGTCAAAATAGAGAAAGTAAGGATTCAGCCGGCTGTAGACATTATAAATGCTGAATACCCATGAACTGGTTAATTTCCGTTTCTTTTTAGGTACAGGCGTATAGGTGGCCGAAAAATCCATCCGGTGATAAGCTTTCATCCGGTATTGATTCAGATTACTGTATTCCTGCGTCAGTACCCCGTTGATAATATAAAATCTCTCCGGCAAAGTGATTGCATTGCCGGTACCATACACAAATACAGCCCCCAGTTTCCATTTTTTCCCGGCATCATAATTACCAACCACTGAAATATCATGTCTCCGGTCATAACGGGCCGGAAAACGCCCCCCATCATTTAATTGTTCAAATTTGCGCCAGGTCCAGGATAAAGTATAACCGATCCAACCCGTCATCCGCCCCCGGGTTTTATTTACAAAAAATTCAGCTCCATAACTCCAGCCTTTACCAAAAACAAATTCCTCTTCAGGATCGGCCAGTGAAGGCGTGTATCCTTCTTTATACTCTACCTGGTTGCGCATATCCTTATAATACACTTCCACCGAGGTTTCATACCGGTTATCTGCAAAATTCCTGAAGTAACCGGCAGAATACAACCAGCTCAACTGAGGGCGGACAATATACGTACTCGGCACCCACAGATCAGTGGGTAAAGTGGTGCCGGCATTCGTCACCAGGTGGATATATTGGTAATTGCGGGTAACCGCGGCTTTCAGGGAGGATTCATCATCGAGTGCATACCGGATCGTCATACGGGGTTCCAGTCCTCCATAGGATTTTACGGTTTTTAAACGGGCATAAGAAATACTGTCCAGTTTATTTCCATTCACGTCGCGGGTATACAACATATAGGGTCCCACCTGGTTAAAACTGCTCCAACGTATTCCGTAGTTGATTTTCAGTTTCTCCCCTATTTCCCAGTCATCCTGTATATACACGGCCGCTTCCATGGCATATTTGGCTCCTTCATTATTAGGGTTGAAAAGAATGGAATCCTGGCGACCGGTCACCACATTCGGTATAAACTTATGATGGGTGAGCAGACCCCCGAATTTCAGTTTGTGATTGGGTAAGGGGTAATAATCAAAATCTGATTTGATTGTCATATCCCGGATGCCGGAGGATAAACCAATCTCGAAATTTTCCTGGGCAGCGGAAAATTTAAAATTATAATCATTGTATACAGCTGTGGTATTGGCAAACAGGCGGCGGTTGAATACATGATTCCACCGGAGCGTCGCCGTGGAATTTCCCCATGGGATATTCGTGTTGAAAGATCGTTTGGAATTCCGGAAGTCAAAAACATCTCTGCCGAAATAGCCACTCAGGTAAAGCCGGTCTTTATCCGAAAAGCGATAGTTGACCTTGGCATTCAAATCATAGAAATAGTAGCCTGATCCGTAAAAACTGCTGCTCTTACTTACAAAGGGTTTTACCAATGCATCGATATAGGTTCGCCGGGCTGATACAATAAAGGAAGCTTTTTCCTTTTTGATCGGTCCTTGTACGGAAAAACGGGAGGCAATCAACCCGATCCCTCCTTCCGTCTGGAATTTATTGATATTCCCCTCCTTCATGGATACATCCAGCACCGAGGAGAGCCGGCCACCATACTGGGCGGGCATACCACCCTTAATGAGGGAAACATTCTTGATGGCATCTCCATTGAAAATGGAAAAGAAGCCAAACAGATGCCCGGTATTATACACCACTGCATCATCGAGCATGATCAGGTTCTGGTCCGGTCCACCGCCCCGGACATAAAAACCGGCATTACCCTCACCGGCACTTTGCACCCCCGGCAACAACTGGATTGCTTTCAGAATATCCACTTCCCCCATAAAAGCCGGTATGGCCCTGACCTGGTTCATGGTCAGATCGATCTTCCCCATCTGGGCATTTTTTACATTCCCGTCCCTTTTTTTACTGTACACCACCACTTCGTTGATCAGGGCGGATTTGGAGAGTAAATCAAAATTCAAGGTCTGGTTGGAATGCAAGTGTAGCGGAACTACCTGGCCCATATATGAAACATGGGAGACCTGGATATCGTATTCCCCCTCGTCGAGGGTGAGTGAATAAAAACCATATTGATTGCTGGTTACCCCCCGGGACAGGCCATTTACGGCTACCGTGGCTCCAATGATGGTTTCACCGGAAAGACTGTCTTTTACATAACCGTTCAAAGTATAGCGGGTTTGGGCGGCTATGCCTGAAGACAGCATTAAAAGGGAGACAACGACTACATGAAACCGAAACATATTCACTACAACAAATTATTTAATGATTGGTTGATCAGTCTTTGTGATCCGTTGAGCACTGCTGCAACCCGTCAGACCATACGGATTAGGTGCATCCGCTGATTTTCCGATCCACCAACCCTCATTGCCTTTGCCAAACGCATCCGGACATATCAGCCGGTAATACGAAAGATCAGCCATAACTAGCAGGGTCAGCATCGTATACAGTTCACGGGATAAGATATTCAGAGAAGCCCTTTTTTCCGCTATTTCGGGATCCATTATTATAGCCGTTGTTTCGGCCCGGGCATTGTCCAATGACAGGAAGACGGCATCATATTTAATGGTATCAGTCACGAGTTCTTCAATAGTAAAACTATCCAAAGCCAGTTTCAGCCGGCTGCCCTGCTCTTCTGCTGTTGCCATATTCCCGGCTGCCAGCTGATCAACCAGCTGAAAATAACTTGAAAAGATATTTTCGATGGCATGTGTGAATCCGGGGCTATATGCAGCAGACTGCACCGATGACAAGGATTGTGGTTCAGTTGCTGCCTCTTCCTTATAAACATTTAAAAAACGAAACAGGGCTATTATAAGGAACAACAGCCCCGGAAAGAGGATCCAGCGTGGTATTTGGGTCTTTCCTGGCTGTTTCCGCCAGTGTATATACAGCCCGGTAAGTACCACCAGGAGCAAAATCAGCAACATGTTCAGGATTAAGGTCACCGGAAAGAAAATATTTGAGCAAAGATAAACCCCCTGCACCGGAACGGCGAATCCGTTATTTTTGCAACCTGTTAAAAAATTAATATGCTCGCAGGATTTCAAAATGTGACTTTTGAGTTTGGTGCCCGTGCTATTGTGGAAGATGCCACCTGGCATATACAACCGGGTGAACGGATCGGCCTGATCGGTTATAATGGAACGGGGAAATCGACCCTTCTGAAATTACTCGTGGGGCAATACCAGCCTTCTTCCGGTACGGTGGAAAGAAGCCGGACCACGTCCATGGGATACCTTCACCAGGACCTGCTCAGTTTTGATACCGAGGAATCCATCCTCCAGGTAGCATTGGGTGCCTTTGAACGGGTATTGCAACTGGAGAAAGAAATTGAGGAACTGGGTCATGAATTGGAAAGAACAGGGGATGAAAAAACCCTGCATGAGTACAGTGACCGGTTGCATGAAATGGATACCCTGGATGGTTACAGTATCCACTATAAGACGGAAGAAGTTTTACAGGGATTAGGATTTGCCAATGCCGATCTCCACCGCCCTTATAAAGAATTCAGCGGCGGATGGCGGATGCGGGTATTGCTGGCCAAAATGATCCTGCAACAGCCCGATTTGCTCCTGCTAGATGAGCCGACCAACCACCTTGACCTTCCCTCCATCGAATGGCTTGAAAAATACCTCCTGCATTACCAGGGATCCGTGGTGATTGTAAGTCACGATAAATACTTCCTGAACCGGATGGTGACCAAGATCGTGGAAGTATACCAACAGCAATTACATATCTACACCGGTAATTATGATTATTTTGAAAAGGAAAAAGCGATCCGTGTAGAAATGCAGCAGAAAGCCTACGAGAATCAGCAGGATTATATACGGCAGAATGAACGGCTGGTGGAACGGTTCAGGGCCAAAGCCAGTAAGGCAGCCATGGCCCAGAGTATCATGAAAAAGCTGGATAAACTCGACAGGATCGAAGAAGCCGGGATCGAACGACCGGATATCCGGATCAATTTCAGGGTGGACAAACAGCCGGGTAAAGTGCTGGTAGAACTGCATAATGTATCCAAAGCTTTCGGGGATAATGTCATTATTGAAAACAGTTCAATCGAAATTGACCGTGGCGATAAAATTGCCCTCATCGGGGCCAATGGAAAAGGAAAGTCCACCTTGCTGCGGATTATTGCAGGGGTGGAGCAGTTTTCACAGGGTGAACGCAAATGGGGTCATAATGTAGAGGAAAGTTTTTATGCCCAGCACCAGCTGGAAGCCCTGAACCTGAATAACACGATCCTGGATGAAATGAAGGAATGTGGCAGCCAGATGACGGAACTTGAATTACGTGGATTGCTGGGTTGTTTTCTTTTCAGCGGTGACGAATCGGATAAAAAAATACGGATTCTCAGTGGAGGTGAAAAAGCCAGGGTGGCCCTGGCCAAGGTAATTGTGAGCAAGGCCAATTTCCTGATGCTCGATGAGCCGACCAACCACCTCGACATGCATAGTTGTGATCTGCTGATCGAATCCCTTAACCGTTACCAGGGCAGTATTATCCTGGTGAGTCACGACCGTTATTTTGTGGCTAAAACGGCCAATAAGATCTGGGAAATTGTGGACCATGAGATCAAAGAGTTTAAGGGCGGTTATGAAGAATGGGTGGCCTGGAAGGAACGAATGGCCAAACAGGAACTCGAAAATAAAAAACCGGAGAAAAAGCCGGAAACGGTAAAACAGGCGGATAATAAACAAAAGCAAGCTGCTCCCCCGCCTCCCCCACCTCCGGTTGCAAAACAGCAACAACCCGGCATGGCCATTGATAAAGAAAAGAAAAAAGAGTTGCAACGGGTACAACGACAGTTTCAGCAGGTGGAAGAACAGATCGCCAAACTGAATCTCCGCAAAACTGAACTGGAAGCCTCCTTAGCAGATCCATCCGTTTACTCCGATAAAACAAAATTCCTCGAAGCAGAAAACGGGTATAAAAAAGCCGATCTGGAGTTGACTGGCCTGAATAAACAATACGAACAGCTTTTTGAAAAGATTATGGAACTGGAAAGCTGATAATCTGCTGTTTAAAAAATATTTTTTCCAATCGTTGGTTTTAATGTAATTTCTGTAACACAAACCAACGTTTATGAAATCACCTTTGCTGAGCCTGGCTTTGCTGGCGCTGATAACGGCCTCATTGGCGTTCACTTTTCGTGATCGGTTTCAGGCATCTTCTGCCGGAACAAAATCATTGCCTCTCCATTATCAACAGGTAATCCGGTGCAGCCCTGACTGGGAGGCACTCAGTGATTGGCTTGAAGAAACGGATATTCCCCCGATACCCGGCGCCGGTTCTTATACATGGTCCATCAGCAGCCGCCATGACAGTGCCCGTTTTTACTTTAACCAGGGCATTAACATGTATTATAGTTTTCACATCATTGAAGCCATGGCCTCATTTAAAAAAGCCAGCCGTTTTGATCCGGAATCGGCCATGCTTTATTGGGCCCAGGCGCTGGCCTATGGTCCTAATATCAATGATTTTGGCTATGCGGCTACTCCCGCTGCCCTTGTGGCGGTCAGCAAAGCACAACAATTCTCATCAGGAGCTACCGAACTGGAAAAGGCATTGATCAAAGCCATATCTGTCCGGTACACGGCTGATTCTGCAGATACCAACCGCAAGCAGCTGAATGAAGCCTATACCGCTAAAATGGCAGAGTTGTATCAAACATTTCCCGGACAGGGCGATGTGGCTGCACTATATGCCGATGCCATGATGCTGGAACATCCATGGGAACTCTGGTCACCGGACGGAACCCCAAAAGCCTGGACTCCCCTGATCCGGCAAGTACTAGAAAAAGGCCTGTTATCTAATCCGCAGAACCCTGGTCTGAATCACTATTATATCCATGTAATGGAACCTTCTCCGGAAGCAGCAAAAGCGTTGGCCAGTGCAGACCGGCTGGGAAAACTGACACCCGGCCTCTCACATACCGTTCATATGCCTTCACATATTTACCTGCGTACCGGCCATTATAATAAAGGGGTAAGCGTCAATGAATCAGCTGTTAAAAGCTATCAGCAAACAATCCCACTGTATGCACCGGTTACCGGCGCCGATTTTCTGTACATTATTCACAACCTGCATATGCAGGTGAATAAT
>Ga0116158_10002649_pt1 | contig 15779 bp, 17 predicted proteins | sample AD_UKC052_MetaG_FD_89883 | JGI IMG/M metagenome (GOLD analysis project Ga0116158, IMG submission 89883) | Active sludge microbial communities of municipal wastewater-treating anaerobic digesters from USA - AD_UKC052_MetaG | ecosystem: Engineered > Bioreactor > Anaerobic > Digestate | place: USA... | reverse complement strand
AATGAAGCTATTGTTGTCTACAAAAAAATGCTCGATTCGAATTTTGAAAGTGCAAATCTTTTCTATAATCTCGGTAACTGCTATTATCGACTTGACAAGTTAGGGTATGCAATTCTTTTTTATGAAAAAGGGAAGAAACTTTCTCCCGGTGATGATGACATTCATCATAATCTTCTTTTTGCAAGAAATAATACTATTGATAAAATAGAAACTCTTCCATCTATTTTTATTTTTGAATGGTGGGAAAGTTTGATCGCAGTCTTCTCGGTTGACGGCTGGACTTACTTATTGCTGTTATTTCTTTTCTTTTTACTGATCTCAATTTCAGTATTTCTTTTAACAAGAAACCCGCTATTCAACAGGTATTCATTCTTTTCAGGTCTTATTTCTTTTCTTTTATTGATTTTTACCCTTACTGTTTTATTAGTCAGGCTGAATACAGATGCTTCTCAACAGTATGGGGTAGTAATCGAAAGTGTGGTTGAAGTTAAAACTTCACCGGATAAAAGCAGCAAAAATGCTTTTATAATCCACGAAGGTTTAAAAAGCCGTATTGATGATAAACTTGACAACTGGTACAAGATTAAACTTGAGGATGGGAAAGTAGGCTGGATCGAAGAATCGAAGATCGGGTTGATTTAAAGAATCCTATCCTAATCGTAAAACATCATTTCATTGCATTTGTCCTCAACAAAGAATTTGAACTATACTACTTAAGACTATGTTGATAAGCTATAACCGCTTTTATTTTGGGTACATTAAAACGTACTTAAAAAACGGTAATAGAATCAATCCATATTAAATGTATAGAGAGGTAATAAATGAACAAATTCTTTTTGATGTTTTCGTTTTTATTCATAATGACAGTTACGGTTTCTGCACAATCAAGCGAATCAAAACAAGTAGAAGAAAAGGAACACGATTTTTGCGGGGTCCCGGATGATACTTCCGTTCCAATGGTTTTTACTTCCAATAAGAAGGATAATTCAAAAACTGTTATTATACAGGATGATAAAGGAAAAACAGAAAAGATTAATAAAGATAAACCGGTTAAAAATGACGGAAAAGTGGATGTGAAGAAAGACAAGATTAAAAAGGGGAAAGAAGGTTGCTGTGATTATGAAGTGGATGAAGGTAAACCTAAAAGTTAATTCATAATTTTGGTCAAAAAATAAAACTTTAACTTTACAGTTGCTTGTAAGGTTAAAGTTTTTTTTATTTTAAACAAAAGCCGGAAGCATTATCACACAAATAAGTTACTGACCGCTGCTTCCTTCCGGACCTGGCGGGGTTGGGTAAAAACTTGTTGAAATACTTCCGGTAAAATCGGTTGCAAAAATCCGAAAAAATATGCTTAAATGCAATCTAATAATAAATATTAGAGGAATTAATTTCCGCTGAATTGCATTTCAACTATCCTTATTTCCTGCGGGTACGATATATCTCCGATTGATGTAGAGACTACCGGCTTTGCATAAAGCGAAACGTTTGAATTTCCTTTCCCTATACCTCCGATACTCAAAGCTAAATTCAGAAGGTCATTATAACTCCCGTTTTGAACTACCTGATACAAATCGAATCCAATGTTAAGTTGTATTATTGATGTTTGACCGGTTCCAGGCACAGTAACGGCAGAATTTATATTTCCTGTTACTACCTGTTTATCATTAACAAGAAACCTGTAAGGGAATGATTTGATGGTTGCATTAGTACTTGGATAACCACCAGAGCCATCATTAGGATTTTTTGCTTCCACATTTAGTGTAACGCTTAACGGTAAAGAACCCTTTGATACTGCCGAAGTAAGAGTAAGAACTTCACCGGCGGAAAAATCCTGTAATTTGTTTTTCCCCTGGACGTTCACGCCTGCAACTGAGATACTGCTTACACCGCTTAATTTAAATTGCAGCCTGGAAAGATTCACAAATGTTTTATAAACACCGCATCCTCCGCAAATTAATAAGAATGCTACTGCTATTAATAATACTTTTTTCATATCAACCTCTAAATTATAAGTTTACTTTCTTCAATGACTGTTCGATTTTTTCTATAATCTCATCGGCAACTCTTAATGCTTTTAAACCATCTGCTCCTGATACTGCCGGCTCCTCATTATTCAATACGCATTTGATAAAAAGGTCTAATTCATATTTCAGAGCATTCATTTCAATTACTTCCGGCTGTTCGTAAATTATTCTCTTTTTCTTTGAACCTATACCCATTTCTCCGAAATTAATATGAGCCGAATCAACAGTTTCTTCCGAGTCAATTAAACGGAAGACTTCCGAAACGCCGCTGTTGAAATCTAATGATACATAAGCATCTTTCTGGAATAAACGCATTTTTCTCATTTTCTTTTGTGATATTCTACTTGCAGTTACATTTGCCACCGCTCCGTTTTCAAACTCAATTCTTGCATTTGCAATATCAATTGTATCAGATACAACCGAGACACCGCTTGCATCAATTTTAAGCACATTGCTGTTTATAAGACTGAGTATAATATCGATATCATGTATCATTAAATCAAGTACTACAGCAACATCGGTACCGCGTGGGTTGAACTGCGCAAGCCTATCACTCTGAATGAATAACGGGTTACTGATGTATTTATCAACTGCAATTAGTGCAGGATTAAAACGCTCAATATGTCCGACCTGCAGTTTTAATTTATTATTAGCTGCAATTTGAACGATCTCTTCTGCTTCTTCTATTGTTGCAGTTATCGGTTTCTCTATAAAAACATTTACATTGTTTTCGAGGCATTCTTTTGCAATTTGATGATGAACACTCGTTACCGCAGCAATTGATACCGCATCTACTTTATCAATTAATTCATATAGATTAGAGAAATACTTCGTATTAAATTCACTTGCTATTGCCGAACCTTTTTCGCTGTCTATGTCAAAAACTCCTACAAGGTTAGCATTTTCAGTATTTGATAGAACTTTAGTGTGAAATTTTCCGAGATGCCCGGTACCGATAACACCTATGTTTAATTTTTTCATATTACCTGCTTTTGATTTTTGTATAACCGATTATTTTATCATAACCACCGTATTCGGGGTCTTTATAAAAAACGAAACAACTGTAGATATTGTTTGTTTCTAAAAAATTTCCTTCAAGAACTGTCCTGTTAATATTCGTTACTCTTCCATGTTCCAATTGCCCTGTTACATATTGATAATCATATAAACCGCGTTTTAGAAGTAAAGTTTTTGAATACAAACCATTCTCATTGTTTAGCCGGAATTCAGGAGCAACTTCCCAATTATTGAATGACCCTGTAATAAATATGTCCCCGGTGATGTTTTCCGGCGGACGGATTGAAAATGTAACATTTAGGTATTCTGCATAATCTTTACTAAACTGAACGAGCATGGACCCGCCGTTAAGATCGGGATTACCCAATTTGTAAAATCGGGATAACTCCAAACCATCAATTTGAGCTTTAACACTTTTTGAATTATAAAGATTTTCGTTCCGTAAGTCAACCTGTCTGTATTCGTTACCAGGTTTCATTTCACGCGATGTGAATGTAAAATTTCTATTCCCATCCCAGCTATAATACTTTTCAGACGAGGTTGTTTTTCTATCAACATAGATAGGATAATTGACTAATTGGTTTTCAACTATTTCAACTCCATCTACATAAAGAGGGAAAAACTCTTCGGGTAGATTAAAGGATGTTGATAAATTGAGTGTTCTGGCAAGGTCGGCAGGGAAGTATTCTTTATCGCTTAATATTTCGGTTCGTAGTTTAACTTTTGGAAAAAATGAAGGAATTACAACATAAAATTTCCCTTCTGCATAAACTTTTGATGTATCATTGTAATCCGTTATAAAGAATTTCCATTTGCCCGAGAATGGAAATTCAACGTAACCGCGAGCGTCAGGGTACTGAAGCTTATAATGATATTTAGCTTCCGATACTGTTACAGGGAGAAAAGAATACTCCAAGTTATAAGCCGAATTTTTCCCCCTGTTTTCTAAAAACGGATTATTGTAAGGAAACCAATTCACATCACAAAAACGAAATATAATTGCTATGTTGGGTAGAACCTCTGCTTTAAGATCAAATTCAATCGTTAAACAATTTTGATTTTCCGAATTGATTATTACTACCGGTAAGGCAATTTCATCATCGCATGTGTAAGACTTTAAACTTAGTACATCCACCTGGGCTTGTAATGAATTAAAAATGTAAAAAACTATAAATACGATTTTTTTCAAAAATCTACCTAGAAACTGAATATCTCAACGCATTTTATCGACTGGTAAGGGACAAAAATCTTCACTTCTTCTTTTTCTCTTCTGGCTTCTACCAACAGCCCGTCATCATAAACAGCAATTAGAGTACCGCTTTTAAAGACTATTTCATAAATAGGGGAGTTGGAATTGGGGTCAACAACAATTCCGTAGTTCTCGTGCATAGTTATATTTAATGTCTTTCCTACAAATTTATTCCATTCCATTTTCATGGTTACACCTAATAAAGTTCTTTTAGAAATGTTTGAATTTTTTGTTTATCCTTACAAAGATAATACTCATTTAGGAATTTTTCAGCCAATGACTTTTCGGATGCATTCAGAAAATTAATATAAACCGAAACTATTGCCGGCAGCATTCTTTTTGAAAAATTGCAGTCTCTATTCCTTTGCATTTGCAGAAACGAAATGAGTGCGTCATTCTCTAAAATGAAAACATCATACAACTCTTCATTAACGGAATAAATTTTTTCTCCTTCAAATGCGTAACAGTTTATCGGAGAGAAAACCGAATCGTTTTCCGCGGTTTTATTAAGGGAATCAAGCTCGGGGTAACCCGCTACAAGTACGGTTAGACTAATTTCGTCTGAGAAATAAAGATAAGGTTGGACAACTCCTGAATATACTGAATCAATTAAATATACTGTATCCGTTATATTATAGAGATAAGCGCTGTAAAAAACCGGATTTTCATTTTTTGAATCAACTACAAGTAATTCGTCTATTCCGTCGCCGTCAAAATCAACCAGAACATCTTCAGGGTTATTGAATGCTTTCTCATAAATTAAATTACCCGTATAATCGGTTACTGAAAGGATGGAATTATTCAACTTAATGTTGAATGAGATTGTAGTATCGTTTTGTGAATACATTACGATATTAACGAGGAAAAAAAACAGGAATATTTTAATAGTTTTGAAGACCATAATGATACCGAAATTAACTATCCAAATATAGTAAAAGTGCAAATAGATTATTACGTTTTCTGCACAAATATTTGGGCTTCTTATACATTACTTAAAGGACTCATTGTTTCTCAAAAGGGGGAAAAATTTCCCACTAACAGTAATTATTAGGAATGAAGCGGCAAAATAAGTTTAGTGATTTAATCAAATTTTGCACATTGTTAATTATTTCTACTATGGAATATTAATTGATGTGAAATATTAAACAGTTTAACTCGATAGAATGCTTAAAAAAACGATAGTCGCAGTATTCATTTTTATAACTTTACTTGGTTGTAGACTTTTAACTCATGCAAAATCTCCGGCAGAGGAGGAGGCAAATTGTCCTTATTGTTTTATAAACTTTGGGGATTTAAATAATTACTCAAGGAAAGCACACAAATTAAATCAACCCGGAGAAACTACCGGAATCTCATTTCTGAAGAACAATAAAAGTAAAAAACTATGAAGAAAACAATTACCTTTGCAATTTTATTTTTTACTGTTTCTTTTCAACTTTATCCTCAAAATGTAAACGGGCGGGTATCGTCCTCAATACTAACATTCGAAAGATTTGAATCAGAGAGTGTTTCAAATACCTATTTCAGAACATATCAGCTTCTTAATCTTAATATTAATTATGATAACTATTCGATAAGAACGTATATGAATCTTGAGGATGATGCACAAAAGAAATTGGAATTCGACCCCCGGTTAAGGCTATACAACCTGTATTTTGAAGCCCGTAACCTATTCGATATTGTTACAATTAAATTAGGGAGACAACCGATTTTTAATAGTATTACAGGCGGTTCTTTTGACGGTGTTACTCTCGGGTTTAAGTATGACGAATACAAATTAACAGCTTATTACGGTGGTAATGTCCCTGCATATCAGAAATTTGAAATAACTGATAAATGGAGCGATGACTTTTTACTCGGTGCGGATTTTTTAACAACAATTTTAAGTGATTTTACATTCGGGTTAAGCTATATTAACAAGCACTTCAAACCGTATGAGTACAATGCAATTAGGTATGACGATGATCTGAATCCGATTACTGTTCTTATCAGGAGTAAATCGCAGCAATACCATCTTGCTTCAGCTAAAGTTATTTATGAGCTACCTAATACTCTTGACCTTCATACAAAAGCCGAATATGATTTGAATTATAATCTTATATCCAGGGTTGAATTCGGCGGCGAATATTATTACAACAAAAAACTAAATTTCAACCTATATTATAATTACAGGGAACCTATGATTCGATATAATTCAATTTTCTCTGTTTTTGATTATGGTAATACGCAGGAAATTGAAGCCGGTGCGGGTTACAAAATTCTCGATTGGCTTTCGGTAAACGGAGCTTTCGGTTATGTAAACTATTCGGACGAGAATTCAAGTAGATTAAATATCGGGGTTTCTTCAAAGTACGGAACTCTGAGTTATAGAAAAACATTGGGATACGCCGGTGAACTGGATGCTCTTTCTCTCTATACTGCTTATTCCTTCCTTAATAATCTGATTACTCCTTCCATAGGATTATCATTAACAAAGTATAAGTTATCCAAAGATGATAATGCAAATGATCTTATTACTTTTTTGGGTGGAGTAAATGTAAGACCATGGAGAATGTTATCTGCGGACTTACAGGGACAGTTCCTGAAGAATAAAATATATAAGAATGATTTCAGACTGCTATTTAAAATTAACTATTGGTTCAATACAAACCTGGATTGGATGTAATATGAAAACAAAACATTTCTATTCAATTCTTGTAGTTGCTGTTGTTTCTTTGTTGACCTTCACTGCATTTTCTGTTGAAAGTGGTGATTCGCAGTGTAAAACAAACAAAGACAGAATCAAGTTTTCTCACAGCTTTCACAACGAATTAGTTGAATGTGCTGGATGCCATTCATCTGTTAAAGGTAGCAAATCTTTATCGGTTAGTTTGCTCCCTAAAAAAGAGGATTGTGTATCTTGTCATGATGTTGACGACTCAGACAATTGTATGACATGTCATTACGAGGATGTATATGAACCGCTTGTTCCTAAAAAGTCGAAGTTGATTTTCGACCATAACTTTCACTTAACTAAATATCAGAGTGAATGCTCCGAATGCCATAAAGGATTGGATGATGTGGATTATAGTATCGAATCCTCACTTGTTAATCCTACTATGGAGAACTGCTACCAATGTCATTCGGAAAGAAAAGTTGCAACAAATACATGTGAAGCATGCCATACTTCAACTACGGATTTAATACCGGTTGACCACAGGGTGAAAAACTTTGTTAAATTACATAAGTTTGCAGCCGAAAGAAGAAATGCAAATTGTGTTATGTGTCACGATAATAACACATGTGAGTCATGCCATTCGGCTACAAATAGAATGGTTGAAAACAATAGTGAAGTGAATTTCTTTCGACCGTATGAAAGCGGAGTTGCGTTAATTGATGGAGCTAAGCATCAGAAATTAAATAAGATACACGATCTTAATTATCGCTATACTCATGGGATTGATTTAAAGGGAAAAACTTCCGAATGTCAAACATGTCATCAAGTAGAAACGTTTTGTGTTGAATGCCATTCATCTACCGGCGGAGATTTTGCAATGGGTGGGATACTGCCTTCTACACATAAAAAACCGGGATTTTTTACAATTGGTGTTGGTTCCGGGGGAGGGGAGCACGCAAAACTTGCAAAACGTGATATAGAAAGATGTGCATCGTGCCACGATGTAAATGGGAACGATCCTAATTGTATTGCGTGCCACATGGACAATGATGGGATTAAAGGAACTAATCCCAAAACTCACGCAAGGAACTACATGAGTAATATTAAAGGAGATTGGCATTTTGATGATGGCGCTGTTTGTTTTAATTGCCATACGGATTCGGGAGCAAGATTTCGGCTAAAAGCAACCGGTTTCTGTAGTTATTGTCATAAAAACTAACTAATCAATGGTAGAATCATGAATAAGGTTTTATTACTATTTTTTTTAATTGCGATTGGCTTGCTGTTGGCGGCTTGTAGTAAACTCGAATCAAATATTGAACCGGTATCCATGCTTAGTATTCATAAAGCAGGTATAAACGATGCATCATCCATGGATTTTCATGGTAAATTATTGAAAGAAAAAAATTACAAGATGGATGAATGCCGCCAGTGTCATGGTGGTACGTTTTCCGGAGGCTATGTTGAAAAATCTTGTCTTGGATGTCATTCCTTCCCGGGTGGACCCGAGGCATGTAATACTTGCCACGGTACATTTGATGATCCAATGAGAAGTGCTCCTCCAAAGGATTTAAAGGATAATGTAGCAACGGATTTTAAAAGTGTAGGAGCACACACAATGCACTTATATGATAATACTCTGGGGAATACAGTGAAATGCTCTAATTGTCATAATGTTCCTATAAAAGTTAATGATGAGGGGCATATTGATAACTCAACAGGAGCAGAAGTAATTCTAAAGGGTTTATCAGTTAATAACATCGCTTTTAATGCCCAGTATGACCAGGCTACCGGAATTTGTTCTAATTCTTATTGTCATGGTAATTTCGAGTTTTATAGAGATTCCGCAGTCGTAGAAAATCGTTTTGCATATACTACTGAAAAAATGGTTGGATTGAAAAAAAGCGTGTTATGGACAAAAGTTGACCGTTCGGAAGTTCAGTGTGGTTCGTGCCACGGGTTACCGCCTGAAGGACATATCAGTGTTCCTCAGAATTCATGTTATATGTGCCATCAGGGAGTTATTGATTCCGATGGAAAAATTATTGACATTTCTAAACATATAAATGGAATAGCTAACGCCCGTGGGAATTAAAAATTATTGATAATGTCATACTTTTGAAAGTGAAATATGATTACAAAAAAAACAGCTACTAATGCAAAGCGTCTTGCTGCTCTTTCAACTGCCCTACTCAGCAATTGCTATGAAAAAGAAGAAAGATTAGCAAAAAAATATGGTTTGACACAAACTGAATATAGATGTATTCGGTATATTTATGAAAAACCGGATATAAAAAATAAAGATATGGCTCAAAAAATGAGCCTGAGCGCAAGCCGATTAACAAGAATTATTGATGGACTTGTAGAAAAGGATTATGTTATACGGGAGATTCTTCCCGCCGACCGTAGAAGTATGCGTATTTACTTCTCGGATAAAGGAAATGAATTAATTAAAAAAATGAATCTGGCTTATCTTAAAGTACATGAAGAAATTTTGTCTAATATTGATCCTGAATTGCATGAGAAACTGTTAATAGCAATGCAAAGTCTTCTTGATACACTCGAAAAATGGTTATCTGACAAGAATAATTAACAAATTACTATTTGCCGGGAAGGTTTTGTTTTAATTTCTCGTACGCTTGTATAAGGCTTTTTTTAGTTTTTAATAAGTCCTGCGAAAGTACTTTTATTTCTCCTATAACAGGCATAAAATTAGTATCACCATTCCACCTTGGTACTATATGAAAATGAATGTGATCATCAATCCCGGCACCGCTTACTTTTCCGAGGTTTGCCCCGATATTAAATCCATCCGGGTTACTTACTATTTTTAGTGCTTCAACTGCAAGCTGCAGTTTATCCATTATTTCAAGTTTCTCTTCTTTTGTTAAAGAATTAAAACTTGATGTGTGCCTGTTAGGAACAACCATCAAATGCCCGTTGTTGTATGGATAAAGATTAAGTACTGTAAATGTTGTTATTCCTTTTTCAACAACAAGGGATGTTTCATCTTCTACCATTTGAGAAACCGCATCACAAAAGATACAACCGCTTTTTTTAGTTTTTTCTTGAAATGATTCGATATACTGCGAACGCCATGGAGACCAAAGTTTTTCCATCAATCTGACCTTATAATATAAAAAAAAAGGGCGAAATGAATTTCGCCCGTAATATTAATTCCCTTCTTCTCGGGATTTCTTATACTCTTCTACAATTTTGTTTTCTACTTCTTTCGGCATTTCTTCATAGTTGGCAAATTTCATTTTAAATGAACCTCTGCCTGCCGTAAGACTTCTTAATGTAGAAGCATATTTATATAATTCCGCTAATGGAACAATCGCCTTAATTATTTGATAATTTCCGCTGCTGTCCATTCCAAGTATTTTTCCGCGTTTGCTTGAAATATCTCCCATAACGTCGCCCATGTTTTCTTCGGGAACGCGTACTTCAATTTCATAAAGCGGTTCCAAAAGAACGGGTTTTGCTTCCATGAAGGCTTTTTTAAAGCCCATTGAACCGGCAATCTTGAATGACATTTCATCGGAGTCAACGCTGTGATGCGAACCGTCAAACAAAGTTACTCTAACGTCGACAACTTTACACCCGGCAATAATACCTTTTTGCATCGATTCAACTACACCTTTTTCAACTGCAGGAATGAATCTTCCCGGAACTACTCCGCCGACTATTGCGTCAACGAATTCAAATCCGGTTCCTCTCGGTAACGGTTCAAGTTTTAAGTAGATATGTCCGAATTGTCCTCTTCCGCCCGATTGCTTTTTATGTTTGTATTCAGCGCTTTCACAGACACCTTTAATAGCTTCGCGGTAGGGGATTTTGGGTTCAATAAGGTCGACTTCTACGCCGTATCTTTCTTTAAGTCTCTTTACTGCAAGGGAAAGATGAAGTTCACCCTGTCCTGAAATAATCGTTTGTGAAAGTTCAGGGTCGAACTTAGTGTTGAATGACGGGTCTTCCTCGTGAATTGTATGTAAACCGTTTGCAATTTTATCTTCGTCTCCTTTTGCCTTGGGGAGAATTGCACCGGATATATTCGGCTCAGGGAAATTTACTTTCTCAATTTCAACCTGGAAATTGCTTGAAGCGAGGGTGTTGTTTGTATGACTGTCTTTTAGTTTTACAACAGCTCCAATATCTCCGGCTTGAACCGTTGCTATTTCTTTTCTTGTTCTTCCATTCAACATTGATAATTGACTCAATCTTTCCGTTTTACCGGACGAAATGTTGATAATATCCAATCCCGGTTGAACTTTACCGGAATAAACTCTGAAAAGAGAAAGTTCACCTACGTGTTGTTCCGCAACTGTTTTAAATATAAACATCACCGGTTCTCCTGTTACATCACAAGGAACTTTAACAACTGTATCTTTATCTTTTAATTTTGCTTCAACAGCGTTGCGGTCTTTAGGTGAAGGGAAATATTTCACAACAAAATCAAGAAAGTTATTTATTCCAACAGCTTTAGAAACCGAAAGAGCAAATACGGGAGCTAATCCAAGATTTACCATTGCAAGTTTTAATCCTTTTTCGATTTCTTCATCTGAAAGGGAACCTTCCTCGAAGTATTTATTCATTAATTCTTCATCCTGTTCGGCAATCTTCTCTATCAATTCTGTTCGGTATTGCTCTGCATTAGGGAGTAAATCAGCCGGGATATCTATTTCGGTTACGGTTTTGCTTCCGACTGCGCCGTATTTGTAGGCTTTCATTTTAATAACATCAATTACTGTATCGAAGTTGATGCCTTCGTGTGCAGGGAAAGTTACTACAACTGCATTTGGATTTATTTTATGTTTTGCTTCTTCATATACTTCTGTAAAACGGGATCTTTCATTATCGCATTTATTTATCAGAATGGAGAAGGGCATTTTCTTATCATCAACAAATTGATGTGTAATTTCGGAACCGACTTCGACTCCTTCAACTGCTTTCAGCATTAAGACTGCAGTATCACACACTTGAAGTCCTGCTACAACTTCTCCGGTAAAATCGGAATAACCGGGAGTATCTATAAAATTGATTTTTGTTCCTTGCCACTCAAGGTGCATTAAAGACAACGAGATCGAAAATTGTCTTTCTACTTCATTTGAAGTATAATCTGATACTGTATTCCCCTCGGCAATAGAGCCTATTCTATTAATTTCTCCGGCAGTGTATAGCATTAATTCGGAAAGGGAAGTTTTACCACTTCCACCGTGACCGATAAACGTAATATTCCGGATGGTTTCTGGACCATATTCTTTCACTGTTTCTACTCCTTAATTGAATTAAATTTACTGGATGTTTATCTTCTAAATAATGATTGCCAAAAGGCAGATAATCCTTTTTTTATCGCTTCAAGATTTTGGAAGAGATTGTTGGCCGGACCTTCCACTGTGTCCCTTATTTTTTTTTCAAAATTGAATAAACCTTCCACTCTCTCTTTTACTTCGTCAACTATCCATCGGGTTTTGTCAAGTTGCGATTGAACTTCGTTAGATAACTTTACAATCGAACCGCTCAATACTTGAAGCGAATCGAGTAACGGGTTTATCTGGTTTGTAAGTTTATTCAATTCTTCTTTAATCTCTTTTACAGAATCGGTAATTCTTCCGATGTAAATTATCAAAAAAACGCAAAGCGCCGAAGCAGATAACAATAAGATTATCTGGGCAATTTCAATAACACTCATATTAGTACGTTATTTTATGAATTCTTAGTTTCTTTATAGGCATCAACACCCGCTTTAACGGCTGTTTTAATCCTTGCAGATTCCTGGGATAAAGTCTCTTTTCCCGAAGCAATTGCACCGGAAGCTTTTTCTTTAGCTTCTGAAAAAACTTTTTCTGCATCTTTAATTAGCTCATCTGCTTTTGTTTTTGCTTCGGAAATTAGTTTTTCCGACTTTGATTTTCCTTCATTAAGCATTTGATTTGCTTTCCCTTTTGCAACATCAATATATTTTTCTGCTTCATCGATTAATTCGTCGGTTTTTCCTTTAATATCTTTCCTTAATTCTTTTCCGCTTTTGGGAGCAAAAAGAAGAGCAACCGCAGCACCAACGATGCCGCCGGTCAAAAACCCGATCAATAACCCTTTTCCTAAATTACTTTCTTTTGACATAAGTACTCCATTATTTATATAAGTTTTTGATTTAATATAGCTACAGTCGTTATTAAAAGCAAGACATTGTATTGCTTTTAATACATATTTTTAACAATCTCTATTGCGAATTCACTTGTTTTAACTTCTTTAGCATCTTTCATTAACTCGGCAAAATCGAACGTTACAATTTTGGATTTTATTGTCCTTTTAAGGGCTTTCTCGATAAGTTCTGTAACATTGTGCCAGCCGATATAATCAAACATCATCAGCCCGGAAAGAATAACCGAACTCGGATTAACTTTATCCAACCCTGCAAATTTAGGAGCGGTTCCGTGTGTTGCTTCAAAAATTGCAGTGTTGTAACTTAAGTTCGCACCCGGAGCAATTCCAAGTCCTCCAACCTGGGCAGCGGCAGCATCTGAAAGATAATCGCCGTTCAGATTAGGTGTGGCAAGTACCTCATATTCAGCCGGTCTTAGCAATAACTCCTGGAACATATTGTCGGCAATTCTGTCTTTGATTACTATTTTATCATCCGGTTGTCTACCGTTGTATTTAGACTGGAGTTCTTTTTCAGTAATCGTATAAGTATCGAATTCTTCTTTTGCAACTTCGTAACCCCACTCCATAAAAGAGCCTTCGGTAAATTTCATAATATTACCTTTGTGAACCAGGGTAATCGAACGGCGGTTTTTAGCAATAGCATATTCAATTGCCTTTCTTACCAATCTTTTAGAACCGAACCGGCTCATCGGTTTAATACCAATACTTGATGGTTTTCTGATACTTTGATCGAATTTTCTGTTTATATAATTAATCAGCTCATCCGATTCTTTGGTTCCGGATCTGAATTCAATTCCTGAATACACATCCTCGGTATTTTCTCTGAAAATCACTATGTCAAGATCTTGCGGTCTTTTCATCGGGCTTGGAACCCCGGTATAATATTTCACGGGACGAACACATGCAAATAGATCCAGCAATTGACGTAATGCAACATTTAGGCTTCTTATTCCGCCCCCGACAGGAGTTGTTAAAGGACCTTTAATAGCAACACTAAATTCTTTTATAGCTTCTACCGTCTCTTCCGGCAGCCATTTATTCTTACCATAAACCTTTAAAGCTTTTTCCCCGGCAAATACTTCTACCCATGCAATTTTTTTCTTACCATTAAATGCTTTTTTTACAGCTTCATCAAAAACAAGTTTGGAAGCCCGCCAAATATCGGGACCAATTCCATCTCCTTCAATGAACAAAATGATCGGGTTATCCGGTACTACCAAACTCCCGTTTTCAATTTTAATCTTAACACCCTCTAATGGTACACTAATTTTTTTGAACTTTTTCATTGCCATCTTTTAAATAATTATTCATTAAAATTATCTACCGTTATTCTACCGTACCTTTTTTGATAAAACAACACGCTTATTATGCCGACAAGTACTGCGAACCAAAGGGTTGCAGCGCGAATAATAAATGTTGAAGCTACCGACACATCGATTGTAGCTAATCCGTTTTCAACAAGAAGAAAAGTAAGGGATCCTTCGGTTACTCCCAGTCCACCGGGCAGCATTGTAATTGCTCCTACAATTGTTGCAAAAGCGTAGCTGAATGATGCCCAAATTATAGAAACATCTACCTTAAAATTAATGAGAATAATATAATATCCCAAACATTCAAGGAACCATGAAATTAAACTGAAGGTACTCATTAAAAACAAAGGTTTTGGTTTCAACAATATGTATGAACTTTCATATGCGCTGTTAATACTGGAAAGGAATTTTTGTAAAACTTTAATCTTTACAAGCAGGGAAATCATTTTTAACGAAAGTGTTTTGTTTGATATTATTACTACAAGCAGAATAAAAAACAACCCGACGATAATTACTATCATTCTACCATAATCGAAAATGTAAGCCCCTATCAATGCAATAAGAATGAGGGAAAGGAAATCAGTTATTCGTTCAACAAGGATTATTGGAGCAGTTTTACTTATCGGTTCCCCGGTAACCTGCTTTACAAGATATGATTTGAGGAGCTCACCCATTTTTCCCGGTGTAACACTCATTATCAGTCCCGACATAAAAATAGAGAATGAATCTATTTTCTTTATTTTAACATTTAAAACAGAGAGATAGTAATCCCATTTTATAAAACGGGAAATGTAGTTTAAAAAAGATAGCAGTAATACAAGCGGAATAAGGAACCACTCAAATTGAGCGAAAGCAAAAATTACCTGGTTGTAATCCGCATAGATTGTAAATGCAAGATAAATTAATCCGGCAACTCCTAATGAAATGAATAACTTCTTTTTAATCTTCTCTAACAATCAGATTACTCTTAATATTGATTGGTAAACTTTTGTTAAAGGTAAACCGACTACGTTGTAGTAGCAGCCGTTAATTTTTTTGATGAACACTGCACCGTAATCATCCTGGATACCATAAGCACCTGCTTTGTCCATGGGACTGCCTGATTTAATATAATCCCAAATTTCATCTTTGCCGAGTTTACGGAATGTAATATCCGTTTTTTCAAAATCATTAATAAGTTTATTATTAACCGAGTTAAAAATGCAAAAGCCTGTATAAACGGTATGTGTTTTATTACTTAAGAAAGATAGCATTTTATATGCATCATTCTCATCAACGGGTTTGTTTAATACTTTATTCTTATAAACAACTATTGTGTCGGCTGTGATGTAGATACCTTTTCTTTTCCGTTT
>Ga0116158_10002645_pt1 | contig 15785 bp, 14 predicted proteins | sample AD_UKC052_MetaG_FD_89883 | JGI IMG/M metagenome (GOLD analysis project Ga0116158, IMG submission 89883) | Active sludge microbial communities of municipal wastewater-treating anaerobic digesters from USA - AD_UKC052_MetaG | ecosystem: Engineered > Bioreactor > Anaerobic > Digestate | place: USA... | reverse complement strand
GCAGGGTCCTTCAGCGCAAAGCCTGGGTGCCGGAGGGCCGGAGGTCGGTCCGACCGAGTCCGAAGCGAACATGTCCCCGTCGCAGCGCTTATCACTGTCTTGAGCGCCGTGTCTGAGGGCGGACCGACCTCCGGACATCCGGCTGCGCCCGGTTGCGCGGGCCTCCCACCGGACCCCGCCGGCCCGTGCGACGTCATCCGCCCATCATCCGCACCTGCGACACCCCGATCCACAAACCAAGCCAGCCCCAAGAATTCATGGCAAGCTGCGACCAGAACCCAAGATGACCACCCCATTCGTCTGTCTCACGATCGCCTTCGTCTTCCTATACCTCTCCAAGGCCCCTGTCGGCGTGGCGATGGCGCGGATGCCGAAGGGTTATGACAATCGCCATCCGCGCGACCAGCAGGCCCAGCTCGTGGGTTGGGGGCGTCGGGCGCTGGCGGCCCACCAGAACGGCTTCGAGAATTTTCCCGGCTTTGCGGCGGCCGTCCTCGTCAGCCACGTCGGGCATGGCGACCCCGGCTGGAGCGCCGTGCTCGCGGTGACGTACGTGATCGCGCGGGTGGCCTACACGGCGGCCTATATCGCCGACGTGCACGCCCTGCGGTCCCTGTTGTGGGCCGCGGGCATGCTGGCGACCGTGGGGCTGTTCCTTCTGCCCGCGTTCACATAGGCGCCGCGGGCCGGGAGACCGGCGTCGGAGCGACCAGGTGCCCGTCATCGAGGTGCACACTTCCTGGGCGAGCCCGCCGGTACTGCCTCGTTTCACTGTTCGACTGTCCCATGAGACACCCATGGGACACCCAGCCGTCACGACGCGGCGGATCGCCAAAAGTGCCATGATATCGATGCTCGTCGGCGGTACGCGGCTTGCTGAAGAGGTGATCATGAAGAAACTGTCCCTGATGGCATTCGTGTTCGGCCTGTGCTTCGCCGGCTTCGCCGGCTCCAACACCGCCTCGGCGCTGACCTGCTCGCAGCAGTGCTACGCGGCGTGGAATGCGTGCATGCTGGACGGCCACACGAGCAAGCAGCAGTGCAACTTGCAGAAGTCCGAGTGCCTCTACGAGTGCCCGTGAGCGCATGACGCAGCCCCGCGGCGCGCCCCGTGCAGCGCCGCGGGGCGAGCCCGCGAGGCCCCGAAGCGGGCCCGCGATGTCGATCGCCTTTGAGCGCCATCGCCGTGGCGGCCCGCTGCACCGCCTCGAGGTCCGGGTATCCAGCCGACGCCGGCCGAATGCTCACATGCGCACAGCATGATGATGGGGGCAATCTCCCCCGGGCAATCCCCCTCTCGCGCCGCACCCGCCCTCCGGTTACGATGCCCCCGGCTGGAGGTGTTGCAATGGCGCGATCGGCAGTGAAGTTGTTCCTCGGCATGGCCCTCGTGCTGCCCGCATGCAGCGGCGACAACGGCGATCCCACGCCGACCGGCGCCAGCGAGACCGGCGCGGCCTCATCGACCACGGGCGCCGACGAATCCACCAGCGGCCCGCCCACGACCAGCACCACCGATCCAAACACCGATTCAACAACGACCACCGACCCGACCACCGATCCCACCGCCCCCACCGACCCCGCCGACCCGATCGACTATCCCGAGGGCGTGTTGTGCCCGCAGGACGGCAGCGACCCGCGCTGCGGTCCGCCCTTCGATCCCGCGAACCCGCTCGGCCCCGAGGCGCTGGCCGCCGCCTACGAGGCCGGCCTGGAGACCTGGCGCTTCCCCGGCAAGCGGGGCTCCTGCGCCGGCTGTCACAGCCCCGACGCCTACGACCTCGCCAGGGTCGGTTACGCCGACGTCGACCTCGTGCGCCGCGCCATCGACCACGTCACCATGGATCAGGCCGACACTCTGGTCGCCTTCATCCACGCCGTGCGGCAGAAGTTCAATCTCCAGCAGCTCCTGCATCCGGCCAAGTACCGGCCGCTGCAGCCGACCCACGAGGCCTTCCCGGAGACCACCCCGGGCCTCGAGGTCACCGATGGCCAGGCCCAGGACGAGCGCGACCTCGCGTTCATGAAGCACCTCGTCGACGATCGCAAGCTGCTGTGGGCCGCCGGCAAGGTCGACTCGCTGGCGAAGGCGCACCAGGCCTACGACGAGCTGCGCGCCATCGATCTAACGACCCTCAAGCTCGGCGTGCCCTTCGATCACCTGTCCGAGGACGGCCACTGGGGCGAGCCGCACCGCTCCGTCTTCGAGTGGTACCCTTTCATGTCCTCGGAGGCGCTGCCCGGTGACGAGGACGCCTGGTACGCCGCCGTCGACGCATACCTCGCCGCGCCCTCGGTCGCCACCCTCTGGGGTTATGTCGATACCATCGACGAGCTCACCGACTGCGGCGACGACCTCGCGCACGACGGCGATCCGCAGTTCTACCGGTACGCCTGCGACTGGATGCGGCTCAAGTGGAAGTCGCTGCAGGTCCTCCAGCACATGCTGCGCAGCGAGAGCCTGCATTACCCTGACCCGCTCGCGGGGCTCGGCGGCGCGCCGATGCAGCACATCGACACCATCATTCGCCGCATCCCGATCTGGGAGGCCGGCGACTTCCTGCGGGTCAACCCGCTGATGCGCACCGCCAACAACGCCTGCTTCCAGGACCCCGCCGACCCCTGCACCTTGCTGCCCGAGGTCGTCGACATGACCGTGCACAGCATGCCGACCTACGAGGAGGCGCGCATCAAGCAGAGCCAGGTGTTCCAGCAGAGCTGGTTCGTGATGTCCTTTTTGCACGATCCGGCGCTGCTCACCGAGGGCGAGAACTTCGCCACCTTCATCGGCGATTACCTCGAGTCCGTGCTGCTGCCGCACTACGACGTGCACCACGCCTTCGTCGTCGCCGAGATGGCCGTCGCCAAGTCGGCCGCCGGCGAGTGGTTCGACGCCCCCGGTTATCGCCAGGGCACCGGCAAGATCGCCAGCGTGCGCACCTTCAGCTTCAAGCAGCTGCGCGACAACTTCAGCCCGCCGCCGGCCGACGACCCGCGGCTCGCCACCCACCGGCGCATGTTCGCCAACTTCGCCCGCATGTGGATCTACCTCGTCGAGGAGGACCTCGAGCTGAGCGGCACGATCTACGACCGGCCCGAGGTGCTGCGCGCCGTTCGTTTCATGCGCACGTGGATCGCCACGCTCGAGGGCGCCGAGGACCCGGCGATCAACGCCGCGGTGCTCTCGATCGAGGCCCTCGCGCCGGCCGCCGAGGAGCTACGCTCGCAGCAGAACAGGGACGAAAACCCCGGCACCGGCCTGCAGCCCAGCGGCGACTGGGGCGAGTTCGACGTCCCGTATCAGGGCTGAGACGCGGCGCTCACGAGCCCGGGCGCCGGTCTTCACGCGCCGTGGCGAGCAGTTCGGCGAGCCGCTCGGAGTCCGCGGGCTTGATGAGGTGGACCGTGAAGCCGGCGGCGGCCGCCGCCTCGCGGTGCTCCGCCGCCCCGTAACCGGACAGCGCCACCAGCTTGATCCCCGCGCCGCGTGGATCGGCGCGCACCCGCCTTGCGACCTCGTAGCCGTCGATGCCGGGCAGGCCGATGTCGACGAGGGCGATATCGGGTCGATGGGTCAGCGCCATCTCGACCGCGCGCAGTCCGTCCTCGGCGACGATCACCTCGTGCTTCCACAGCGTGCACAGGTCGGCCAGGATCTCGCGCGCGTCGGGGTTGTCCTCGACGATCAGCACCCGCACCGGGTGATTGCTCGCGGGCGTCGGTCGCTCCGCGACCAGGGCCACACGGCTCGCGCTCACCGGCAGGCGCAGCTCCATCTCCGTGCCCAGCCCCTCGCCCTCGCTGCGCGCGCGGACCGTGCCGCCGTGCAGATGCATCAAGGTGCGCACCAGCGTCAGGCCGATGCCGAGCCCGCCGCTCGACCGGTCGATCGCCGTCGGTGCCTGAAAGAACAGGTCGAAGACGTTCTCCAGCGCGTCGGCGCCGATGCCGACGCCATCGTCGCGCACCCGCATCACCACCTCGCCGGCCTCCTCCGCCACGGAGACGTCGATGGTGCCGCCGTTGCGCGTGTACTTGATCGCATTGTCGATCACGTTCGAGATCACCTGCAGCAGGCGCGTGCGGTCGCCATCGACCGGCAGCGGGCCCGCTGACGTGAAGTTCAGGCGGCGCTCGCCAGTCCGCAGCTTGACCTCGTGCGCCAGCTCGGTCGCCTGCACGACCAGCTCGCAGAGGTCGACCGGCTCGCGGTGCAGCACGATCGTGCCGCGCATCACCCGTGACACATCGAGCAGGTCGTCGACCAGGCGGCCGAGCTGGGTGGTCTGGCGAATGGCGATCTCACGGGCGCGCCGCTCGGCCGGGTCACGCGCGGGGTAGCGGTCGAGGATCGCGTGCGCCGTGGTGATCGCCGCCAGCGGGTTACGCAGCTCGTGCGCGAGCATGGCCAGGAATTCGTCCTTGCGCCGGTCGGCCTCGACGAGCGCCTCGGCGCGGCGGATCTGCGCCAGCTCGCGGTCCATCAGGCGCAGCAGTGAACGCACGGTGGCGACCAGCTCCTGGGCCGTGAACGGCTGGATCAGGAAGCCGTCGGCGCCGCCGTCGAGGCCGTGGACCTTGGCCTCGGTGGTGGCGTACTCGGCCGAGGTCTGGAGCACCACGATCGAGGCCGTGCGCGGGTCGGCCTTGAGCCGCCGGCACACCTCCATACCGTCGATGTCCGGCAGCTTGAGATCGAGGATCATCAGGTGCGGGTGTTCGCGCGCGGCCACGACGAGCGCCTGCTCGCCGTCGGCGACCTCGACCACGCGAAAGCCGGCCCGGGTCAGCATTCGGGTGATGACATAGCGGGAGGCGAGATTATCATTGACGTTGCAGATCAGGAGCTCGTCGCTGTTCATTTCGGCCTTGTCGGAGCGGCCGACACCCCCGCCTTGGCGAGGGCGTCACGGATACGACTGATCGCCAGCTCGCGCGAGAGGTGCTCCTTGGAGACGACCGCCTCGGCCTCCGCGAGCAGGCGCCGGGTGTCGGCGCTGTCCAGCACCTGCGAGGTCACGATGATGACCGGGATCCGCCTGGTCCGCGGGTCGGCCTTCAGCTCGTCGAGCACGTCGAAGGCCGTCATGTCGTGCAGCAGGAAGTCGAGCAGGATCACGTGCGGGAGCTCCTGCTGGGCCATGGCGATGCCCTCGGGCCCGCTGCTCGCCTCCAGGAGCTTGTAGTTGGTGTCGCGCAAGAACTGGCGCATCAGATAGTGCACCCGCTCGTCGTCGTCGACCAGCAGCACCCGCGGCGCCGGGCTCCCGGGTGCGAGGGTCTTGAGCTTGCGCAGCAGCCGGTCCTGGTCGATCGGCTTGAGCCAGAACTCGTCGGCCCCGAGCGCCCGCGCCTTCTTCTCGCTATTGGTCACCGTGACCACCAGCACCGGGATGTCCGCCGTCGCCGGGTCGCGCTTGACGTCGGCGAGGAAGTTCCACGAGGTCTCGTTCTCGAGCATCACGTCGAGCACGATCGCCGCCGGCCTGGACCGGGCCAGCACCGCCTTCGCCGCGTCGATGTTGCGCGCCGGCACCACATGAAAGCCGGCGTGCGTCAGATACTTCTCGTAGATGAAGATCGATCGCCGGTCGTCCTCGACCACGAGGATCGAGCCCGGGCCGACCGGCGCGCTCTCGCTGCGGGCCTCGATCGCCTGCAGCACGGTGACCTCCGGGTGCAGCCGCGGCACCGTCACCGTGAAGGTCGAGCCGACCCCGACCTCGCTCTCGACCGTGATCGCCCCGCCGAGCGTGTTCGCCAGCCGCTGCGAGATCAGCAGGCCGAGCCCGGCCCCGCGGTGCTGGCCCTGCAGCGGGCTGTCGAGTTGCACGAACTCCTCGAAGATCCGATCCAGCTCCTCGCGCGGGATCCCGATCCCCGTGTCCCGCATCGTGAAGCGGGTCTGACCGTCCTCGCCGAGCTCCGCCCGCACGCACACCTCGCCGGTGGCCGTGAACTTCAACGCGTTCGCCACCAGGTTGCGCAGCACCTGCGCCAGCTTGCCGCGGTCCGTCTCGAGCTCGGCCTCCGGCGTCGGCTCCTCCCAGCGCAGCGACACCGCGAGGCCGCCGGGCACCAGCGGCCGCAGCATGCCGCGCAGCGAGCCGACGAAGCTCCCGAGCGTGAAGCGTTCGACCCGCATCGGCACCCGGCCGGCCTCGACGCGGGTCAGGTCGAGCACGTCGTTGACCAGCTGCAGCAGGTCCTCGGCCGACGAGCGAATGAACCGCACCTGCTTGCGCTGCTCGTCGCCGAGCGGGCCGTCGACGCCGTCGTCGAGCAATTGCGTCAGGCCGAGGATCGAGTGCAGCGGGGTGCGAAACTCGTGGCTGACGTTGGCGACCACGCGGGTCTTGATCTCGCCCTGGCGCCGCAGCTCGTCGGCATGATCGGCGATCTCGCCGTGCAAGGTGAGCACGCCGCGATGCGCGTCGTCCAGATCACTGTGCATGCGCACCAGCTCGGCGTGCCGGCGCTCGAGCTCCCGCTTCTGCGTGACCAGCTCGCGGTGCAGACGGGTGCTCTCACGCATCGACGCCTCGACGCTGGCCAGCGCGCGCACGAAGTGCTCGGGGACCGGCGCGCCGATCAACCACGCGCCGTCCTCGGCGTCCGGCGCCCCCGCGAATGTAAACGTCTTCGGTGTCCCGTCGGCGATCAGCGACAGCTCCCAGTCACTGACACGCCCGGCCCGCGCCTGCTCGAGCATCGCCCCGGCCTTGTCCACTGTGCCCGGGGCGCACAGATCACGCAGCAGGGTCCCGACCGCCGCGCCGAGGGCCGCCCGCGCGCGCGGACAGGCCCAGCGCACCACTCCGGCGGCGTCGCAGCGCAGCACCAGTTCGCGGCGCAGCTCGGCGACCAGCGCCGTGTCGTCCGTGGCCTCGTTCGGGCTCATGGCAGGCGCTCCCGGGCCGCCTCGACGAGCGCGCGCGCGCGCGGGATCACGAGCGCCTCGGCGAGGGCCGCGAGCGCCGTCGCCGTATAACCCTCGGGTCGTCCGCACCGACGATCGAAGCCCACCCGCCACTCGACATGCGTCAACCATATCTCCGCATCTTCTGCCGCCAGCGCGTCGCCGAGGTACGACAGCAGCGCCCGCACATCGTGCAGGGCCTCCGCGACCGGCACCCCGCAATGGCCCGCCACCGCCGCCGCCGCGCCCGCGGGGTCGACCTGCGCCAGCGCGGCCGCGCTGCCCTCGGTGTATTGCAGGGCGTGCTCGGCGGCCGTGAAGGCCGCGACCGCCGGCCCGGAATCCGGCCACCGCGATCCGACCAGCCGGGCCCGGATGCGCAGCCCCTCGGCGAGGTGCTCGCTGCACATGCCGCGCGCGACCAGCACGGAGCGCAGCCAGCGAGCATATTTGCCGATCAGCGCCGGGCTCGCGGCCGCGACCGCCTCGGCGACATAGCTGAAATGGTGCATTCCGTCCGCGACCGCGAAGCGACGACCGCGCTCGCCATAGCGGTCCCACCAGAACGGATCGCGATACTCCTCATCGACGGCGGCGAGGTTCAGCTCGGCCGCCGCGGCCCGCAGGCGGGCCTCCAGGCTCGGATTCATCGTTCACCCCCGGGCAGCTGGCGCAGCAGCCCCGCGACGATATCCTCGGGCTTCGCCCCGACGACGAAGACCCCGATCTGCTCGGCCAGCTCGGGCGCCCAGGCCAGCGCGTGCCCTCCCGCGGCGATCTGCAGCCCCGGCAGGCGCTCCCGGACCGCCGCGACCGCCGCCCGCAGGCCGGTCACATTGAACGACATCGTCACGGACAGCGCCAGCAGATCGGGCGGATCCTCGGCGAGCAGGCGGCACAGACTCTCGGTCGGTACATTGGCGCCGAGGAAACGAACCGAAAATCCTTCGCTCTCGAGATAATCCGCCACCAGCCGCGCCGGCAAATCGTGCAATTCCCCCTCGACGCAGGCGACGACGATCGTACGGCCATTGGCCCGCGGCGCCGGCGCCAGCTCGAACAAATGCACCAGCGCCATCTGTGAGATCGCCGTCGCCATGTGCTCGTGTGCGATGCTGAGCCGGTTCTCCTGCCACAATCGGCCAATCTCGTGCTGCGCAGCCTGGATCACACCCTCCTGTACGGCCCGGACCGAATGACCGTCCGCGACCGCCTCACGGACGATCCGCAGCGCCCCCCGCTGATCTCCCGTCACCTGAGCCTGCAGATATTGCTCCCGCACCACGATGATGCTGTCCTGCATGCCGCGCTACGATGTCACGAACCCCGCACAGGGACCACGCGGCGCCCATCGCTATCGCAAGGGCCGGGTATTCCCCTGTCTCGTCGGCCCTCGACCCGAACTCCGCAGATGACGCAGCAAGACCGGCGGATGCAGCGCCGGCCAGGAACGCCGGAAACACGCCCCAACCCGCCCCGGCGGATTTCATATCACCACATTCCGTGCATTCGCCGGACCCGATGCTGCCATTACCGCCGCGTGATGCCGGCGCTCGCCGTGGTGATGCGACCACCATCCGGCCAGGGCGCGCTCGCCGGGCAACGCCATCGCCGGCGCCCCGCCTCCGGCCCGACCGCCGCCTCCCCCTCCGTCGCTGGCCCGATGTTCCACAAAAAGCCAACGCCGCCGACTGACCGCAGATCCGCCGCGGCGCTCGTGACACCGAACATTCGTGCGCCGCGCGGGCCGGTAGCTGATACCGTCGCGCCATGCCCAAGGGTCGCCTCGCCACCTGGTACGCCCGCGCAGTCCTGGCCCGCGTCCTCGATCACGGCATGCGCGGCGTCGACGTGCTACGCGGCCCGCTGCTCGCGCGCGCCCACGGCCGCGTGCTCGAGATCGGCTTCGGCACCGGCGCCAACATTCCCTACTATCCGGCCGCGGTCACCTCGCTGGTCGCGGTCGAGCCGAGCGAGGGCCTCGCCAGCCACGCGCGCGCCCGCCTGACCCGCTGGGGCCGCCCGCACGAGGTCCTCGTGCAGTTCGGCGGCGTGCCCCTGCCCTTCCCCGACGCATCCTTCGACGTCGTGGTGATCACCTTCGTGCTGTGCTCGGCCGGCCCGGCCGCGCCGCTGCTCGCCGAGGCCCGCCGCCTGCTCAAGCCCGGCGGACCGCTGCTGCTCGCCGAGCACATCGCCGCCGACCCGGGGCCGCTGCGCACGCTGCAGACCGCCCTGCGGCCGGCGTGGAAGGCCTGCCTCGGCGGCTGCGATCCGACCAGCGATCCGCGGCCCGCCCTGATCGCCGCCGGCTTCGAGGTCTCCGGGCTGCACACGCGCGCGCTCGGCCTGCCGCTGGTGGTCCGCCCCGGCCTCGTCGGCGTCGCCCTTTGATCGATCCATCATGCAATCACGGGCTGTCCCCGGGGACAGCTCGATACCCCCAGAATCACGGCCTGTCCGAAGGAACAGCCTGCAGATCCCGCAGCTCCTGCTCGGCCCGGCGGGTGTCGGGGTGATCGACGCCGAGCGCCCGCTCGCGGATCGCCAGAGCCCGGCGCAGCGCCTCGATCGCGGCCCCACGCTCGCCCGCGGCCGCCTGCACCGCCGCGAGGTTGCCGAGCGCCGTCGCCACGCCGGGGTTGTCGGGGCCGAGCGTCGACTCTGCCAGTGACAGCGCCGCCAGCAGCTCGCCGCGCGCCGCCGGCAGATCACCGCGCGCCCGCAGCACCAGGCCCCGCGCGCTGCGCAGGCGGACCTCGAGCGCGCCGCCGCGGCCGAGCTGGTGCATCGTGTTGTCGGCCAGCTCGCCCCACTGCAGCGCCTCGTCGAAGCGCCGCTGGCCGTAGCCGATCACGAACACCAGCTCGGTGCGCGCGCGGGCCAGCGCCGCCCGATTGTCGCCGCGCTCGGCCAGCAGCGCCGCCTCGAACAGGCTGTGCTCGGCCGCCGGGTACTCGCCCGCCAGCGATTCCAGCGAGCCGAGCAGCACCAGCGCCTCCGCGGTGGTGTGATCATGGGCGAGCGCGCGGGCCTGCACCGCCGCCTCGCGGGCCAGCGGCACCCCGCGGGCGGTATCCCCGGCCTTGAGCAATGCGCTGATCTCGTCGAGCTTGCCGGCCAGCGCCTGCACCTGCACCGCGGTCGCCGGGTCGGCCGGCGGCGTCGTCAACAGCGCGAGCACCGGGCGCGCGCGACACTCCTCGAGCGGCCGCAGCTTGTACGCCGCCTTGACCGCGTTGCCGATCACCGCGTCCGCGTCGCTGATGAATGCATCCGTCAATCCGCGCAGCTCGCCGAGGCTGCGGTCGAGGCAGGCCATCGTCAAATATGGCCCCTCGGACAGGTCGGTCCGCGGCCGCCGCGGGCCCTCCGCGGCCATCGCCTCGTGACAGGCCGCCGCGTGGCCCTCGGTCCACTCGCGGGCGTAATCATCGAGCTGATCCGCGACCTGCGAAAACAGCAGCCCGGCGTCATGGCGCTCGGTCGCCAGGAACGCCCGTCGCACCGCGGCCCGCCGCGCCGGCCCCCACACCGCCTGCGCCTGCGCGGCACTGCTGGCGCACACGTCCTGCATCGGCTCCTCCGGCGCCGACCAGCGGCCCCCGAGCGCCGCGCCGACCCCGAGCGCCAGCACCCCGAGCCCGATCCACGCCAGCGGGCGGCCGCGACGGACCCGCTCGAGCTCGGCCAGCAGCGCCGGCATGTCGGCGAAGCGCTGCTCCGGATCGATCCGCAGCCCACGCAGCAGGGCCCGACGCAGGCGGCCCGGCACCCGCCCCGGCGGGCTCACGACCACGCCCGCGAGCACCCGCGTGCGCAGCTCCTGGACCGTCGCCCCCGCGAATGGATGGACCCCGAACAGCGCGGCGTGCAGCGCCACGCAGAAGCTGAACTGGTCGGAGCGTGGATCGACCGGGCCGGCCCGCCACTGCTCCGGCGACATATACAGGGCCGTGCCGAGCATCGCCCCGGTGGTGGTGATCGGCTGCAGCAGCGCGTCGCCGGTCGGTCGCAGCTCCGCGGGCGCGCCCTCGCCATCGGTGCGCGCGAGCCCGAAGTCGAGGACCCGCACCCGCTCGTCGGCGCCGACCAGCACGTTCTCGGGCTTGAAGTCACGATGCACCAGACCGACCGCATGCGCCGCGGCCAGCCCACGTCCGGCCTGCACATAAACATCGAGCAGCTCACGCCAGCTGCGCGGCTGCTGGATCTGCCACTGCCCGAGCGTCAGGCCCTCGACGAATTCCATCGCCACGAACACCTGGCGCCCGACCTCGCCGACCTCGTAGATCTGGACGACGTTGGGATGCGACAGGCGGGCCAGCGCCTGCGCCTCGCGCAGGATCCGTCCGCGAGCCTGCCCCTCCGAGCCGGTGCCGTGCAGCAGCTTGATCGCCACCCGCCGCCCGAGCGCCGCGTCGTCGGCCGCATACACCACGCCCATGCCGCCGATCCCGACCCGTCCGCGGATCACATAGCGACCCACGCGCACCGGATCCGCAGCCCCGAACATCCGACCCCGCACTTCCGCGAACATCCGCTGGAACTCGAGCGGCCGCGACGAGGTCGCCGGCAAATTCGCGGGGGTCGCCGGCGCGGTCGCAGGCAAGGTCGGCTCGGCAGTGGACTCGCTCGTTCGCACGGGTGGAGGCTCGAACGCCGTGATGCTTCGCTCCGGTCTGCACACTCCTATCAGTGCGCCCGGCCCGGCGCCCTTTGTATCCACAGCCCCGTACGCTTTGCGCCGGCGCCACTACCGCGCATGGCGCGATTTTGATATCCGACAGGAATCGCCATTGTCCGCGACCGAGCTTGTCGCCTGCGCTGGTCCGTGCGACCGTACCGCCGCATGAAAATACGTTCGTTCATGATGGCCACACTGGCCCTCGCGTCGCTGTCCGTGGCCGCCTGCGACCACCCGCCGGAGATCGACCGCATCCTCCTGGACCGGTCCATTCTCCGCAGCGACGAGTCGGCGGTCCTCAGCATCTCGGTCCGCGACAAGAGCGGCCTCGATGACCTCGTCGGGGCCCAGCTCTACTCCCAGGACCTCACATATTGGTACGGCTCGCTCGCCGAGGTCTCCGATGGCGTGTTCGAGACGACCATCACCTGGGGACGCCTCCAGCAGGCCTCGCCGATCACCTTCGACTTTCCGATCCAGCGCACCCTGACCGTCATCGTCGAGGACAACGAGGGCGGCTCCGACAGCCTGCCCGTGACCCTCGAGCTGCGCTGCCGCGCCAAAGAGCACGCCTGCAACGGCGCCTGTTATCCCGTCGAGCTCGACTGTAAGGACGTCTGAGACGAGCCGGCCCCCCGTGAGGACCACGGTCCGGCCGCCGCGCAGCCGGACCACGGTCCTCACGGCGCGGAAGCTGACGCATGGCCCGCCGCACGAACCTCATGATGGTTCGCCGCGCTGCGGACACTCCTATCCCTGAGGCCCGCCGACGCATCGTCCGGCCGCCCAGGAGGATCTCCCATGTCTTCACGTCCGCAAGAACACTCCGTATTGATCGCCCTGCGCGAACTGGACAACCTCGAGTCGCAACGCCGCGAGCGCGAGGCCGCCGAGGCCCGCGCCCGCGTCGACGCCCAGGCCCGCGCCGAGGCCGAACAGCTCGCCCGCGAGCGCGCCGCCGCCGAGCTCCGCCAGCAGGCCGCCGACGCCGAACAGGCCCGCATCGCCGCCGAGCAGGCCCGCCAGGCCCAGGTGCTGCGCCAGCGCAGCGCCGAGATCGAGGCGGCCGTGCGCGCCGAGCAGGCCATGCGCATGCAGCAGGTCCAGGCCGAGCTCGACGCCCAGCTGCAGCAGCGCGCCGGCCGTGAGCGCGGCGGCCAGCGCCTGCTCGCCGCCGGCCTGCTCGCCACCCTCGGCCTGATCGGCGCCCTCGGGGCGATGTTCCTGACCCAGCCCCCGCGCCTCGCCGTCGTCGCCGGCGACGGCGGCCGCGAGCACGACGCGGCCGTCCAGGAGGCGAGCGCCGCGATCGAGGCGATGCGCCGCGAGCTCGGCCAGATGCGCAGCGACAACGCCCGCGAGCAGGCCCTGCTCGACGCCGCCGCCGCCCTGCTGCCCGGCACCCCGCCACCGGTGGCCGCCGCCATCACGACCCCGAAGCCGACCCGGCCCCGCACGCCCCGCCCCATCGCCGAACCCGGCCCCAAGCCGCCGCGCGTCAAGGTCTGCAAGGACCTCGACGACCCGCTCGCCGAGGACTGCTGATCGACCACTGCTCCGCAGACCGTCGACCTGTCCTCCCGGGCATGTCCGCAGAGACATGCCCGGGAGCGAGCCCGCGCACCGCGCAAACCCCGGCTTGACCGGTGCCATCCACCTCTGCATCGTCGGGGCATGGCCCGCGGTTTTGTCCTCGCAGTCCTCGCCGCGCTCGCCGGCTGCGTGCACGCATCGACCGAGCCGCCCCGCGAGGTCGCCGTCGCCCCGACCCCCACGATCGTGCCAGTCGTCTCGCCGGCCGAGACGACCCCACCCCAGCCGCCCCAACCCCAGCCGCTCCCGCCGTGCATCTACAAGGCCGAGCCGCCCGCGCTCCCGCCGGTCCTGAAGCAGCCGAAGACCGGCACCTGTCGCCGTGCCCCGCCCGCGATCACGCGGGCGATGAACGCCGAGATCCACAAACAATGGCTGCGCGAATGGCCGACCGGCCGCATCGAGATCCGCCCCGGCTGCGATCGCCTCGCCCCCGCGCTCGCCTCGGTGGTGATCGAGCAGAACCACGGACACGGCGGCTCGGTGAGCCTGCTTCGCCTGTCGCGCCGCCCCGACGGCGACCACGATCTCGTGCTCATCGAGTACAACCATTATTATCGCATGGACACCATGACGGCCGCGGGTGCCCGACCGATCGATATCCATCACGCGAAGATCGCCGCCGCAACGGTGGCCCCCCTGCTCGCCCGCCTGCGGGCCGCCGCCCACGTCGAGATCCAGGAGCACGAGCCGCCGCCGGACTCGAACGCCGCGATGATGGGCCACGGCTCCTCGAACGACTATCAGGTCGCGCTGCAACTCGCCGATGACAGGGGCCACGGGGTCAAGCGCGCCTTCGTCGGATACAGCGGCTCCGGCCCCGAGCAGGCCGACGGCGTGCCGCTGGCGATCGCCGCCGAGACCGTCGACCTGTTCCTCGCGGACCCGACGCTCCGCGCCACATTCACCGCCGTCGGCACCGACGACCCCGCCGCCCGCGACCTGTTCGCCCGCGTGTTCTGGGCCGTGCAAGCGCGCCAGGAGGGCGACGCCGCCTGGTACGTGCGCGAGCGCCTGATCGCCATGGCCGCGAGCCTCGGCAGCGCCCAGCACATCCCGGCCCTGCTCGCGCTGCTGCGCGAGCCCCCAGGCCGCCCCGGCGAGGATCGAATGCTCGTATCCGCGATCGACGCGCTCACGGCGATCACCGCATACGATCGCCGCCGCGATCCCGACGGCACATTGCGACCCCCGGCGCAGGTCGCCGCCGATCTGCTCGCCGCCTGCGCCGCGCCCACCGCACGATGATGCAAGGACCCGCGCGGGCGCCGGCCCGACTTGACCGCGGCTCCGCATCTCGTCATCGTCGCCGGATGGCTCGTACGTCCGTCCTCGCCTGCCTCGCCGCGATCCTGACGGCCTGCGCCCAGGCCCCGACGGACAAGCTCACCGCCACCTCCCGCGAGGACCCCGCCTGCGCCGTCGAGCTGCTCGCGGCCCTCGAGGCCTTTCGTGACGACCTCGGCCTCGGCTATGAGGTCCTCGAGGCCGACGCCGACACCCTGGGCGAGCGCGGCACCCTGCAGAAGGGCTATACCCGCGACGCGGTGCGATTCACCGTCGAGTTCGGCCTCGATGCGGACGACGACGCCTGCACGCTGCGCCTGTGGTCGATGACCGAGCAGCGTCCAGGCTCGACGAGCACCCACACCGGCGACTTCGGCACGGTCTCGCTCGAGATCTGCCAGTGCACATAACCCGCACCGCGGGTTGCCCGTACTGATCACCATGCGCCCCCCGAGCCGCCGTCAGATCACGACATCGACGGGGTACCTGTGGCGCATGCGCAGCGCGCTCGCGGCCCTCTTCGTCCTGCTCCTGGCGCTCGCATGGTGGCTCGTGCGCGAGTCGCCCCCGACCCCTGAAGCCGCACCGGTGAGCCGCACGGAGCGGTCCACGGCCCCGGCCGCCGCGGAGACACGAGCGCCGCACGACCCGCCCGCGCGGGCCCAGCGACTCCGCGACGGCGCCGCCGCACGCGAGGCCAGGCTGCGCGAGATCACCGCGGCGCTCGCCGCCCGTGAGGCCTCCGCCAGCAAACCACGCACGGGCGCGACGACCACGGAGCCAGCCGCGGCCCGCCCCAAAACCGCCGCGTCGCCGATCGAGGAGAAGGCCGCCGAGCCCGGCCCCCCGCTGCTCGACCGCACCGGCAATCACGCTTACCTGTCACGCGTGCTGACCCAGGACCTGATGCCGCTGGTCGACGAATGCGAGGCGCTCGCCCGCGAGAAGCACCCCGACCTCGCCGGTATGCTCGTGCTCGACGTCGAGATCCTCGGCGACGAGGACATCGGCGGCGTCATCGACTCACTGACCCTCGCGCCCAACAATCAGATCGCCGACCCCGAGCTGCTCGAGTGCGTGCGCGAGTCACTGCTGTCGACCACCCTGCCCCCGCCGGACCAGAACGGCCGGGACGCGATATCACTGTCCCTGCGCCTCGGCCCCGACGAGCGCACCAACGCGGGCAAGTGATCCGCCCGCGCAACGCTCACTCAGCTCACCGCGCCGCCGAGGCGCCCGCGCAGCTCGCGGGCCCAATCATCCAGGTGCCCGATCGTCGACTCGCGCAGCGCCGGGGTC
>Ga0116158_10002644_pt1 | contig 15786 bp, 16 predicted proteins | sample AD_UKC052_MetaG_FD_89883 | JGI IMG/M metagenome (GOLD analysis project Ga0116158, IMG submission 89883) | Active sludge microbial communities of municipal wastewater-treating anaerobic digesters from USA - AD_UKC052_MetaG | ecosystem: Engineered > Bioreactor > Anaerobic > Digestate | place: USA... | reverse complement strand
CTTGCTAAGTGCAATTTCGATGGGGTTGTTTTTTGACATAGAAAATGAGTGTTGCCAAAAATAAAGACCTTGATTTAAACAGGAGAAAAATTATCCACGGGTTCCTTGTCGGTTTTCACGGCTATTTTGTGTCAATTTTATTTTCCAAGGTTTACTTGGCACAAAAAACACAGTCTTTCAAATGGTTGAACATGCAGAAATTTTTAGATGGGCTAATATAGGGAAATAATGGAGACTGTGGTTGAAAGTGAACCGCACTGTCCCGTTCCGGAGATTGTGCCCGAACGGCAAACGGCAGAATAGGCGATTGATATACCTTCGCACATTAAAAAACGGAACACCATGGAAATAGGCATCAGCATGTTTGGCGATAATCATTTTGATGCGGCAGGAAAGCCATTGCCGGTTGGGCAGCGCCTGCGCGAACTTATTGAGGAAATTAAACTGATGGATGAACTCGGGCTCGATTTTTTCGGGATCGGCGAACACCACCGCCCCGATTATTCGGTTTCAACCCCGGAAATAATCCTTGCAGCGGCTGCTTCAGTCACCAAACATATCAAACTTGGCAGCGCGGTTACCGTGCTCAGTTCTGCCGACCCGGTTCGGGTATATCAGCAGTTTGCCACCATTGACCAACTTAGCAACGGCAGGGCAGAAATTGTGGCCGGACGGGGGAGTTTTACCGAGTCGTTTCCCATATATGGCTTTAACCTGAAGGATTACGAGGGGCTCTTCAGCGAAAAGCTCGACCTGCTGCAGCAGATTAACGAAAAGAACCCCATTACCTGGAGCGGAAAATACCGGGCATCGCTCAACCATCAAGCCATTTTGCCAAGGGCAGTTAATAATAAATTACCCATTTGGGTGGCAGTGGGAGGAACGCCCGAATCGGTGGTTCGGGCAGCCAAAGCCGGGCTTCCGGTTATTTTCGCCATCATTGGCGGCAATCCCGATCAGTTTGCACCCCTGTTTGATTATTACAAAAAGCTTTACGGGCATTTTAATCATCCTGCCGGTGCGTACCAGGTTGGCGTACACATGCATTGCTTTTTTGGAGAAGACAGCAAGGCCACGGCCGACGCCTACTACCCGCATTATGCAGGGCAGATGAACCGTGTTGGCATTGACCGCGGGTGGGCACCTTACCAGCGGAGCATATACGAACAGGGCCGGGGTAAAAAGGGCGCGCTGATAATAGGTGATGTAAACGAAGCCGTGGACAAGATTCTTTACCTGCAGGAAATGTTTGGCCTTACCCGATTTGCCGCGCATATGGATGTAGGCGGGCCACCGCATATGGACCTGATGAAATCCATTGAACTGTTTGGGACTAAGATTGCACCGAAGATAAGAGAGGCACTGAAGGTGGGTTGATCAATCGCACTGTCCCTTTCAGGAGACAGTGCTCGGACACGTTTATTCAATCGCACTGTCCCTTTCAGGAGACAGTGCTCGGACATGAGGTGGGTTGATCAATCGCACTGTCCCTTTCAGGAGACAGTGCTCGGACACGTTTATTCAATCGCACTGTCCCTTTCAGGAGACAGTGCCCGGACACGTTTATTCAATCGCACTGTCCCTTTCAGGAGACAGTGCTCGGACATGTTTATCCAATCACACCGTTCCTTTCAGGAGACAGTGCCCGAACACGACTATTTCCTTTTTCCTTTTATCCATTGCATCATAAAATAAATCAGGCAGATGATTGCAATAAAAATCAGGGTTGAAAGAAACTCCCATTTGCTTAAACCTGTAAGTAACCAAATAATAGATACAATGCCTATAAAGGGAATGGTCAGGCCACCCGGTATGCGAAAGGTTCCTTCTGAATATTCCGTTTTCTTCATTCTCAATTTAATGGTGGCTAATATTACGGCAAGGTAAATAAGCAGGATGGCGGCGCTTGCCAAAATAGCCAACTGTTTAAACCCGCCTGAAATGGAAAAAATTAAAATAAGGGAACCGTAGGTAATAATGGCAAGGTAGGGCGTGGCAAACTTTGGATGAACCCTGCCGAGAAACTTTGGAAACATACCATCTTTGGCAGCGGCAAATAATGAACGCGGAGTGGCCATTACATCGGCATGTACATTTCCGAAACAGGAAATGGCAGCGGTAAACAGGAGAATAGTGGCTCCAATGGAACCAACGATATTTTCGGCCACGGCAGCAAGCGGCGCGGCTTTATAGGCAACAATATCTGCACCAAGCACCCCTTGTACTACCATCTGCAAAAGCATATATACAATAAGGATAATGGTTCCACCAAGAAAAATGCCAAGAGGAACCGTTCTTTTCGGATTTTTCAATTCGCCACTCATACCAAGCGAAGTTTCAAATCCGGAAAAGGCATAAAACAGCAGGAGGGTAGTATCCCCGAAAGTTTTCAGGGTTGGTAACTTTTCCCAGCGAAGATTACCGGTTTTTATCAAACTGAAACCGAAGATGATAATACAAACTATCGGCAATAATTTGAGGATGGTGATCCCCTTTACAACTCCAATACCCTGTTTTGCCCCCCTTATATTAATTAGTATGATAAAACCAATCAGAATAAAAAAGAACAGCCCGCGAATCATAGGGTTTGCCAAAGCAGGAAACATGACCGCCAAAGAATCAGCAAGAATATTGATTACGGCAGCACTTCCTAAAATGCCCCATCCAAAAAAGTATAACCAATTAACAATGAACCCGGCAAAATCGCCGAAGGCCGATTCCACATAGGCATAGGAACCACCACTTGTGGTAACCCTGCTGCCAATTTCGGCATAGCAAAGCAAAATGGCAGCAAGCATAATACTGCAAACAAGATAACTGAAAACCCCAAATGCTCCAAGGGCAATACCTACAATGGCCGGCAGTACAAATATGCCCGAACCAATTACCCCGTTTACAATGGAAAAAGCGAGCCCCGGCACGCCAATTACCCGTTTTAATCCTTCGTCAGCATTGGTTTCTGGCATGAAACACTTATTAATTTAATTCAAAATAAGGTAGTTAACGGGTAATGGAGATTTATTTTGTAAAATGATCCTGTTCAAATTTGGGAATTGTAATTTATCCATTGCGCTGATTCTTTCTGAAATTGGTTTCATTTTGAAGGCCGCAGTGTTTTTTTTCTTAACCCGGCTGTTTTACTATCAGCAAATTCCTTTTAATAAGTCAGTTTATTTAATTTTGGCAATCTTTAGCTTTCTATTTATTTTATAATGTCAAGTAATAAGTTTACATTTGATTTAATTTGTAAAGCTATAGATTTGCATTATGAACAATCGGAACTTATTGCAACAACAATTAAACAGCAAAATGCAGTCAGTTGCAAGTCTTCAAAAAATTGTCATGCCCCCGATTGGCTGGATAAAAGCTATCCGTATGGCGCTGGGCATGAGTGCAAGGCAATTGGGAGATAAGCTCAGGATTACCCGGCAGGGCGTTCAGGACATGGAAAACCGCGAACAGCAAGGAACCATTACCCTGAAGGCATTACGCGAAACAGCCAATGCACTTGACATGCAATTGGTGTATGGTTTTGTACCAATCGATGGCAGCCTTGATGCCCTGATAGACCGAAAGGCCCGGGCTTTGGCAACCCAAATTGTGTTGCGAACAGCTCAATCCATGCTGCTGGAAGATCAGGGAAATACCAGGGAGAGGTTGGAAAAGGCTATAGAAGAACAGGTAGCTATTTACCGAAAAGAATTACCGAAAGTGTTATGGGATTAAATCTGGAGTATGTTGACGGGCAAACCCCTTTAGATGAGGACGAAAAGGATGGATTGCGCATACTTTCCATTGCCACACGTGGAGAACTGGATGAATTTGAGCAATTGAATATTGAAAATGCATTGTTATGGATTTTGAAGCGTTCATTTAAACAAGGGGAAGTATTTACGGATTCGTTTATTAAAGGCTTACACAATAGGATGTATGGCAATGTGTGGAAATGGGCCGGCCAATTCCGGAAGACCAATAAAAATATCGGGGTGGATAAATGGGATATACCCTCTGCCCTCAGGAATTTGCTGGAAGATGCAAAAGTCTGGCTGGAGAATGGCACTTACCCATTTGACGAATTTGCTATCCGCTTTAAACACCGGCTGGTAACCATTCATTGCTTTGCAAATGGTAATGGAAGGCATAGCCGCCTGATGGCTGATATCATTATTGAAAAAATTTTTAAAAAACCGGTTTTCACCTGGGGAGCTGCTAATCTCCTAAAGCAAGGCGAAGCCCGTTCGATTTACCTTTCAGCCATTAAGCAAGCTGATTCAGGGAATATTCAGCCATTGATTGATTTTGCGAGGTCGTAAACTATTTTGGCACTTTACTGGCTTATTTTTTTGGATTTTTTATGTCATTATACGCCGAAAGCAGCGCTTCCTGTACAAATTCCTTTGGTACTTTATCCAGTTCAAAAGTGGTTGCTCCTTTTTCGCCCCATTTGTTGGGGACGGGGTAAACATGTTCCCGGTCCATTTCGCAGAAGAGGGCTTGTTCCTGCGGTGTGAGGAATATATTGGCGGTATTATTTTCGGCTAAATAGCTGGCAACCATTCTTTTGCCGGTCACGCTAAACCCAATCCGGTCGAAATGTGGTTTTTCGGAAGTACCCGGAAAGGATAGGGCAAGTTCCCTGAAGTGGTCGCTTGTGTGCATTGGTTTTAATGGTTTTTTGTAGCGATTACTGCCGATGTTTATTTATTTTGCTTTAGCTTAAAAAACATTTTTGCCGGAAGTGATCTTATTATAAATTTTTTTATACCGGAATTTCTATCTCTCAAACTTTTCAATTTTTAATTTAGCCGGTAGGTTTGTAATGTAAAAAGAGGCAATGGCCCTTGCAAAATAAGGTAACATTTCGCCATCATTGGTAAGAACAATAAATGTATATCCTTCTTTTGGAAATCTCAAAATATCAGCAAGGCCCGGACCGCCGCTATGTCCTGCATATTGTATGCCATTTTCATTTTCTAAAATCCATCCTGCTTTTGTATAAGCTGATAACTTAAGGCCGATGCTGTCCTTTCCATAAATATATTCTTCTGAAAAGACCTTAGTAAATAAAGTTTCCTTGTCAAGGCCAATTGCCCAGTTAGCCAGGTCGTTGATGGATGCAAAATAGCCCCCGGCAGTATAGGTGAATTGAGGGTAAATGAATTTATATGCCTGTAATTGTCCATCTAAATTATAGTAAGTCGTCACTTTTTCTTTTAGCAGATTAGTTCTTAAAAAACTGCCTGTTTTTTGTTCCATATCATAACCACCATCATTCATTTTTAAAGGGACTGCTATTTCATCATGTAACAATTTTGTGAATGGCTTGCCATAAATTTTTTCAAGAATATAGCCCATCAGCATAAAGTCTGCCTGTGCATAATGCTGCCCCTTACCGGGTATATATTCCAGTGTCGAATCTTTCAGCGCGGTTACAACTGCAGCGGTCGGGATATATTGATCACCTTTAAATTCCCTCAAGCCACTTGAATGACTGATAAGATGCTTTATTTGTAAACCCTTCCATGCCGAAGGTATCGTGTCGACATATTTTTCAATAAAGTCGTTAAGTTTCAATTTCTCATTAAAAATCGCCTTGAGTAATAAAGTGGAGGTTAAAAGTTTTGTACAGGATGCAATTTGAAAATTTGAATGTTGGGTAACTTTTGCATCCCATTCAAGATTTGCCATTCCATAGGTTGACATCTTAATGATTTTACCATTTTTTACTACTGCAACAGCCATCCCCGGAATGCTAAGGTTTTTCATTTGGCTGTTAATGAAGGTGTCAACCTTTTTATTGGCAAGGGCTTCATTGGTTTGCCCAAAGCTTGTAATTTTTAATACGGTTAGAAGTAAGAGGAGTGGTAAGTGTCTCATTTCCTTTAAGTCTTTTATTTAATCATTAATTTTTTTATTGTTGTCAGACCGCTGTAAACTCCTTTGTAAACGAACGCCATCAAATAATGTGTTGGTAAGCTTTTATAAATATTTGCAAACAAATTTATCCATTTCACCCAAAAAAGATGGCCGATCCTTTCGAACCGGCCATCTTTTAATTATTTATTCAGCGCAGGAAATCCCTTCATTCCTGGCGTCCTATCTTATTTCGCATCATTCGGGCTCAAAAACTTATACGTTATACCGGCCAAAGCTGCCCCAATAATTGGTGCAACCCAAAACAGCCATACCTGGCTGAGGTAAGCGCCACCGGCAAACAGCGCCTGACTTGTGCTGCGCGCAGGGTTAACCGATGTATTGGTAACCGGTATGCTGATGAGGTGAATGAGTACAAGGGCCAAACCAATGGCTAAACCCGCAAAACCGGGAGAAGCATTTTTATGGGTTGTACCTAAAATTACAATCAGGAAGAAGAAAGTCATCACCACTTCGGTAACAAAAGCGGCAGTCATGCTGTAACCGCCGGGCGAATGTTCGCCATATCCATTGGAGGCAAAACCTGCAGAGGCATCAAATCCTTCTGCACCACTTGCAATGAGGTAGAGTATTGCTGCACCGAAAATGCCACCAAGCACCTGTGCTACAATATAGCCGGGAAGGTCCTTACTATCAAACCGGCCGCCCATCCACAGGCCAACTGAAACGGCAGGGTTGAGGTGGCAACCCGAAATGTGGCCAATGGCATAGGCCATGGTAACTACAGTAAGACCAAAGGCAAAACTTACCCCAAGGAAACCGAGTCCGAGGCTGTTTTCTGCACCCGATCCCGGGAAGTTGGCTGCCAATACAGCGCTGCCGCATCCACCCAATACAAGCCATGCCGTACCCAAAAATTCAGCAATTAATTTTTTCATTCGATGTGTTTTTTGTTAAAGAGGAAAATTTAATGGCTAAAAATAAAGGCTTCTTGCCTGATGGGCGTTAACATTTCATTACAATTTTGTAACAAATTACCGAAATTGTGTAATTATTAAACCAATTTCCTACTTACCATGGTCAAAATGGTTGCAACTCCGGCAATTTCTCCATCATCGTCCAATATTTCCACATACCATTTTACTATTCCCCTTGGTATGTCGGTGGGTTCTTTTTGCTCTTGAGCCGTTTTTTCCTTACAGGTAAATCGCACCTGCATGCTGCTACCGGGGTACATGGGTTTGGTAAAACGGAGTTCGTCAATACCATAATTCAGCAGTACGGGGTTTTTGCGGTAGCTGTCAACAAACAGCCCGGCTGCCGCGCTCATCAGCAGGTAGCCATGTGCTACCTGACCCTCAAACATGGTGCCGGTAAAGTCTGTTTCGCGCAGGTGGGCATAAAAATGATCGCCGCTCAGGTCGGCAAAAGCGTCAATATCTTCGGGAGTAATCAGCCGTTTTTCGGTAAGTATTTGCTCGCCAATCTGTAGTTCTTCAAAGTATTTGGTAAAAGGATGCGCGCCGCCATCAATACCGGTTGCATTGGGTTGAAATTGTTGGGTAATAGCGGTAATCATATCGGGCGAACCCTGAATAGCTACCCGTTGCATATAATGCCTGATACCCCTCAGTCCTCCCATTTCTTCCCCACCGCCTGCACGCCCGGGTCCGCCATGCACAAGCAGGGGCAAGGGGCTGCCGTGTCCGGTACTTTCTTTGGCGCATTGCGCATTCAGCACCAGTATACGGCCATGCCAGGGGCCGGCGCCCAACACATAACCGGTGGCAAGTTTTGGCGAAGCAGTTACAATACTGCTTACAAGCGAGCCTTTTCCCTTACGGCTCAGTTCAATGGCTTCTTCCATGCCGTTGTAAGGCATGATGGTACTTACCGGGCCAAAAGGTTCGGTATCATGAGAAATATCGCTGGCAAAAGGGTTTTCGTTACAAAGCAATAAGGGACTCATAAAAGTACCTGCATCCCATTGGGCGTCAATCAGTTCCACACTATCCAGCGAACCGTAAACGATTTGTGAAACAGCCAGTAATTTCTGTACCTGCTCCATTACCTCACCCTTTTGGGTTTTGCCGGCAAGAGAGCCCATTCGTACCTTTTCATTCATCGGGTTGCCAAGGGTGGTTTGTGCAAGCGCTTTTCCGAGTGCGATCTGAATGTCTTCCATTTTGCCGGAGGGTACAAAAATGCGGCGGATGGCGGTACACTTTTGCCCTGCTTTTACGGTCATTTCTTTTCGTACTTCTTTTACAAATATGTCCCATTCGGGCATGCCCGGGTTTACATCTTCGCCCAGCACAATGCAGTTGAGGCTGTCGGCCTCCATATTAAAGGGAACAGCATTTGCCAGTATGTTTGGATTGCTTTTCAGCATCAGCCCGGTGGAAGCCGAACCGGTAAAGGTTACCACATCCTGACTGCCCACATGATCAAGCAGGTCGCCGGCGCTGCCACAAATCAGTTGCAGGGCGCCATCGGGTAAAATGCCGCTTTCAATAATATCCTGTACCACGGCTTCGGTAAGAAAACTGGTGACCGTTGCCGGTTTTACAATCGCCGGTACACCTGCCAGCCAGTTTACCGCGCATTTTTCCAGCATACCCCATACTGGAAAGTTGTAGGCATTTATATGTACAGCCACACCTTCTTTGGGAATAAGCAGGTGATGACCCATAAAACTGCCGGTTTTGCTCAGTTGGTGGGGATCGCCATCGTAGGTGTAAGGCATGTCGGGAAGTTTTCTTCTTAATGAAGCGTACCCGAAAAGGTTGCCAAAGCCTCCTTCAATATCAATCCAGCTATCGCCGCGGGTGGCACCGGTGGCATAACTGATTTCATAATATTTTTCTTTGCGGTCGGTAAGGTACAGCGCCAGGGCCCGCATCATGCGTCCCCGTTCATGAAAACTAAGTTTACGCAAGGCTTTATTGCCGGTTTTGCGGCCATATTCCAGCATTTCTTTAAAATCTAGCCCGGCAGTGCAGGCTGTGGCAATGGGTTCGCCCGATATGGCATGGTACAAAATTTGTTCTTTACCATTCCCATTTACCCATTTACCCCCGATAAAATTTTCAAGTTTTTTCATATACATTTAGCAAAAGTGGCCAAAGCTAACGATTGTTAGTTTTTCCGGCAGGCAATTTCAACTACTTTTGCCTCAATGAAACGCATTAAGCTGCCTGCAACCCTGCGGTGGGCCGTTATCAATTGCTTGTTGATATGGCTAACGATGTCTCTTTACCGGGGATTTTTGCTTGCCCTTTTCCTTAAAGGGAACCCTTCTGAATATTTAGCCCTTTTAGGTGGAATGCCTTCAGATGCGGGGGTAATGGCTATCATACTTGTATGCTATCTTTTGTTGAGTTTTTTCCCGTCACTCCATCCGTTTAAATCCAAAAGGGGCAAGTTTTTTGGATACTTTTATTTTATTTTTTCGGGAATGCTGATTGCCATAGCCTATGCCCTTGACCTGGTATTTGTAAAAGCCATCCATTACAGGATGTATGGTTCTAAAGTGCTGGAGATTTTTGAAAATCCAAATGAAACCGAAGTTTTTTTTAAAAACGTTTCATTAACGCCCTTGATCCTGATAATTGGTTTGCTTTTGTGGATCTGGGCAATAATTATAGTGAAACTGCATGGTTATATCAGCCACTTATCGAGGGTGCAGAGCAAAACAAAACGGATAACCTGGCAAGGATGGACCATAATTGTCTGCATTTTATTTGCCGGATTCGCTATTATCCAGGGCAATGCAATTAAGCCGTCGGACCTGAATTTGAAAGCGGCACCTTATTATGCATTAAGGTCCAACCCTGTTCTTTCTTTTTTGCTTGTTTAGTGTGCTGCTGGTTTATTGTTTTTTATTGTAGTTTTTTTCGGCCTCCGTTGCTTTTTCAAAATCAAGGATTACACCGTTAATGCAATACCTGAGCCCGGTAGGAGGAGGTCCATCATCAAAAACATGTCCAAGATGGGCTTCGCAACGGCCGCACATCACTTCGGTACGCCGCATGCCATGGCTATTGTCCGGAACATTAATAATGCTGGTTTTGCTGATGGGTTCATAGAAACTCGGCCAGCCGCAACCACTTTCAAATTTGGTATCGCTAACAAAAAGGGGATTTCCGCAGGCGGCACAATAATAGGTGCCCTTTTCACTAAACCCTTCAAATTTGCTGGTCCAGGGCCTTTCGGTACCTTTTTGCCTTGCAACGTAGTACGCTTCGGGACTCAGCATTTTTTTCCAGTCCTCATTCGAAACTTTTAGTTTTTCGGTACTGTTTCGGTTGTAAACGGCAGGTTTGCCGGTAGTATCGTTTACCATTTTTGTTTTTTCCTTTTTGTTTTCTGAACCAGGTTGTGCAAAACTGCAGCCGTATCCAAAGAATGCAGCTAAAAGTGCTAAATAAATACTTTTCATACCTCTTAAATACGTTTATTTATGGAGAATAGTTCAGGTTAGATGCTTATTTGTCATTCATTTTCAAAGTTGATGCCCTGATTGTTAAAAAAGCACCAATGTTTCTTTAAATTTGCGCCAAACTTTACGAAAGCCTATTATGTTTAATATTATTCTGTTTGGCCCTCCCGGCAGCGGAAAGGGTACACAAAGCTCCAACCTTGTAGAAAAGTATGGTCTTATTCACCTTAGTACAGGCGATTTGTTGCGGAAAGAAATGAAGGAGGGCACCCCGTTGGGTATCGAAGCCAAAAGCCTGATTGAACAAGGGTCGTTGGTACCTGATGCTGTGGTGGTGGGAATGATAGCAAATGCAGTGGATAACAATCCGGATGCAGTGGGATTTTTATTTGACGGTTTCCCCCGTACGATTGCACAGGCGGAGGCGCTTGATCAGTTACTTGCATCGAAAAACACCTCCATTGCTACCGTATTGTTTCTTGAAGTAAACCAGCAGGAGCTGATAGAAAGGCTGATTGGCAGGGCCAAAACAAGTGGCCGGCTTGATGATGCTGATCCCGAAATACAAAAGAGGCGCCAGGATGTTTACCGTAACGAAACCCTTCCTGTAGCAGGCTATTACCAAAACTTTGGTAAGGTAGAGCGGGTGGATGGCGAAGGGTCGGTTGACGAAATTTTTGCCAGGTTGTGTGTGTGTATTGATGCTAAGAAGTAAATAAAAAAGGGAGCTTTACAGCCCCCTTTTTATAATAATCGTGGTTTATTAATGTTCTTCGTGTTCGCCTGAGCAAAGACCTACGATATCATGGAAAACATCGTGGAGGGCAGTAAAGTCTTTGGTAATGTCGGCATCAGCAGCATTTTTCTTCACCATTTTGTCCAGGTTTTTCGAACCTTTTACCAGGCTTTTCACCTTCTTGCTGATTTCCTTTTTGTCAAAATCGGCAGGAGGTGTACTTTTTTGCAAGGCAACCGCTTTTTCAACCAATTCGCCGCTGCGGGTTTTAATGGGTTCCAGTTTGCCTTCTTCAGCAGGGTGGAAGGTTGCGCTCATTACACTATGGTAGGCTTTCAGTTCAGCCCAGTCCATAGGCTTGGTTTGGGCAAAAGCACCGGCCGACAACAAAACCATCGTCAGCATTGCAAGCATTTTTTTCATGTTTTGTTTTTTAAATTTAAAAATCAGTTTTCTGCAGGATGTTTATCTGCTTAAATCAGGGCGCAAGTTAATGATTTAAGCCGCTGAAAAACATGACGAAAAGTGGTTTTGCCATGTTTAACAATTTTGGGGCAATTGATGTTTATTGTTTGTAATTTTTCATTTTTTACCATCATCCGGCGAACGCCATTACCATGAAATCACTGCTTAAAAGTTTTATTCTGCCTTTTTTCTTTCTCCTTGCAGCTCCGGCAGCCAATAGTCAAAGCGCAAATCTGCGCCCGGGGTTTGTTGCTGCCGAATATGCCGACATGCTTTGGCTTGCTTTTTATGGAATGACAGATAGTTTAAAGAATCAACCTTTTTTTAAACTTAACCACGGTGTTTATGAGCGCAAAATGCGATCACCCGAAGTGGGGCTTTTTAATTGTGGCGAAATATACCTGCGCAGTGATTCGGTGATAATTTTAAGTCTTCGGGGTACGGTAAATAAGCCGGAAAGCTGGATTGAAAACTTTTATGCCGGCATGATACCCGCCACAGGCAGCCTGCAATTAAGCGAGGGATACAAATTTGACTACAAGTTTGCCGAACGTACCGATGCTATGGTACATACCGGCTGGACCATAGGTACCGGATTTTTGGTAAAAGAATACCTGCCGGTGCTGGAACAGTTGCTTGCCCGGGGATTACGGGAAATCATCGTTACCGGCCACAGTCAGGGCGGCGCGCTTAGTTTTCTCAATACTTCCTTTATTCATTATTATTTCAAAGAAAAATACCCGGACCTGAGGCTGAAGACCTATGCTAGCGCCTCTCCCAAACCCGGTAACCTGTACTATGCCTATGATTTTGAACACATAACAGGTAATGGGTTTGCATATCGGGTGGTAAACACCGACGATTGGGTGCCCGAGTCGCCCATTTCGGTACAAGGTCTCAGTGATTTTAACCCGGTAAATCCATTGGCAGGCGCTCCTGCCACCATTAAAAAGCAGAAATGGCCCGACAGGGTGGTGATGAAACACGTGTACAATAAAATGCGGAAGGGTAGTGCAAAAGCCGCGGGTCGTTACCAGAAATACCTTGGCGAAGGTGTGGGTAAGCTGGTAAAAAAATCACTTCCCGGCTTTGTACCCCCTGCTTACAGCGATGGCAGTAACTACATGACCGCCGGTGCGCCAATCATTCTCAGGCCGGATGAGGCTTACAAAAAACAATTTCCGGATGATCCCAAAAACGTGTTCGTGCACCACATGTACGCGCCCTATTTTTTCCTCCTGAAAACCTTATTCCCTTTTTAGCTAATTGCAAAAGGTTGCAGGCTTTACATTTGCGCGCATTGGTTAAAGAATATAACTTGGTTTACTTAGCCTCAAAGTCACGAAGAACGGAGGGCTATTTTGAATATAAATTTTTGTGTTATAGTGGCTAAAAATTTCAATGAAGCAGCATTTTCCTTGTAGTAAAAAATAATTTTATGAATAAATCGCAACTTTACAAATGGTTTGAACGCATCGGGATGATGGAAGCCATTTCGTTTTTATTACTGCTTGGTGTGGCTATGCCGCTGAAATACCTTGCCGGCATGCCAAAAGCCGTAAGTGTGGTGGGTATGGCACATGGCGTGTTGTTTATTGCTTATTTATATATGGTACACGAGTGCAGGCAGGCATTTGGATGGAGTTTGAAAACCGCAGCGCTTGGTGTACTTTCCTCTGTTTTACCCTTTGGACCATTTGTGTTTGACCGTTGGGTGAAAAAAACACAGAATACCACCGCGTAGAAATACAATATAACCACATAGGCACAGTAGGGCACATTGAAAACAAAAAGGCAACCGCATAGGCACAGTAGGGATCATAGAATACAATAAGGCAACCACATAGGCACAGTAGGGCACATAGAATACAAAAAGGCAACCTCATAGGCACAGTAGGGCACATAGAATACAATAAGGTAACCCCAAAGGCAAGCAGGCAAAAAAGGAGTAACCTTTTTTAATAGTTTTGCTGTAAGGCTACAAGCCCTATGTTACCTATGTGCCTATGTGGTTAAAAAATAGGTGGTATACCTCTGTGTTATATTTGTTATGTTATCTATGTGCCTATGTATTTGAAAAATTGTGGCAGGTTACAGGATAGAAAAGGCATACATCACTTCACGGCCTATCTGCCGGCAGCGCTCATCGTAGCGGGCGGTTTCTTCAGGCGTTCCATCCGCTTCCTTGGGATCGTTGTAGGGTAATGCGAGCCTGAATTTGGCACCAGGTATAAAGGGGCATTCCGCATCGGCCTGCGAACAGGTCATAATGGCGGCAAAATCCTTTTGCGGGTTGGCGGCATCATCGTATTTTTTGGAGAAACACAGTAATCCTTCATCATCCTGCTGCAGTTGTACCCGGTACCGTGGGTTTCCTTCGCCAGTGCTGTCAATTACAAAGCCGGCCCGTTCCATAGCGGCAACGGCCCTTGGGTTGAAAGCGGTAGCTTCGGTTCCGCCCGAAAAAGTTTCTACCCCATCTACTCCATAATAAGTAGCTGCGGCAGCCGCCCATATTTGCCCCATGTGGCTGCGCCGGCTGTTGTGGGTGCATATGAAGGTAAGCTGCACGGGGTGCCCGCTGTCTTTTTGTGTCCTTATAAATTCAGCCATTTGCTGCAGGTCTTCCTTTCTTTCAGCGGGAATCAGGTCAAATTCAGTTGTAAGGCTATTGGCATAGGTTTGTAAAGCGGGATACATGGCCATGGTAACGGGATTGTTATCGTTCTTGGTGATTGATGATTGTTCGGCTGATTGCGGCGATTGACAGGAAAGTATTGCCCAAAGCGGCAAAAGGTAAATGGTGTATTTCATATTTATCGCAATATTACGATAAACCGGAAGATGGGCAGGTGGGTTAACGGAAAATTAATGTTGGGGGCTGGCGTAGGCGTAGGGTAGCACTGTCCTTCAATCAGCGCTATGCAACAAATAAATGGCTTATTTGACGCAAAATGTGCAACGATTAACTTTGCTAAAACAAAACGATGAGTACTTCAGCCAATAAAATCCGGGTCATCCGCGGCGATATCACCAAAATACCCGTGGATGCCATTGTAAATGCCGCCAACAGTTCGCTCATGGGCGGGGGAGGGGTGGATGGCGCCATCCACCGTGCCGGCGGACCGGCCATACTGGAAGATTGCCGGAAGATTGTGGCGCGGCAGGGCGGTTGCAAAACAGGCGAAGCGGTTAGTACTACTGCTGGTAATTTGCCGGCAAAGTATGTGATTCATACGGTAGGACCGGTGTGGAATGGAGGTGGCAATAATGAAAGGGAAAAATTGCGGGATTGTTACCTTAATTCGCTGAAAATTGCCCTTGCACATGTTTGTAAAATGGTTGCCTTTCCCAATATCAGCACCGGTATTTATGGTTTTCCAAAAAATGAAGCGGCCATTATTTCTGTAAAAGCGGTCGTTGATTTTCTTAAGGAACATGATGAGATAGAGCAGGTGATATTTGTTTGTTTTGATGAAGAAAATTTTGGATTGGTGAATGAGGCCATGCAGTTGTTTACGTTATAGGCACGCACGCCCATGCACCCTTAATTGGCCGCGAAGACAAATTACGCACCCTTATTTCCATCCAGCTTTAACTATCCAGGCTTCCCTTGCAACCCTTATTGTGTGCAGCGCCACGGGGACTTATTACCATTTTACTTTTTTTATCTATTGCGCCCATTCAAAAAATTTCGCTTGTAAATGAATCACTTCTTATACAGGTGATTATTTTAACAGCTTTAATGATGATGATAGGGCTGATTGCCAGTAAAAGAGATAAGCAATGATTCAAGCCTGACCCAGCGGAGCTTGCGCATAAACATTTGTGCTATTTTTTTCTCCTTTTTTATTGATTCAGGTGAAAAATAGTATCCCTTCGCTTAATTACCTTTGATGCAATACATGAGTCCTGCACAGTTTTCATATTAAACAACCAAAATGGCTTATCAACTTAAGAACTTCGCTAAATCGTACATTTTAGTTTTTGCCTTACTTGTTTCATCTGCTATAGCAATGGCGCAGGACGGTACCATTTATCCCTTGCAAACCCCTGCCGAGCCAAATGCCATACCGCTTGGCACAGGGGGAGTCAATAATCAGCCAGCAACTGAATCCTGGTTTCGTCAATGGGGTGACCCGATGGCGCGGAACATTACCAAAGCGACCCTTACCCCATTTCTCCCTAAACCTGGCACGGCAAATGGGATGGCGGTGATTGTGGCCCCCGGCGGTGGCTTCCGCTGGCTTTCGATGGGCAACGAAGGATG
>Ga0116158_10002637_pt1 | contig 15812 bp, 16 predicted proteins | sample AD_UKC052_MetaG_FD_89883 | JGI IMG/M metagenome (GOLD analysis project Ga0116158, IMG submission 89883) | Active sludge microbial communities of municipal wastewater-treating anaerobic digesters from USA - AD_UKC052_MetaG | ecosystem: Engineered > Bioreactor > Anaerobic > Digestate | place: USA... | reverse complement strand
GGTTTTGCAGTATGGCTTTGAGCGTTTTTGCGCCGATGCCGCGGCGGTGGGTGTAGATGGCCTCATCCTGCCCGATTTACCTGAATTTGAATTTGAAACCGAATATGGCGCCATCATCAAAAAGTACGGGCTTGATTTTATTTTCCTGGTAACACCCGAAACATCGGAAGAACGACTGCGCAAACTTGATGAACTTAGTACAGGGTTTTTATATGCTGTTTCATCATCTTCCACCACAGGAGGTGATAAGCAAATGGCCGATATCAGCCAATACCTCAAACGGCTGCAATCCATGAACCTGAAGAACCCGGTATTGGTGGGCTTTGGTATAAAGGACAAAGCCACTTTTGAAGCGGCCTGTGCGCATGCCAATGGGGCGATTATAGGGAGTGCGTTTATAAAAGCGCTTGGGCAAGGAGACGATGTGGAAAAGGATACTTCGGCTTTTATGGATGAAATTTTAAAGTAATTTTTAGCGATTTCAATATTCAAATGCATTTTGTATTTAACATTGTTAGGAGTATAGCAATCAAACAATCCTAATATAATGGACAAAATAGCCGGATTTTTAAGCCCAATCATTATTTACCTGGTCATTTTTTTGTTGAATTATTTTATGCCCGGTCGCTGGGTAACCGGGTATGTTACCAAAGCGGGTTCAGGTGAAAAGCTCAGGTACAGGCTAAATGGTCTTTTAATTCTTTTTACCACCATTCTTTTATGGGTGCTTTGCTGCAACTTTGGTGTTATAGAATGGGACTGGTTTTACCAAATCCGTTGGTATGCGGTTTCGGGTGCAGTTATATTCGGGCTGCTGTTTTCTTTGGCCATGGTTTTGCCTTTTCCAAAAGTCAGCAATAATTTTTTGAAAGATTTCTATTTAGGACGATTGGAGAATCCGCAACTGGCAGGGGGCAGAATAGATGCTAAAATGTGGTTATACCTCGTAGGGGCCATTATGCTTGAAATAAATATTTTAAGTTTTACCGCCCATGCCTATTTGGTACATGCAGGGCAGGTTTCGGCAGGGTTATACTTATCTACGGCATTGCTCAGTTTTTTTATCGTCGATTACCTTTTTTTCGAAGAAGTACATTTATACACGTACGATTTTTTTGCTGAGCGGGTGGGTTTTAAACTTGGGTGGGGTTGCATTGCTTTTTATCCATTTTTTTATACCATTCCCATTTGGGTGGCAGCTGATGCTGCTCCGGTAAGTACCCCCACCTATTTATTGGTTGCTTGTGCTCTTCTTTTCTTTTTTAGCTGGAGCCTTTCGCGTGGCGCCAATTTGCAGAAATACTTTTTTAAGAAAAATCCGGAAAAATCGTTTCTTGGAATACAACCCGAAGTAATTTCCGATGGTAACAAAAGCCTGTTGGTCAGTGGTTTTTGGGGACTCAGCAGGCACATCAATTATCTTGGCGAAATAGGAATGGCCATTGCCATTGTACTTGCTGCCGGCCATCCTGAAATACCCTGGTCGTGGCTTTACCCCCTTTATTATGTTGCCCTGCTGTTTCCGCGGCAGGCGGATGATGACCGTCGATGCGCGCTCAAATACGGCGGACTCTGGCAACAATATGTGAAAAAAGTTCCTTACCGTATTATCCCTTTTATTTACTAGGCGGATAATGTCCCCACCCTGAAAACTATAAACGGTAAATCTTACGGGTGTTATCGCCCATTATTTTTACAGCCATTTTTCGGGGAAAAAGCTTTTGCATGATAAAACTGGCAAATTGGTTGCCACCTCCGGTAATAACCGATGGCGTTTTTCCCAAATGTCTGAAACATGCTGCTACCACATCTTCCGGAGCCTGCACCTTTGGAGCAAGAAATCCCATAGGTTCAGGATTACTTTCTATGAAATTGGGAGTAGCGGTTGCTCCGGCACAGCAAGCCATCACATCTACCCCGCGATTCTTCCATTCGTACCAGAGGCTTTCGGCAAGAACGCGGTTAAATGCTTTGGTAGCAGCATAGGCAGCAAGGAAGCCGCTGCCCTGAAATCCGGCAAGTGAAGCCATTAATACAAGTGCGCCAGTTCCTTTTTGCAGCATCGGTTCCCCAAAAATCTGGAGTAAATTCATTGGGGTAATCATATTTACCCGGGCCATCTGATTGTGGTTTTCTATACTGTTTTTTTCGAAAGGGCCAATATAGGATAGGGCAGCATTATATACCAACAGACTAATATGTTTGTCTGCAACAGCATCTTTTATAATCATTGGTGCATTGGTATCTGATAGATCGCAGCAAATACACTGAACCTGAACTGAATAAGTATGTTTCAGTTTGTTTGAAAGTGCTTCAAGTTCTTCTTTTTTTCTTGCTATTAATACGAGGTCCATCCCTTCGGCAGCCAGGTAGTTAGAGAAAGCGGCACCAAGACCTTTTGATGCACCGGCTACTAAAGCCCATTGACCATACTTTTCTTTTAAACCCATGCTTAAAATTAGCATAATAATTTCGAATGCCACATCCTTTAAATAAAGGTACCGGATGGAATGGGAGAATGATATCCGGTATGAGTATTGGGATGGAAAATTGGTTGTAATTGCAGGTGGCAGCTGGATATTCAAACGCCTTAATACACCCCTCACACATGCTTCCACCCCTGCGCCACCAACTCGTGCGTATTGCCGCCCTTGGTTATAATCGTCGCCTTTTTCTCCGGCTCGGTCATATACCCGATGATGCTGATATCCGGGTTGGTCAGTATCTTCTCGTAATCTGATTGCTTCACTGTAAACAACAGTTCATAATCTTCGCCGCCGCTTAATGCGGTTGCGGTGGGGTCGAGCTCAACCTTATAGCAATAATTACGGGTATCGTCGTGCAGGGGCAGTTTATCTTCATACACCACCGCGCCGCAACTGCTTTGCTTGCAAATGTGCAGTACTTCGCTGCTCAGGCCGTCGCTGATGTCCATCATGCTTGTGGGCATTACTTCGTTTTCTGCAAACCATTCCACAATATCTTTTCTCGCTTCGGGCTTCAGCAGGCGGCCAACAAGGTACGATTGCTGTTCAAGATCGGGCTGCACGCCGGGGCTTTCGAGGAAGATCTTTTTTTCGCGCTCAAGCAGGGTTAGACCAAGAAAGGCCGCGCCAAGATCGCCGCTCACACACAGCAGGTCGCCCTTTTGTGCACCGCTGCGGGTAACAAATGTATCGGGTGCCACTTCGCCAATAGCGGTTACACTTATAATCAGTCCTTTTTGCGAAGTGGAAGTATCGCCGCCAATCAGGTCAACATTATATTTTTCGCAGGCAATGTAAATGCCTTCATACAACTCATTCAGCGCTTCTACGCTGAAACGGTTGCTGAAGCCAATGTTCACGGTAATTTGCGTTGGTATAGCATTCATCGAATAAATATCGCTGAGGTTAACCACTACACTTTTATATCCAAGGTGTTTCAGGGGGGTGTACATCAGGTCGAAATGGATGCCTTCGAGCAACAAATCGGTGCTGATAACGGTTTGGCGGCCAAAATGGTCTATTACCGCGGCATCGTCGCCCACACTCAGTATGGTAGATGCCTGCCGGGTTTCGTTATTGCGGGTAAGGTGATCAATTAACCCAAATTCGCCAAGGGTGCTTACTTCGGTACGTGACATAATGCTTCAGATAAAGATGAATGCGGCAAATTTAAACGTTGGTTTTTCCAGGATTACCCTGCTATTTTAAAACCAATTTTGCCTGCAAGGGTGCAAAATTCCGTTTTATTTGGTTTAGGTGCTGTGAAAGTTTGTCGAAGCATCAGCTTCGACAGGCTTTATGCGGTGTGAAAGTTTGTCGAATCATCAGCTTCGACAGGCATGCCTCAGCCTCGAATGTTTGTCAAATCATCAGCTTCGACTATATCAAATGCAGTCGAAGCTGATGCTTCGACGAACGCTAACTGCCCGAACGAAATATTTTCATCATTTGGCGAAAGATGCTCGTGAAAATGAAGGGTAAAGTCGTTTGCACAAACGGAATGCACCATATCCACCAACAGGCTGTTCTGAAAAACACCACCACTGAATGCAATTTGCTTTATTCCTTGGTTTTCAGCCACTTGCCTGATGAGGCAGGCCAGGGAGTAATGAAACTTTGCCGATATTTCGGGTACGGAAATGCCTTTTTCAAGATCTTCCGAAACGCCTTCAACAAGCGCCCGTGTGCTGATTTGTGTATTTCCGCCTAGCTCTTCCCCATAGCTTTCTTCAAAATGATAACCATGTTGCCGGCACCATTTTCTGCCTTCCACTTCCAGCAGCATGGCAGCCTCCCCTTCAAAGGATTGCTTTCCAATACCCAGCAAAACACAGGCTACCGCATCAAAAAGCCTTCCTATGGAGGAGGTCAGTATGCCTTTGTAATCCTGCAGCATGGTGGAATAAAGGGAAAATTCAGTAGGAGAAAACAGGTTTTTTACCGAAATAGGAGCCTTTTTACCCAGCAGGGCCAAAGCCGAAAGCCTTGGTTCCCTTGCCATTTTATCGCCAAGCAGGTAGGGGAAGTAGGCAAAATGGCCAATCCGGTTCATTTCCCGGTTTTGGTATACAAAAAACTCGCCGCCCCAGCTATGGCCGTCATCGCCAAAACCAGTTCCATCCCAAACTACACCGAGTATGGGTTCTGTGGAAAGATGAAGCCCTTTTTCACCCAGAATAGCCGCAAAATGGGCCTTGTGGTGCTGAATGGCCATTAATGGAACCTGCAGGGAATTACTTAGTTCCGTTGCCAGTTCAGCCGAAAAATAGTTCGGATGCAAATCGGTCACAATCACTTCTGGTTCGGCTTTCAGTAAGCCCTGTATTTGCCCAAGCGTATGCCGGTAAACCTGCTGCGCTTCCCATGTTTCGGTACTTCCCAGGTATTGGCTGATATACACCTGTTGCTGATGGGCGATGGTGAAACTGCTTTTCAGCAAGGCACCGGTAGCCAGTATGGTTTTTTTAGTTTGGGAAACGTAGGGTGGAAAAGCCGGCGCCCATCCCCGCGAACGCCGCAGCAGGATAGGAATGCCGCTTTTTTCGGCAAAACAAAATACCGAATCATCCTGGGGCGCCACAATGTCCCGGTTGTTCAGTACAATAAAATCTGCAATATTTTCCAGGGCAGCAAGCGCTTCATCGTTTTTAAACAAGATGGGCGAACCGCTGATATTGGCGCTTGTAGCCACGAGTGGTTTACCAAAATCCTGCGCAATTAATTGTAAAAGAGGCGCGTAGGGCAGCATAACACCCAGCCGGTCCAAACCGGGAGCAAGTGAAGCGGTGGCAAGGGTTTCCTGCATGCGGGCACCCATGGGTACCAGCACGATGGGCGCTTCATTGCTTGTAAGTTTGGCGGCTTCTGCAGCCGAAATTTCCGTGTCCTGTTTTAGTAAATCCATGGAGGGGTACAAAACGGCAAAGGGCTTGGAGGGCCTGTGCTTTCGTTCGCGTAATTGTTGGATGGCGGTTGCATTGCCCGCATCTGCCATCAGTAAAAAGCCACCGATGCCTTTTACAGCAAGTATGTTGCCGGCCCGTAGTTTTTCAACCATAAAGGGCAACATGTCTTCTTCTTTTAACCCAATGCTCCCTCCATTTGCATCCCGGATGTCCATTTTTACCCCGCAGCTTTTGCAGGAATTGGTTTGGGCGTAAAAACGGGCATGTGCCGGGTTTTCATATTCGGCGAGGCATTCGGGGCACATCGGAAAATCCTTCATGGAGGTTAAATGCCGCTCGAAGGGCAGTGACTGCATGATGGAGTATCGGGGGCCGCATTGGGTGCAGGTGATGAAGGGGTAGTGGTACCGGCGGTTCCCCGGATCGTTCAGTTCCTGCAGGCAGGAGGGGCAAATGGAAAGATCGGGGGTAATCCACAGGTTGGGCAATGCATCGGGGGCGGCTTCCCTGATAGAAAATTCATTAAATAATTGATTATCAGCCGGTTTGAGACTGCTCACCAGGATGCGTGAAAGCGGCGGTGGATGATGCAGGATTTCATCGAAGAAAGCCTGTGCAGCGGAAAGGCTTGTTTGCAGCCAGATATGCAGCCCATCCACCCCGTTGCTGACGGCGCCATTTAATGCTTTTTTGGTAGCAAGTTGATACACAAAGGGACGAAAGCCTACCCCTTGCACCAGCCCCTGCAGGTGGATATGCCAGTTTCCTGTTGTTGCCTCAGCGTTTTGGCCCGGTTTGTTTACCTTGTGGTTCATTATTTAACTGATGAAGGGTAAAATGTCCCGTTTCCTCCAAAAATTTTGATAAAGAAACATCCTTTCCCGTTTGCAGGCAATGATTTCCATCACCCAACCAATCAGCAGAACAGTTGTTAATCGCTTTATGACTATATCACAACAATTCAAAAAATCCATTTATCCCCTTTTGAAAACAGCCGGCAGCCTGTTTGGCACCAATGGAAAAAGATACCTCAACAAAAAGAATAAAGCCCCGGTAAATCCGGTTTATGCGCTTTTTGCCCATACCAACCAGGGGAAACCCGTTTGCCTTGATACCTACCGGGGAAAATACCTGCTGATTGCCAATACGGCAAGCCATTGCGGCTATACGGCCCAATATGCCGAACTGCAGCAGTTGCAGGATAAGTATGCCGGCAAACTAACTGTACTCGCTTTTCCGGCCAACGACTTTGGCGGGCAGGAACCTGAACCCGATGATGCCATCGCTAATTTTTGCGCGGTTAATTTTGGGGTACAATTTCCCGTGATGCTGAAATCGGAGGTGGTAGGCGCTGATAAGAACCCGGTTTTTAAATGGCTGACCGATCCGGCACAAAATGGTTGGAACAGCAGGGAACCAAAATGGAATTTTTGCAAATACCTGGTAGGTCCCGATGGTAAATTATTGGGATATTTCGAAAGTGCTGTTTCGCCTTTGGATGAGGAGATACAAGATTTGGTTAAGGGTTAGGCGGTTTTTTTCTTACTAAGCTGCCTTTATTTAACCCGATTTTTGCCCTTTATAGATTAAAATACCGGATGAAAACTTTAGCAAGCCGTATCATAACGTTCAACAAATCCCTTCACTTTGAGGGGAAACTTCCGGAAGGCATCCGCATCATGAACCCTTTCAGGGAAAGTAAGGAGGCGCTGAAGGTATCCTCACTTTTTTATAAAAAATACTATTCCAATAACCATAAGCGACACCTGATACTCGGCATCAATCCCGGCAGGTTTGGAGCAGGGCTTACAGGCATCCCGTTTACCGACCCAAAGCGGTTAATAGCCAATTGTGGAATTCCATTTAATGGCGTAAGCGCACACGAAACTTCCTCTGCCTATGTGTACGAAATGATTGCCGGGTACGGCGGAGAGGAGACTTTTTACCATGATTTCTACATCAATTCGCTTTGCCCGCTTGGTTTTACGGCACAAAAAGAGCAGGGCAAAGAGGTAAACTATAATTATTACGACAGCAGGGAATTAACGGAAGCCGTTTATGACTTTATGGTATGGAATGTGCAACAGCAGATAGCCATGGGAATGAATACCGATCTTTGCTTTTGTTTTGGTACGGGGAAAAACGAAGCGTTTCTCAAAAAGCTGAACGATAAATTTCAGTTTTTCGGGAGCATTGTGGCGCTTGAGCATCCGCGGTACATTATGCAGTATAAAACGAAGGAAAAGCAGTTTTACATTGCGAAATACATTGAGCAGTTCGGGCGGGTGATAACTGCATAAAGGAGGATGGATCCTGTTTTTTTTAGCCAGGTTTTGAAAGATACTTAATTCATTGATTTATAAGCCTTTGAACAAAAAATGGCCAAATTTTTGTCACAGAGTAAGGGCAATTTATCCCAATTCCTGTTATAAAGTAAGGGCATTTTACCTGTTTTTAACTTATCCGGCTATATAAACAACCTTGCCGGGCATAAATCCTGAGCATTTTTAATGGGTTATCATTTCACATGAAATCCCCACGAACGGGTGTACACTCAGTACCGATGATCATTTGGGGATTCCATGTGACAAATGAAACCAGTCTCTACCGCTGTAGAGACGCACTAAAAATGAACATATGAAAGCCTTTCGAATAAGGGCGGTTTAAACTACATTTACCGGCAAAATTCCCCGCATGTTTACCAAAGCCGATGCCGAAGCCTATTTTAATGGCGAAAAACAGGAAAGCCTGTTGTTTATTGCCATTGGTGTAGTTGCCATTATTGCAGCGCTGTTGTTGTTTTTTTACTTTAAGTATGGCTGGGGAAAGGGGGCCGGGTGGCCACTGTTGCTGATTGGGGTTATTCAGATAATTGTGGGCTTTTCGGTGTACAGCCGGAGTGATGAGCAGAGAAAGGATATTGTGTACAAAATGGATATGAATACTGATGCCCTGCAAAAGGAAGAAGTACCCCGGATGCAAACGGTGATGAAGAATTTTGCCATATACCGTAACATTGAAATTGTATTGCTTCTGGTGGGGTTGACCGCCTTTTTATTCTACCGCAATCAGCCCGAAAAGGCCTGGTGGATGGGGATTGGCTCAGCACTTGCACTGCAGGCCGGCCTGATGTTGCTGGCCGATGGATTTGCCGAACGCAGGGGCAGTAAGTACCTTCAGGGCATGCAGCAATTTTTGCAGCCAACCCAAAGCCAACCAAAATAACCACCAAATTTTGATGGCCGGATGGCAGGGAATACGGCAATGCAGGATATTTGGTGCCAAAAAATAATCTATGTCATATTGCGAATACATACAAAAGGGCGGTACAGACGAAGCCTTTCTTTTACACAAAAAATACCACGATACACAGTACGGGTTTCCTATTGAAAGCGATGACGAATTGTTTGGCAGGCTCATCCTGGAGATTAATCAGGCTGGGCTAAGCTGGACAACCATCCTGAAAAAGCAGGAGACCTTTCGGAAGGCATACCATGGCTTCAGTATTAAGAAAGTGGCCGGCTATGGCGAAAAAGACCGCGAGCGGCTGCTGAACGATGCAGGCATTATCCGCAACAGGCTGAAGGTGGATGCCGCCATTTATAATGCGCAGCAAATCCTGCTGTTGCAAAAGGAGTTTGGCAGTTTTAAGGCCTGGATTGATTTTCATTATCCACGGGAGAAGGCTGAGTGGGTAAAACTGTTCAAAAAGACTTTTCGCTTTACGGGTGGGGAAATTGTGAATGAATTTCTGATGAGTACGGGTTATTTGCCCGGGGCACATACGGCAGGTTGCGTGATAAAACCCCCATCCACCTTACTACCTGAGAAAAAGGGATGACGATAATTTATTGCTACGTAGAGAAAAACAAATCCCATGCAGGAGACGCAAACGGTTAATGAAAATGATTGGAGGTGTCAGCCATCTGCATAAAACATTTGAGGGTGTCAGCAAACATAAAACGCAACACCTGCCCAAAAACAATAAACACGAAACCCGTTACCTACAACCCGCTCAAACACAAGCCAATGCTGTAAGGCCTCACCTCAGGGCCCTGTCCTTCGCGGAAAAGGGTGGTAATCTGGTAGGCCCCATAAACGGTAAAATTGCCAAAGCCGATTCTTGCGGTTGGCGCGAGACGCAGGTTGTTCAGGTATTTGCGGTCTTTTTCCTTGGCAATGTATTTATCACCATACAGGCTCTGACCGGTGGCATTCTGCAAATCTTTACCCTTGGTGTACCCGCTGAGCATGGTACCCACTTTGGCGCCAATAGACCATTTGAAACTGCCGTCGCTGTTCAGCGGATTGCTGATATGGCGCAATTCAATAGGCACTTCGGCCCAAACCGTGGTCAGTTTATACTTATCATAATGGTTGATGGCCGATGCATTCTGAAATGTAACCTGTGTGGTACTGATGGCACCCTTCAGGTCAATCAGGGTTTTATCGAAAAATATATTGCTGCTGCCAATACCTACGCCGAGGCCTACGCTCCACCGGGGATCCGTTTTAAAGGGTTTATCCAGCATAACGTAAATGTTCAGGTGACGGCTGAAACCACTTGTTTGAATGGAATCGGGGGTGCTTAACCAGCCATCGTATCCGGCCTGAATCATAAAATGGTCGTTGGCACGGTCGCCGATAGTTACTTTACTCCAGTCTTTTTTGGGCGGCTTCGTCTTTTTTGAGGAAGGTTTGCTAACAGTTGAATCCTGCGCCTGTACCATTCCTGCTACCGAAAAAACTATGCTGAGGGCTAATATACACTTTCTCATAATCTATTAAAAGTGCGCTAAGGTAAAGGGATGGGGTGAAACATTGTGGGAATAGGAGCCTCCATGCACGATTTACACAAATAATTAAGAAAACAGGGCTTCGAAAGGTTTGTTGCAGAATTTATCATTTATGGAAAAAAATATAAGGGGTATTCTTTTTTTCCCTGAATATTTTTATATTGTAGCCTGTATTTAATGGCTAGTTCAGTCTGATTACGATTCCTTATTGGTAATTAATGGCCCGGTAAAAATGGCAATTTTATTGCATGGCTACATTTATCCGCAGGATTATGCATATTATAAATTTAATTATATTCTATTTTATCAGTGAATCCAATGCCAAAATTGACCTTATTGCCCCGCCATTTTAACTTTTTTGTTTTCTATTACCACCTCTTTTCCATTTAACCATTAAAATTTTATTTTATGAAAAGAAAATTTACTTTTTTGAGCATTGTTTTAATGATGGGACTGGTTTTTTTTATTGAGCCTTTGCAGGGCCAGATTTATAACTATACCACTTCTCTCAGTGGGCCGGCCGAGGAACCCTCAAATGCCTCCCCGGGTACAGGAACGGTGACCGTAACCATTAATACTACTGCAAATACCATGCGGGTACAATGTACTTTTAGTGGCTTAACCGGAACCACAAGTGCTTCGCATATACATGCAGCTACCGCTGCAGCCAATGCCGGTACTGCCTCAGTGGCTACACAAACCCCCTCCTTTGCCGGGTTTCCGCTTGGTGTTTCTTCGGGAGTTTATGACAATACCTTTGACATGACATTGGCCTCAAGTTACCGGGCCGCTTATATTACCGCCAATGGGGGTACGGCTGCTACCGCTTTTGCCGCACTCAAAGCTGCTTTGGATGCAGAAAAAGCTTATTTCAATGTACACTCCAGTACATTTACGGGAGGAGAAATACGGGGTTTTTTAAAGCGTACCTGGTATTTTGATTACGACAAGGATGGCTATGGAAATAAAAACAAGCCGCTTGTATCGCCTGCAAAACCCAAAAAGTATGTTACTAATGCAGATGATTGTAAGGATTGGTTGGCGAATGTTCACCCTTTGGCAGAAGAACTCCCTGATAATATTGATAATGATTGTGATGGTGAAGTAGATGAAGGTTTAGGCTGCCGCAAAAAATGGTATTTTGACAAAGACGGAGATGGTTATGGCAACCCTAATGTACCTTTCCGTTGGTCGTGCATACCCATGGATCAATACGTTGATAACAATATGGATTGCAAAGATTGGGATGCTAATGTTTACCCGGGGAATGGTTGTACTATTCCGCCGGGTGCAGAGATGATAACCACTATTAGGCCCAGGGCAGCGGTTGAAATTGCAACAGAACTTACCGTTTACCCCAACCCCGCCCGCGATGTGCTGATGATTACACTTAACAACTTTGTACCCAATAAAAAGGTAGAACTTACACTGTTGCAGGCCGATGGCAAGGTACAGCAAACCAATAGCCTTACACCAACCATAATGGGTCAGCAGGTGAGGATGGATATAAGCCGTGCGGCAGAAGGGTATTATATTTTAATGGCAAGACAGCAAGGCATGACCATCAGTAAAAAGGTTTTGGTGGTTAGGTAACAACCCATTGAAAACAATAACAAGGGGCTGCTTAATATGAGGCAGCCCCTTTTCTTTTGGAACACAAATCATCCATGGGAGCAGGATTATTTCCAACCAAAAGTTTTGCATAAAGGCAAATGCTAAGGGTATTATTTTTTATACCTGGCAGGGGTTTAAACCATTATATTTGTTTGCAAAAATTTGGTGTATAGGATGGTATCTCCAGTTCAAAATAGTGATAAACAAGAAAAGTCAGATCAATACCATTCATGGTGGAATCAGCTTTCTGAAACATGGCAACAGGCTTTTAATGAAACCCTTTTTCAGAAAAAAACGGTGGAAATTCCAACTGATGAACAATTGGAAATGTTATGGAACCTGACGGTGCTGAGGATGGCCGGCCCCGGGGCAATGTTCCCCAATATGAGTATTTCCCTCGAAGATTTGTCAGGCGTAAGCGATCTTGTAAACCTGGAAATACTGGTAGTGGTTAACCACAGGATCCCTTCACTGAAAGGGTTGACAAAACTCAACAGGCTTCATTCCCTGTTTGTTTTCAGCAACGAAATTGTTTCGCTTGAAGGGATTGAAGAATTGCCCGGCCTGAAACAGCTTTTTATTAACGATAACCATATTGATTCACTGCTGCCGCTTTCCGGTCTGGTTCAGCTCGAAGCAATCCATTGTGCACATAATAAACTGGTTTCGCTTGAAGGTATCGGCAGGCAGCATACAGCCCTCAAAGATTTTTTCTGTTTGCCCAATGATGGGATATGGAATTCGGAAGTTATGCGCTTTGAAACAGAATACCGTATCCGTTGCCAAAAGGGCTAAATGCTTTTCCCCGATTCCAGTTCTGCCACAATCTTAAGCGCGGTTTCCGTACCCATGGCTTTCAGCTGTTCAATCATGAGCCTTTTTGTATTTTCATCATATTGTATGGGTTGGTTTTCCCAGGCAAAATCATAACCGGCTTCCCTGAACAACTGGTCCGTCCATTCGTTTCGTTTTCCATCTATTACCAAATGAACCCGTCTTGTTTCACCCTTATGGCTTACGCTGTGCGGCAAATCAAAATTGGCATACCAGCATTCGCCGGCCTGCATGGGTAATTTTTCTCCATCTACCACAAAATGCACATCGGGATCGGTAAGAATGGGAATATGTAACCGGAAGCACCCCATGGAATAGGCAAGTCCCCTGTCGCGGTGGGTTTTTATGCTGCTGCCGGGTGCAAGGGCCAGTAAGCGTACTGTTTCAAGTTCACAATCAAACCCTGAAACGATTTCTTTGAAATAAGCGCATGTTTCCAGCAATGGGGTATCGTAAAAAGCGGCAGATTCCGAAGCAAGAATTTGATCGGTTTTGCCACTTACCGAGCGCAAAGCTATGCCGTTCCATTCCCCGGAATAATCGGCTTTGTTATAATGGTTTGCCCAATGAAAACGTTCGCACAAGGCGAGGTCCTCAAATAGCAGGGGAATATCATAAGAAATGGGTAAAAGTAAAAACCGGTCCAAATGATCTGCAGATTTGTGGTTGGTTAAGAATACAACAGCATTTCCAACAGCAACTCTTCTCCATCTTGCTGCCTTATTTGCCTGCACAAGATAAATTGTTTTAGTTTTAAGGCTTAATTGTATTTCTATTGCAGCCCAGGTCAGGCAAAAAAATTTTTCCGGTTTATACCAAAGTAGGAAATCCGCCGGTAACCATCTGTAAATCCATTGATGCGGGTGTATTTGGCTACCCTTTTTTCAACCAGGGTGTTCAGCAAAGAAGTCCGTTATCTGAAGATAACACAATGTATGGTTGGGAAGATCTGCAAATGGACGGAGAAACTTCATTATTGCAGTTGAAAGGTTTTATTTTTCATTCTTCGCATTGCGGATCTACACTCCTGTCCCGTATGCTTGGCCGTTTGCCGGGCGTAAGGGTGATTTCCGAAACCGAAGCCATCAATGGCCTGCTGTTATCCTGTGCCTTTAATAATTTAACCGAAAAAAATGTATTGGTGCAATTGAAGCAGATCATGGAGGCATACCGGCAACCACTTGAAAATGAAAAATTCCTGGTATTTAAACTCAGTTCCTGGAATGTTTTTTTTATTAAGCTTTTTCAGCAATTGTATCCGGATATTCCATGGTTTTACCTTGACAGGGATACCGATGAGGTGGTAAACTCCCTGCTGAAAAAGGGTGGGGGATTTGCAGAATGGTGGGATCATCCGGCAGACATACTAAGGCAATATTTTACAGGGAAGGATGTTATTTTCCCGGGTAAAGAAGACTACCTGAGGGAAATGGTAAAAAGACACCGTTTATATGCACAAAGTAATAATAACGGGCGGTCCTGTTTTTTGCAATACCCGGAATTTATCGGTCAGTTTGAAGAAATCATTCTGCCAAATTTAGGCCTGCATTTTTCAAAAGATGAAATACGGGATGCCCTGTTGGTTGCCCGGTACGAGTCAAAGCAGGTTGAAAATGTTTTATTTAATCCATCCGGAAAAGAAGGACCCTGATGTACCTCAGGCTTCGGCCGGGTTTTTTTCGAAAAGATGATGGTCCATAAAGTTCAATTTACCTTCATGTATAAAGCAAAAATATAATTGCCGGTTGCTTTCACGGGCAAGCTTATTAATGGCAATTACTTCATTGGGCTCCATGGAAACCGGCCGGTCAACCCAAACATGATATCCGGCGCTCAGGGCTTTCGCACTTGCTTCCATATAATTTCCCGAAGCGGCAATAATGGCAACCCCTGCCGTGTTTTTCTTTTCAAATACCTCCTGCCAGTTATTCAGGCATGCGTCATTGGTTAATCCAAGTGCATTGGCTGCCTCCATTCTCCGGTCAGCAAGCGGCTCTCCAACAGCAATTATCTGAAGCTGATCGGGATGTTTTTTTGAAAACTTTCCAAAACGCCATCCCCTTTTGCCTGCGCCAATCAGCACTGCCTTTACGCCGGCTTGTGGAGATAGAAACCCGTTTTCCTTTGTTTTATTTTTGCCATTGGCAAATAGGGAAATCCCCGGTATCATGCCGGTTGCTGTTGCTCCTGCCACCATTCCGAGCGATTTGATTATTTTTCTGCGGGAGATGTTCATAAGGAAATCACTTTAATTGATTGAGGATATGATTAGTTTCTGCTTGGATAAAAACCACTCAGGCAAATAACGAAATTTACGGCCAATGTAGGTTGCTGAATGCTGAATGGCTGACTGCCACCGGCGATACCGAGCGTAAGGGAACCTGCTGCAGCCGAACCGTTGGCAGAAGCGCCAAAGCCATTAGCTGCAGTTGTAGCAAAAATGTTGCCAACAGGTGAGGCGCTGCTGCCATTGGTACTTGCCACAGCAACTGCCGCCGATGCACTATGGATATGTGGTGGCATTTGTGCAGTTGTTAAGGTGGCGGTAGGTGAACCAAAAGGCTGACCCAGGACAATATTGGGTAAGCCGGGCCCCGTACCCATACCCACGGGCACCCTTCCGCGAAAATCAGGTAAGGCAAAAGTAGTATTGCCATTTCCGCCAAATGTTGTTCCAAGTAAGGAAAACAAGGCCTGATTGGTGGAAATGGACAATATCTGCCCCTCACAAAAGGCCCAGTACTTTGGAGGAAAATTTCCGGCAAAAAATAAAATCTGTGCTAAATATCCTTCCATAATCAGGTTATTTTTTGGTGAATGTTTTAATTACGTGATGGAAATATCCCTTCAAGGGCTATTATAAAATTGATGGCAAGATAAGGCTGACGTATGGAAATTGGCTGTCCTCCGCCTGCAGGTTGCACGATGGCGCTTGTACCGCCCAATTGCCCATCGGGGGTGGCTCCCTGCTGCCAGGAATTTACATTACCCACCGCCGGAACTGCACCACCGGGTTCATCAGTTGTAGCAGCAATAGTAGAAACACCCATAGTTATGGTACCTGTATGGTTATGCATAGGAAGGTTCGTTGACAGTAAGGTAATATATTCCTGCCCGGATGCCTCTCCCAGCACAAATGAAGCAGTTCCCGGTCCCTGCCCCGGATGAACAGGTGT
>Ga0116158_10002634_pt1 | contig 15817 bp, 16 predicted proteins | sample AD_UKC052_MetaG_FD_89883 | JGI IMG/M metagenome (GOLD analysis project Ga0116158, IMG submission 89883) | Active sludge microbial communities of municipal wastewater-treating anaerobic digesters from USA - AD_UKC052_MetaG | ecosystem: Engineered > Bioreactor > Anaerobic > Digestate | place: USA... | reverse complement strand
TAAAAAAGGGAGATGTAAAAGGGCTTGGTGCGAAGATGTATGAAACGCATCATGGACTGAGTTATTTTTACGAAGTAAGTTGTAAAGAACTTGATTTCCTGGTTGAGTATGTTAAAAAAAATCCCGAAGTGGCAGGTGCGAGAATGATGGGTGGCGGATTTGGGGGCTGTACCATCAACCTGGTAAAAGAAGAGGCTGTGGAATCGTTGATATTAAACATCAGCGAAGCTTATAAGTCTGCCATTCATATTACATTAACTGCTTACATAGCATCTATCGGGGATGGCAGTTCAGCATGTTAACGTTACTCGTAACCGCTATGAGTAATGTGCCTTTTTTCTTTTTAATATTATATTCAATTTATAAACGATAAAACCATTGCGATTATGAATGCGTTGAAAACCAATGACTACCTGGTATTTCTTTTTTATTTCATCGTAGTAGCCGGTTATGGTTACTGGGTGTACAGGAAAAAGAACAAGTTATCTACTTCGGCTTCGCATGATTATTTCCTGGCGGAAGGATCTTTAACCTGGTGGGCCATTGGGGCATCTTTGATCGCATCAAATATTTCTGCCGAACAATTTATTGGAATGAGTGGAAGTGGATTTAAAATGGGGCTTGCCATTTCGGCTTACGAATGGATGGCTGCTGCAACCCTGATCATTGTCGCTATATTTTTTATTCCGGTTTACCTGAAGAATAAAATTTATACCATGCCGCAATTCCTCCATCAACGATATAATGGCACTGTTGCCATGATCATGGCCGTGTTCTGGCTGATGTTGTATGTAGTGGTTAATCTCATGTCAATCCTGTACCTCGGCGCCCTGGCCATTCATGGTATTTCAGGTTTAAATATTCATTTATGCATTGGACTGTTGGCGGTTTTTGCAGTGATCATCACTTTGGGTGGAATGAAAGTGATCGGGTATACGGATGTGATACAGGTATTCTTTTTGATCCTGGGTGGACTGGTTGCAACATACATCGCATTAAACCTGGTGGCAGAAAAATCAGGTCAGACGGGTTTGTTGAATGGATTTCGTTTACTCACCACCGAAGCCAATGATCATTTTCACATGATCTTTAAAAAGGATAACAGTAATTACATGGATCTGCCAGGCTTGTCTGTTTTACTTGGTGGATTGTGGATAGCTAACCTGAATTATTGGGGATGCAATCAATACATTACGCAAAGAGCGCTGGGCGCCAGTTTGCCCACAGCCCGTAAAGGGTTATTGTTTGCGGCATTTCTTAAGTTACTCATGCCCGTTATCGTGGTATTGCCTGGCATTGCAGCGTACCTCTTATACCAGAAAGGAATGTTCCATACCGAAATGCTCGACTCAAAAGGAATTGTAGATGTGAACAAAGCATATCCTTCACTATTAAATTTATTGCCAACGGGTTTGAAAGGCCTGGCCTTTGCAGCACTTACGGCGGCCATTGTTGCATCACTTGCCGGTAAAGCCAATAGCATTGCCACCATATTTTCTTTAGACGTTTACAAGAAAGCCATCAACAAAGATGCAGATGATAAGAAGCTGGTGAGTGTTGGTAAGATAGCGGTAGTCATTTCAATGTTGTTAGCGATCCTGCTGTCCCTGGCATTGGGCGAAAAGCTGATGGGTGAAGGAAAGCAAGGTTTTCAATACATACAGGAATACACTGGTTTTGTTTCTCCCGGAATCTTTGCCATGTTCATACTCGGTTTCTTTTGGAAAAAAACCACATCAAATGCAGCACTGTTTGCCATCATTGGCGGTTTCTTATTATCGGTATTGTTTAAATTCCTGCCGGGTATGATGGATCTTTCATTCCTTGCTTCAACTGGTTTTTCAAAAGCAAATGCAGCAGGTTTATTTGAAATACCATTTTTAGACAGGATGGCCATAGTATTTGTAATCTGCATCATTGGTATGTATATCATCAGTGCCATCGATAATCGTAAAGGGGTAAAACCTCACGGATTGGAAGTGGATCGGAAAATGTTCAGAATGGATACTTCCTTTGCCGTTGGTTCATTGATCGTATTCGCCATTTTGGTAGCCTTATACAGTTTATTCTGGTAAAAGATTAAACAAAGCGGTGATTAAAATATTTTTTTCCAGAACTTAAGAAATTCATAATAGGTAGCAGAAGTAATTTTAAAAAGTACATTTATACTATAAGCAGTTAATATGGAAGCTGGCATTACAGACCAATTTTTTGGAAAGGTGGAATCACACGAGGTTTGGGAGCATACCATGTCAAACATTCATGGTATGGAGGTTTCTGTGATTAATTATGGAGCAACCATAACAAGGATCATTACTACCGATAAGAATGGAGATAAAGGAAATGTCGTAATCGGTTTTGATAACATTGATGAGTACCTTGAAAATGGACAAAAGTATTTCGGGGCTATTGTAGGCCGGTATTGCAATCGTATTGCGGGTGCAGCTTTCGCGTTAAATGGTATAATCTATAAACTTCATCCCAACAATGCTGCCAATAGCCTGCATGGAGGATTAAAAGGATTTGATAAGGTTTGTTGGAAAGTTGAAAAAATGCCTGGTGACTCAGCTCTCAAATTTACTTATGAAAGCATCGATGGGGAAGAGGGATTCCCGGGAAACCTTTCAGTCCAGGTCATTTATCGGCTTACTGATACAAATGAACTCATCATCGATTATTCTGCGACAACAGATAAAAGTACTCCGGTCAATCTTACCAATCATAGTTACTTTAACTTATCTGCCCGTAGAGATGCTTCTATTTTAGATCATGAGCTACACATTGATGCGGATAACTTTACGCCTGTTGATACTGATTTGATTCCTACGGGAAAAATAGAATCAGTCATAGGAGGTCCACTTGATTTTACACATCCCAAAAAAGTGGGTATAGATTTAACAAAGCTGGCTGATGGATATGATTTCAATTTTGTGTTGAATAAGCGCAACAAGGTTGCAGCTTCTTTATATGATCCTTCATCAGGCAGGTTTATGGAAATGGAAACGACTGAGCCCGGGTTGCAATTTTATTCCGGAAACTTTTTGTTTGAAAATCCTGGTGGCCATGATCCGAAATCAATCCGCCATGGTGCTTTGTGTTTAGAAGCCCAGCATTATCCAAACAGCCCCAATGAACCTTCATTTCCAAATACCATCCTTCAACCTGGAGAAACATATCGTCAAACGACTTGTTATCGGTTTTCTACCAGGTAAAAATTTAGTTTTAAAATTACCATTTAATTTTGTTGAGTGTCGTTGTTGAATTAAAGGCCATTGTATTTTTTATAAATTGTACATAAACAAAACAAGCTTTACATTTGGTAAAATATTTTACATTATGGAAGAATTAACCCTGGGAATCGGTACCAGGCTGCAACACAGCCAACATGGCCCTGGTGTTGTGGTGGGTGTTCGATATGCAACTTACCTCATCTCCTTTATCAATCACGGTATTAAGGAAATAGATAAAACAGATCCGAAACTAGATGAGATCATCCCGGAGAATGTTACCGCAGAACTGGAAACCGTATCAGACGTTGAAAAGTCGCTCCTGAAGATACTAAGGCTTTGGGCCGATGTTACAGAGGTCGTTCCACTGGGTGATCGCTGGAAGGGAGGCGTGATGTTACTTCAGCCCGCTGATAAAACACAAAAGCCAAAGGAAATTCCTGTCGATATTTTCTTTCATAAAATTGTGATGTTACGCGACAGGCTACGTGTGCTGGAACAAAACATCAACAGCCACAAAATATTGAGTGATGAAGATAAAGTGAACCTGCAACAATATATCACCCGCGTGTATGGATCACTCACCACCTTTAACGTACTATTTAAAAATAAGGAACAATGGTTTGTGGGTGAAAAGGGGAGTGGGGATTAACATTTTAATTTGTTTGTATGCATAAAGAACATCATTACAATGCCCGGGTAACCTGGACGGGTAATCGCGGGGAAGGTACGGCAAACTATAAGGGGTATGACAGAAACCACCGTATTTCCATCCAGCATAAACCTGACATTGAAGGTTCGTCGGATACTGCATTTTTAGGAGACGCCACCCGGCATAATCCTGAAGATATGCTGCTTTCATCTTTGTCGGCCTGCCACATGCTCTGGTACCTGCATTTATGTGCCGATAACGGAATTGTGGTAACCGATTATCACGATGATGCAACAGGTACGATGTTGCAAACAGACCAGGGAGGACATTTTACGGAGGTGGTCCTGCATCCGCAGGTAACCATTACCGATAGCAACAAAATCAGCCTTGCAAATGAATTGCACGAAGAGGCTCATAAGCATTGCTTTATTGCCAATTCATGCAATTTTCCTGTAACCCATGACCCGGTTTGTATTGCTAAATAATTATGATATTTCTACAGGTTATTCTTTGTAAAATAGAAAATCAAAAGTCCGGCTAATTGCCAAACATACCTTTTAGTTTATCCAGCATACCGCCACCGGAGGCATTTCCATTATTTGACTGACCCATACCGCTAAATGCTGCCGTCAGATCATTGAAATCAACATCTCCGTCGCCATCTTTATCAAGTCCACCTCCACTGGTTAACTTGGATAACATGCCTGGAATATTCATCCCGCTTGTGCCATTGTTGCTGAGGCTGTTGAAAATATCCTGGATATTAAAACTTTTATCATTCGGGTTGTTGGTTTTATTAACGAGTTTTCCCAGGATAGAAGGTAATAAACTGCCTGCTATACTCCCTGCCTGCTGGCCATTTAATCCAAATTTTTCGGTTAAGCCTGACATGAAATTTCCAGAGATCTGTTGCATGGCAGGTTGTGATTGAATGTCAGATTCAGAACTATTGAAGAGTGAAAGTACTTCTTTTGCCTGCCCACCTGCTAACATTGATTGCAAAGTAGAGGTGATGGAAACACCAGCTTCCTGGATCACTGCCTCATTTTGTTCATTGGGTACATCAGGGTTGTTTACAACAGCCTCCTGTGAATTGTCTTTGATAAGATTCATTAATTCTTCGAACATAAATTTCTGATTTTTTGTGTTTTAATGTATGATTCTTTTTTTAATCAGCCTTCTTAAACAATAAACGACCGTCATCGATCAGGTATATGGTAAGCTGGCTATTTTTGATCGCATATTCAACAACGTTATTACTAAGCATGCTGGTAAATATCTTTGCTGCTTTTGAATTTGTACAGCCCATCATGGTACTGGCAAAGGTTGCAAATTTAATCCGGTTGCCCTGGCATTCAACCTGCGAGTGAATTGTGTTACATCCATCATGCCCGGAGAGGTTTTTATTTTCCTTGTCAAACTCAAGTAAGGGTAATCCTTTCGGGTAATTTGCAGCTTCCTGTTTTTCACTGTATATATATTCCAATTGCCATTTTCCCTGCAACGCAGTATTGTTAAGATACGATCCACATCCTGAATATTTTTTACCCTGTACGATCACATCAACTTTTATGCTTTGTTCCCCGGAACAGAATTGATTTGTGTACAGGATAATATTCAATGGCCTGGCGGGGTCCTGGCTTCTGTAATTTTCGGCCGCAATATCCATTAATTTGATTGGATTGCCAGCCTGTATAGAAATGACCTCTCCATCGGAAGGCGTAAACACAAATCTTTTATCAAGATCCATTTCCAGCGACCATGCCACAGGGTTAGTGCCTTTAGCTAAAAAATCGATACCGGAAGATTGCTTTGCCGATAAAATACTATCAGCTTTCTGTTTATTTAATTCACTTCCTGCCTGTTTTTTCCCTGGCGATTTTGAAGCGGTTGAACAACCGTTAACCAGCATAAAAAGGATCGTAACCAGCTGTATATATTTCATTGATTGAAATTAAACCAGGATGTTTACTGTGCAGAAAATATGGCCAGCAAACTTTCATTATCATAGAGAAGCAATGTGGTGTTACTAACTGCAAATCTGTTGGTCCGGTTGATCACCGCAGTAAAAACGTTTTCCAGGTTTGGCCCAAGGCAAGCCATCTTGGTAGTTGCCAAAGCGCCAAATTTCAAGCCACCTTCATCTGATATAGAAAATGAACCATTCATGCTATTGCATCCTGTGTTACCTGTAACTTTTCCTTCGGCTTTCAAAAATTGTAATTGTGGGGTCTTCCCATCCGTAGATTCAACTTTTTTGCCATTGATGTAACCGAGCATCCAGGTTTTTTCATACAATGGTCTTTGAGCCCTGGCAGCCATTTTTGAACTGGAACAACCTGCTATCAATATAGTTGAAACGAGGATACAGGTAATGAGCATAATATTTTTCATGGAAAAAATTTTGAATGTTAAGAATAGGATTTACACGACAATATAATAAAATAAAGGGGCATTTGTTTGGATTAAGCAAAATAATATTAGGTTTGCCGCCTTATAAAATCAGCAACTATTTAAATGTTTTGAGATAGTTACTGATCGTTTCGGCGATCATGACAAATATTACAACCATGAAAAAAATCGTATTTATAATTATCATCGGGTTGGCCGCCTGCAGCACACGGCCTCTCACAAACCCTGGTCAGTCTTCTTCGGTTAGTATTCCTGTTCAGGGAAAACTATTTACTACGCTCTACCAGCAACGGGCAGCCGAATACCGTGCGCTATGCCTGCAAGCCTTCAACGTGGCGCATTGGCAACTGGATGCATATCGTGCCACTAGCAATAAACCCAAAGCCATTATCACGGATATTGATGAAACTGTTTTAGACAATAGTGCTTACGAAGCGCACCAAACCTTACAAGGAAAAGATTATGATCCTATTTCCTGGTATGAATGGACAAATATGTCAGCAGCAGATACAGTACCTGGAGCACCTGCCTTTTTAAAGTATGCGGCATCTAAAGGCGTTGAAATATTTTACATCACCAACCGGGATGAAAAAGAAAGAGCAAGCACCATGGCCAATCTTCGCAAATTCAACCTGCCAAATACAGATGATGCCCATCTCTTACTCAAGCAAACCATTTCTGGCAAAGAACCCAGGCGTCAACAAGTGATGAATACCCATGAAGTAGTCATGTTGATCGGCGATAACCTGGCCGACCTCAGCAGCCTGTTCGATAAAAAGCCTGAGGCCGAACGCATGCGAAATACTGATCTCAGTACAAAAGATTTCGGAATTCGTTTCATTGTTATACCAAACCCGGTCTATGGTGACTGGGAATCATCCCTGTATAAATTTAATAAGTACACACTTGCACAGAAAGATTCGGTGATCAGGTCGGTGATGAAAACATATTGATGAATAAGGTAGAGCTGTATACTATTTACAGGTATACATTACCGTTATAAAAAAAGCTGCTGATTTTCGTCAGCAGCTTTTTTATAATTTATCAGCAGCATTAAATGCTCCTGTTGCTATCAAAATTTTCAAGCTCTTTGCTCACAGCATTCAGGAAGGTTGAGCCCAATGAACCATCAATGATGCGGTGATCGTAACTAAGCGAAATATACATCATATGACGTATGCCAATCGTGTCGCCCTGTGGCGTTTCAATGACCATGGGCCTTTTCTTAATGGCACCTACTGCCATAATCGCCACCTGTGGCTGGTTGATGATGGGCGTTCCCATGATGCTGCCAAAAGTGCCAACGTTTGTGAGGGTGAAAGTGCCGCCTGCTGTATCGTCTGGTTTTAATTTACCCGTACGGGCCGCATTAGCAAGTCCATTTACCTGTTTGGTCAGTCCCACGAGGTTCAGCTGATCAGCATTTTTTATTACAGGTACGATCAGGTTGCCATTGGGTAATGCGGTTGCCATGCCAATATTCAGGTCTTTTTTAACGATGATCTTATCGCCGTCAACAGAACTGCTGAGCCATGGATATTTCTTGATACTTTTTACAATGGCTTCAATGAACAGCGGAGTGAATGTTATCTTTTCGCCTTCTCTTTTTTCAAATTCTTTTTTTACTTTTTCTCTCCACAACACCAGGTTGGTTACATCACATTCTGCAAAGCTGGTAACGTGCGGACTGGTATTCTTGCTATCAACCATATGCTTAGCGATCATCTTACGCATCCGATCCATTTCAATGATCTCTACATTGCCTGAATATACGGTGGTTGCGGCTGGACTGCTTTGAGCAGCGATGGTTACCTGGTTGTTTGATACAGCTGCAACTGGTTCGGCTGCTGCTACAGGCTGGCTGATGCTGGCCGGTTTATGACTTACCGAACGGTTAGCCACATACGCCAGGATATCTTTTTTGCTTAGCCTTCCATCCTGACCGGTTCCCGGAATGTTTTCCAGTTCCTGCATGCCGATGCCTTCACTTTGAGCGATGTTCAATACAAGCGGTGAATAAAAACGAACGCCATTGGATGTTGCTGTTGCAGGTGCAGTCGCTTGTGGTACAAAAGGTATTTCTTCTACAACTTTCGCTTCTTCATATTCTTTTTTAGGTGCGGGGGCAGTAGAAGCTGCAGCTGCAGATGTTCCTGCACCTACTCGTATTTTGGCAATGACTGTTCCAATAGGAACTACATCATTTTCTTTAAATAAAACCTCTTCCATAATTCCTTCAGCAGTGGAAGGAACTTCACTGTCTACCTTATCGGTGGCAATGTCTAATACGGTTTCATCCTGTGCCACTTTATCTCCTGGTTGTTTATGCCATTTTAAAATGGTGGCCTCCATGATACTTTCACCAAGTTTGGGCATTATAAGATCAACTAAACTCATATAATAAAAAAGATTTATAGCAAGTCGTGAATAAGGGCAAATGTAAGTAAAAACGGCAAGTTGTATGGTTACCGGAGCTATTTTTAGGCAGGTTGAATGCCTAAAACCCGACAAGGGCCAGCCAGCACGGGTTTTCAATACCTTTAAAGCACAGGCAGGTTGTACATTGCCTAAGCCTCCTCAAGTATAAATTTCCGGAGTAAATTCAAGGCATTCATGGCGGTCATCTGTATATTTCGTTGCCTGTCGAACCGGAAATGAAATTTCTGCGTAGTGATCTTTGCATTATTTCCTACAGCAACCCACACGGTGCCTACCGGCTTGTCGGGCATACCACCACCGGGGCCCATAATTCCGGATACTGCAATGGTATAATCGGTTTTGATATTTTTTAAAGCGCCCCTGGCCATTTCGATCACCACGTCTTCGCTCACGGCTCCTTTGATCAATAATGTATCATGGGAAACCTGCAGCAGGTCTTCTTTTGCTTCGTAAGAATACGTTACAAAACTTCCCTGGTAAAAAGCAGAGGCGCCGGAAAGAGATGTTACAATGTGCGCAATATAACCGCCGGTGCAACTTTCGGCAGTGCAAAAAGTTTGTTTTTTCTGAACCAGGAGGTTGCCGAGGATCTTTTCCATGTTCTCATCGCGATTGCTGATCATGAATTCTTTCACGAGTGATTGCAATGTTTCGAAATAATGATCAATTTCATTTTCTGTTTCTGTTTTGTTCATTCCGGAAGTAGATAGCCTAAGCCGCACCATACCATAATTAGGCAGGTAAGCCAGTTTGATGTGTTTGGGCAAAGCCTCTTCAAAGGTTTGAATATGATCGGCAAGCATCGATTCGCCGATACCAAAAGTTACGAGGGTGCGATGTGCAATGTGTGGGAAACTGAATTTTTGTACCAACAGGGAGATCACATCAGTTTCCATCATGCCTTTCATTTCATGAGGCACCCCGGGCATGCTCACATAAATTTTACCATTTTTCTCAAACCACATACCGGGCGCTGTTCCGCGTTTATTTTGAATCACCGTACATGAATCGGGCACTTCAGCCTGCTTAAGATTTCTTTCGGAGAGGGGTCTTTTAAAAACAGTTTCAAAAAGATATTTTACGTTTTGTAAAGCACCTTCATTGATCGTGATTGATCCGCCAAAGTATTTGCTGAGTAAAGGTTTGGTGATATCATCTGCCGTTGGGCCAAGGCCGCCTGTGATAAGGATGATATCGGCATGTAAGCTTTCTTCATCCAATGCCTGCCAGATCTCATCCCATACATCGCCAACGGCTACCCGACGTTTTACCCGCATGCCAGCCTTGTTCAGTTCCTGTGCCATCCAGGCACTATTCGTGTCGATCACCTGCCCGATCAACAATTCATCTCCGATGGTTATAATGCTTGTGTTTGTCATATTCCTGTTTAAATACTTATTTTTAATATTGAACCAAGAACCCCCGAGGGGAATATTGGTTCTGCAAGTTAAAACCAAACATGAAAACATTTTATATAATCATCGGTTTGATGTTGCCCGTTTTTTCTTTTTCACAGGACATTGGCAAACAATTGGGCACTGCCATGGAAAAATTACAGGCTGATGAACAGTTTTCCCATAGTTTACTTGGTATGTACGTGGTAGAAAACAAATCAGGTAAAGTAGTATATGAAAAGAATAGTGGCATTGGTATGGCGCCCGCCAGTTGCCTTAAAGTGGTTACCAGCGCTGCGGCCTTTGAATTAATGGGCCAGGCTTTTCGTTATACCACCCCTGTAAAAATTCATTCCAGGGAAGCTTATACGCAATTGATATTTGAAGGCTCCGGTGATCCAACCCTGGGGAGTAAAAGGTGGACAACAACCCAGGCCAATTCAATATATGCCCGCATCACAGCAGTTTTAAAAAAGAAGAACATCAGCACATTGCATTCCAGCATCCAGGTTTCTTCAAATGGGTTTACTTACCAACCTGTGCCCGATGGATGGGTTTGGCAGGATATCGGGAACTATTTCGGGGCAGGAGCATGGGCATTTAATTGGATGGAAAACAAGTATGAACTTTCCCTCGCTTCTGGAAATTCTCTAGGTGATCCAACAACGGTTAATGGTTTTGACCCCGAAGAAGCTGCCATCCCTATGAAAAATTTTATAACCACAGGGAAAAAGGGTAGTGGAGATAACGCTTACCTATATACGCCGCCGTATGCCACGAGCTCTTTTGCTACCGGTACCATTCCTCCGGGCCAGCAAAAATTCATTGTATCAGGTTCCCTACCAGATCCTGCACTTGTGTTTGCAAAAGGATTAAAATCGTATGTTCAAAAGAACGGGATAAGCATTACAAATATCGCAACGACGGATGTTGACGTGATCAATGAATCTCCTGTTTCATCAATTGTTATAGATACCATTTTTTCACCTTCGCTTGATAGTATGAACTTTTGGTTCCTTAAAAAAAGTTTGAACCTCTTTGGAGAAGCCTTTGTGAAATCGATGGCTTTAAAAGCAACAGGGGTGGGGTCTACTGACAGTGGAGTGGCCGTGATCAGGAATTACTGGAATGGAAGAGGGATTGAAAAATCATCGATCAATTTCATAGATGGAAGCGGGCTTTCCCCTGCCAACCGCATTACGGTTAAAGCCCTTGTGCAAGTAATGCAATATGCCCGAACAAGGCCCTGGTACAATTCTTTTTATCATGCATTGCCCGAGATGAATGGCATTAAAATGAAAGACGGATATATTGGTGGTGTCAGGGCGTATACAGGCTATGTGCAATCAAAAAACGGAACCGGGTATACATTCTCTTTTATCGTCAATAATTTTTACGGAAGCCCGCAAATGGCCAGGGAAAAAATGTGGAAGATTCTGGATATTTTAAAGTAATTTTCAAAATCTATCTACCAAACAAACTCTTATCATGGAAAACCAGGAATACAAAAACCATTCCCGCTTAGTACCACTTTTTCATTTTGTAACATTCGGACTCATCCTTGCCGCACTGGTCATGTCCTGTATTAAATACTGGAGAAATATGTCAACCGGACTTGGCGGACTTATCACACCCATTACCTTTCTGTTGATTTCTGTTGCGTTGATGTTAGTCGCTTTATTTTCCCGCACCTTTGCTTTGAAAGCCCAGGACAGGGCCATACGTGCAGAAGAAAGCCTTCGTTATTTTGTATTGACCGGCAAACTGCCCGATCCCAGGTTAACGATACAGCAAATGATTGCCCTGCGGTTTGCATCAGATAGCGAAGTAATCGAACTTGCACAAAGAGCTGTTAAGGAAAACATGAAAGCTTCCGACATCAAGAAAGCCATTAAAAACTGGAAAGGCGATTATTACAGGGTTTAACCTGCATCAAAAATATTTCTCCAGCTTCTCTTTTAACGGGGCGGGCATTTCAACCCGCTTCATGCCATCGGCCTGCATAAAATACAGGGTCACATCCCCGGTATTCAGTAATTCATCATCTGCGTTATAGATCTCACTGTGAAAAACGATCTTATGATGAGTAGGTAGTTCTCTTAGCGTAGTCTTTACCGTTATGAGATCATCATATTTTGCCGGGCGTAAAAAACGGGTATGAATATCTACCACTGGCATGATGATGCCCATGGCTTCGATGTCTTTATAGGTATACCCCAATTGCCTGATGGCTTCGGTACGGCCGATCTCGTAAAACTGTGCATAGTGACCATGGTACACAAATCCCATCTGGTCGGTTAGGGCATAATGAATCCTGATCTGGGTTTCGGTTGTGAACATTTTTCGGACAATAATGAATATTAAATAAGGGATTGGGATGCAGGTTGATTATAAAGATCACTTTCCACTCATGCCATCTACACTTACTTTTCCCGGTCCAAGCAACAGGATCGTCAGAAAAGCAGCCAGGTATAAAGAAGCCGATTCCCCATCTCCAAAAACATCGATGTTGGTAATTTTGAAAATGATCACGCACATTGTGATGATCAACGGAATTGTCGCCAACCTCGTAAATAAACCCAGGATGATAAAAAGTCCACAGAAAAATTCAGCAAATACCACTAAAACCAGTGAAACTGTACTTCCCATTCCCAGGAAATTCATGAAGCTATGTTGAAGTTGTCCGAAATTAACGAGCTTCTGGTAACCATGATGCATGATAAGGGCGCCGGATATTAACCGGAGAAATAACATCGCTGCATTAAATGCGCCGGCGCTGTAGTTGGTCGACAATAGTTTTCTCATAGATAATTATTTTAAATTGATCATGTAAAAATAGTGATCTCATTTTATAAATGGATGAGTAGTAGTTTTAAATGAATAATTTCTTTTATCAATCCTTTAACAGCATATTCGCGTGAGATTCGTTTTGTTTACAGAAATATCAACAGTTCAATTTCTTTTGGAATAATGTTTGTTGATGCTGCAGGTATTCTACATTTGCAAAGAGTCATACTGAAATAACCCCGACATGTTTAAACAAACCAGCCTGATCGCATTGTTTTCCGCTGTTTTATCTTTTTCCTCTTTTGCCCAGCCCACGCATGCTGTAACTGATCCAGAAAAGAAATACAAGGATGTAAAAGAAATGATGGTCAAAGAGCAGTATGCACTGGCCTATCCATTATTAAAAGACCTCAAAAAGGCATATCCCGAAAATACCAGCAGCGATCATGCCTATCTTAATGAGGATATAAGCTATTATTATATCGTCTGCGAGTTAAAACTTATGCAGGAGACCGGTGCTTCCGATGCTTTGCAGTACATGCAGGCTGTGAATAACGAACCCCGCAAACAGGTACTTAGTTTTCACCTGGCGCATTATTATTTTCTGAAAGATGATTTCACTAATGCTGTAGATTACTTTACAAAAGCAGGCTATGATAACCTCGACAATGAGCAGATCGCTGATGCTAAGTTTGAAAAGGCTTATGCATTGTTCAACCTGAAACAATTTGCCGCTGCCAAGCCATTGTTTGATGAGATACATCAACTGCCATCCAATAAATATTATATACCTGCCAATTATTATTACGGATTCATTGCATATTACGATCGCCAGTATAACGAAGCATTGAAAGCTTTTAAACTGGTGGAAACGGAGCCGGAGTACCAGGGTGTAGTACCATACTATATTGCAGAGATATATTATTTCCAGGGAAAGAAAGATGAATCTCTTCGATATGGCGAAAGTGTATTGGCAAGAGGTGGAGGTTTGTTTTATGAAAAGGAATTGAAATTACTCCTGGGACAGATTGCCTTTGAGAAACAGGATTTCGCCAAAGCGCTTCCATTGCTGGAAGATTATGTTGCCAAGAGCGATAAGGTGAGTAAGGAAGTATTGTATGAACTTAGTTTCTGCTATTATAAGCAAGGTAATGATAACAAAGCGATCGAAGGGTTCAAGCAACTTAGCAACGAACGTGATTCGATGGGGCAGAACAGTATGTATCTCCTCGGCGATCTCTACCTGAAAACAAACCAGAAGGCCAATGCAAGAAATGCGTTTCAATACAGTGCTTTCAACAGCAGCAATGCTTTACAGCAAAAAGTATCGAGGTTTCATTATGCAAAATTATCCTATGAATTGGGATACCAGGATATCGCCCTGAATGAAATGAAAAAATTCATCAGCGATTACCCGGGTTCAGAATATGATACAGAAGCAAAGGAAATATTAGTAAGTTTATTGGCCAATACCAATAATTTCAATGATGCCCTGGCATTGTACACAACCTTCAATCCGCCTACGGCAGCCATGCAGAAAGTGTATCCCAGGATATTGTATGGACGGGCCATTGAATACATCAACGACCAGCAACTGGCCCCGGCTGATGATTTGCTGAGTAAAGTATTGTCAAATTCACTATCAGGTAATATACTTCCTTTCGCCAATTTCTGGAAAGGTGAAATAGCGTACAGGCAACAACGTTATGATGATGCCATTCATTACCTGGGGTTATACCTGCAGGGGAATGCAGGGAGCAGGGGGGAAGCAACACCTTCAACAGCAAAATATAACATGGCTTATAGCTGGTTTCAGAAAGAACAATTTAAAAATGCATTGGGATATTTTGAGCAAGTGACGAAAACTGTTTCGGCCGGTTCGGGCGCACTGGAACAGGATGCTTACTTACGTGGCGCCGATTGTTATTATATGCTGAGAGATTTTTCAAAAGCAAATGGCATGTATGAAAACATCATCAGCAACGCACTGCCACAAAGCGACTATGCCATGTACCAGAAGGCTATGATCGCAGGTATCAAGAACGGAACTGAGAAAATTCGCATATTGAATACCGTTGCACGTCAATATCCCAGCAGCAACCTGGTGCCTGATATCAACATGGAGATCGCGATGACGTATATCGCAGACGAAAAATTTAAAGATGCGGTGCCTTATCTTAATAATATCATCAGTTCAACTTCTGCCGGTGGTTTAAAGCCAAGGGCTTACCTGAAACTTGGCCTGGCCTATTATAACAGTGATGACAATAAAAATGCGCTGGCAAGTTACCAGCAATTGATTGAGCAATACCCGCAATCGCCAGAATCGGCAGAGGCCCTCGTGATCATACGGGATATTTATGTGGAAGAAGGCAGGCCCAGTGAGTATGTAGACCTGATGAAGAAAAACGGCGTTAATATTTCGGTATCCGAAGCCGATTCGCTTACTTATACAGCTGCACTACTGAAATACAATGCCAATGATTGTGCCGCGGCCATCAATGGATTTGGAAATTACCTCAGCCGGTATGCGAATGGTTCTTATGCCATTGAAGCGAATTACCTGCGTAGTGAATGTTACCAACGCAACAAAGACTGGCAGCATGCCCTGGAAGGATATGCTTATGTAAATGGTAAAGGTCTGAATAAGTATTTCGAAAAAGCAACCCTGGAAGCAGCCCGTATTCAATATTTTGAATTAAAAGATTATACTGCTGCCAAAAAATATTTTGAATCGTTGCGCAGCAATGCTGTTAACCAGGATAATATTTTGGAAGCATTGCGTGGGCTGGTACGCTGTTATTACTTGTTACAGGAGTACAATACCGCTAATGACGCGGCCAAAGACCTGTTGACCAAAAAAGGCATCAGCACTGATGATAGATCCATTGCCTTCCTGGTTTTGG
>Ga0116158_10002630_pt1 | contig 15823 bp, 6 predicted proteins | sample AD_UKC052_MetaG_FD_89883 | JGI IMG/M metagenome (GOLD analysis project Ga0116158, IMG submission 89883) | Active sludge microbial communities of municipal wastewater-treating anaerobic digesters from USA - AD_UKC052_MetaG | ecosystem: Engineered > Bioreactor > Anaerobic > Digestate | place: USA... | reverse complement strand
GTAATATTATAACTGAAAATTGGACATTTGAAAAAATTTGGGAATTCTTAATAAAAATTTCAATTATTAATCAAATAACATTTAAAAAAGTGTTGATTCTAATTTATCGGAATTGCTACTTTATTGATCATAAGGAAATAAATAATACAATCAGATATTTACCTTCCAATGAAATTATAGACTATATTGATAAAATTGAGTTTGGTTTAAAAGATGGATTTATGGATAAATTCTCAAGTAAAGAAATCGGATTGTATGAATTCTTACATTTTGTTGATTTGCTTGGTTGGAATGAAGATGTAAAATATCATATTGTTGATGTACAGCCAAATTTTCAAAGATATGATAAGAAGGTAGGCAGAGTTAATACAATTTTAAGCATAATAAGTGCCCCATTAATGATAAGTAGATTTATTATTGATGTAATTGAAAAAACAAAAAATAAAGGCATTATTGATGTTAAATTAATCACTTCAACAATTCAGAAATTTTCTAAATCAAGAGGAATTTGCGTTCTTTCTAATAAAGAATTATTGAATTATCTCGAACCTTATTTGGTTATATAGAAAACAATGAATGAATTTAGAAATATTGTTTTTAATGATGATGTTATGAAAGTTCTAAAGGAACTTCCAGACAATACGCTAGATATGGTTTATGGCGATCCTGACTATAATGTTGGAATCAATTATGCCGGCAAAAGTTATACTACAAAATGGAATGAGTATATTGACTGGTATATTGAATTGACAAGCGAATGTTTGAGAGTTTTAAAACCTACTGGAAATCTTTTTATGATTAATTATCCTAAGCAGAATGCATACTTACGTGTTAAGTATTTAGATGAAAATGCTTTTGACGTTCAGGATTATGTATGGATTTACAATACAAACGTAGGTCATACTCCAAAAAGATTTACAACGGCTCATCGTTCCATAATTCATGCAACGAAATCAAAAAATAATAATTTTTATAAGGATAACGTAGCTCAACCATATTTAAATCCGAACGACAAAAGAATAATTCAAAGAATGGAACAGGGACATAAAGGTAGAATGCCATATAGCTGGTTTTATTTCGATTTAGTAAAAAATGTATCAAAAGACAAAACATTTCATTCTTGCCAAATACCACTTCAATTAGTTGAAATGCTGATTAAATCTTGTACTTTAGAAAATGATGATGTTTTTATTTTGTTTGGTGGCAGTGGCTCTGAAATTATTTTATGTAAACAAATAAAAAGAAATTTTATAAGTTGTGAAATACATAAAGATTATTTCAATATGATTTTAGATAGAATTAAAAACAATGGAGCAATTAATTATCAGTTTAGCCAAAAGTTTTATTTAAAGAACAATGGTAACAACTCAAGTATAAACAATTTGACAAATAATGAAAGTAAATATTCGATTAATTTATTCAAAAGTTAAAAAATAAAAAGAAAGCTATGGAACAACTAATCTTTATAATAATATTTTTAGCAGCAATTTTACTGCTAATTACAAATTTACGAAAACGCTTGGCTTATTTAAAATTAGCCCAACCTGAAAATAGATTCAACAAACCTTACGAGCGTTTAAAACATACCTTCAAAGTTGCAATTGCACAATCTAAAATTTTAAGAGAACAACCAGCAGGAATGCTTCACGTTTGCATTTTCTGGGGTTTTCTCGTTTTGCTTTTCTCTGCATCTGAAGCAGTTTTTCAAGGAATTTTCTCAAGTTTTTCTTATAACTTTTTAGGACCTGTATATTCTGTAATCACAATATTAACAGATATATTCTGTCTGGGAATATTATTTGCAATTATATTTTCATTTTTACGCCGTTTCGTATTTAAAGTGAAAAGGTTGCAAGGAGATGCAGATGAGAAAAAAGATGCAGCTATCGTTCTGGCATCAATATTTGTTATCGTAACTGCTTTACTTTTCCATAATGCGAGCTTAAGCATTTTGAAAGAGCATAGCTGGGGGGTATATCCGATTGGTTCTATTCTTGCCGGTATTATTCCAATAGATAACGTCTATACTTTTTATAAAATTTCCTGGTGGCTGCACATCCTTGTTATTTTCTACTTTATGAACTACCTGCCTTTTTCAAAGCACTTTCACGTTTATACCTCAATTCCGAACGTTTACTTTTCTTCTTTAACGCCAGTTAATAAACTGAAACCAATTGATTTTGAAAAAGAAGGTGTTGAAAAATTTGGAGTTGTAGATATCGAAGATTTTACATGGAAAAACTTATTAGACAGCTTAACCTGTACCCACTGCGGTAGATGCACAAGCGTTTGCCCGGCAAATACTACTGGCAAGATTCTTGACCCGCGTGAAATTATGGTAGAAATGCGTAAGCGCTTAGACGACAAAACAAAGCTATTGAATAATAAAAAAACAACTGAAGTGCAAACTGAAGAAGTTGAGAAGAAATTTATCGGTGATTACGAAAATATAGACGCACTTTGGCAATGCACGACCTGCGGCGCCTGTATGCAGGAATGTCCTGTTACGAATGAACACGTGCCTGCTATTGTCGATATGCGCCGCTCTCTCGTTATGATGGAATCGAATTTTCCATCACTTTTGCAAACCAGTTTTGCTAACTTGGAAAACAATGGTTCGCCCTGGGCATTTTCGCCTGCTGAACGTGCTGATTGGGCTGAAGGAATGGACATAAAAATTGCTGCTGAAAATCCACAGTTTGATATACTCTTCTGGGTTGGTTGCGCCGGAAGTTTCGACGATAGAGCTAAGAAGGTTACTCAGGCGTTTGCAAAGATTATGCAAGCTGCTGGAGTTGATTTCGCTATTCTTGGCAGCGAAGAAATGTGCAACGGAGATGTTGCCCGCCGTGCCGGAAACGAGTATCTGGCTGATATGCTGGTTAAAACTAATATTGAAACACTAAATCGCTATAACGTTAAGAAAATTGTTACTTTCTGTCCTCATTGCTTCAATACATTTAAAAACGAATATCCACTCTTTGGTGCTGAATTTGAAGTAATGCATCATTCCCAGTTTATTAACGAGTTAATCAAAACAAAGAAATTAAAGCTAAAAACAGAAGAATTTTCTGTTCGGGACATTGCTTATCACGACTCCTGCTATCTCGGCAGATATAACAATGTTTATAAAGAGCCAAGAGCTGTTTTGGAAGCAATTAAAGGTGTCCGCATTTTAGAACCCAAACGGTCTGGTGATAAGGGCTTTTGCTGTGGTGCCGGTGGCGGACAAATGTTCCTCGAAGAAACTGATGGCAAGCGAATCAACATTGAAAGAACTGAAGAACTACTTGATTTACATACAAAAACAATTGCTCTCAATTGCCCGTTCTGTTTGACTATGGTTACTGACGGAGTGAAAGCAAAAGATTTAATTGATAATATTCAGGTAAAAGATATTTCTGAAATACTTTTGGATTATGTCAAATAAATATAATAAAATCAAAGAATTATTAACGGTTACCCTTATTGTGAAAGATGAAGAACGCAATTTACTAACCGCTTTAAATTCTATTAAACCAATTTGCAGTCAAATAGTAGTTGTAGATACTGGTTCTGTCGATAAAACCTGCTCTATAGCTGCTTCCTTTGGCTGCGAATTGCACTTTTTCGAGTGGAACGACAGCTTTTCGGACGCAAGGAATTATGCAATTCAGTTTGCACGCCGTCCATGGATTCTTTCGCTCGATGCTGACGAGGAATTAGTTCTTGACTCTTTCATTAATCAGGCATATCTGCTTGAAAATGAAAATATTGGTGGAATTAATCTGATAATTCAAAACAGATTGACTATTCAGGAAGACAGTCAAATACTTCAGCATAGATATACACGGCTTTTCAGGAATGAACCAAAAATCTTTTTCTCCGGACGTATTCACGAGCAAATCCGCGAATCTATTGAAATTGCTGGTTTTTCTATTGCTGAATCAGATATTTTAATTAACCATTTTGGTTATTCCAAATTTAGTCAAGAAAAAATTGAACGGAACAAGCAACTTCTTGAGCAAGAATTGGCTTTAAACGAAAAAGACGATTTCACGCTTTATCATCTCGCCGAAACAGAATTTGCTGCATCCAATCTGACGAAAGCAAAAGAAATCTTTCAAAATATCTACAATTCAATTGATTTGTCTGAACAGCAAAAGGAAATTATCCGCATTCGTTTGGGACAAATCTTTTTAAAAGAAGGGAATCTTGTTGATTTACGAAGATACCTCAATTTTACAAGTGAAGACGAAAATCGCGAAGGTTTTAAAAAATTCATACTTGCTGTTTCACTGTTAACTGAAAAAAAATTCACTGATGCCAAACTATTAATCGAATCGAAAGAAGTTCAAAACTCAACTCTAATCAATAAAGCCGATTTGGAACAGGTTAAGGAACTAATGAAGAAAGTTGGGAAATAGTAATAGGATATTAATTTTTTGTTATATAACTCACCTTACGCAATTCCTCTTTTGAGAAATGAAAAAGTGTCATGTTGAAACATTTTTTTTATCCACTTCTCTTATTCCCCTCTTGAGCTATTCATTACCCATAAGTATAGTTCTTATAATTAGAAATAGACATAATTTTTTCTTATAAAATTTATTCCGTAGGAATTATATATTTGTAACAAGAAAAACCCTTGACTGTGCTTATCCCGTAGGGATTATATATAAAAAAGTAACTAAATATTTAATTCCTACGGAATAAAAAGGCACCTCAAAAGACATTGTTACAAATATCAAATCCCTAACGGGATAAGTAGAATAACAGCACGTTTTAAAAATGTGGGTAATGAAAAGCCCTCTCAAGAGGGGAATGCGTAAAGTGAGTTATTAAAGTAAAACTTAAAAAACTCCTCCTTCCCAAGTTGAACTTGGGAAGGAGATAAAGAAGATTTTATGGGAATTTAATACTGCTATCTGATTTCACATAAATCCAATATGCCTTATTGGGTAATAACTCAAATATTCCATTTGAATTATTATTAAGATTGAACTTCCCAAATCTTTTATTTTAATTAAATTATCACCTAATCGTTCTTTTAATAATTCTATTTTAATTGGCTTTTCAGATAAAATAGGAAGTAGATTCCAACCCTTTGATAAATAAATCTCTTTAGATTTTATGTCATCACCAAAAATCAATAAACTACAATCTTCCTGAACTTGAATCTGATAACCATTCAAGTAGTTCATCTCCCCTATTTGATTAAGTCCCCACTTCGGTGCAAATATTTTTCCTTTATCATTTTTAATTAACAAGATTTTTTCAGAAATAGTTTTAAAAATTGAGTTTAAATTGTTGTTTACCGGAACAATACTAAATGAAATATCATTCCATCCTTCATTTAAACTAATTCTGTTATAAATTGAATTTGACTTTAAAGAAGCAACATCATCTCTAACAAGAACTTCATTATTCAAATAATGATTTGGATTAGCATAATTAATAATAAATGATTTAGCATATTCTTGTGGTTTCGAAAGTAACTCCCTACTTTCAATCGAAAAGCTCCATACATCACTCCAAATGCTATATTGACTATTTTTTAAAGTCCGAACTCGCCAATAATAAGTATTTCCAATTACTAAAATGGTATTATTCAGTTGAAAATCTGAATTAATTAAATTTTCATTATTTACTAAAATATCTGAAAAGCCGTCATCTTGTGCTATTTGGAAATGGTATGAACTTGCATTCCAAATATATTCCCAATCAAAATACGGAAAAATTGTGGTAATTATTTCCAGATTTAGAGGAGAAATCAGATTAGGTGAATAGTTGTTTGGTTCACTGTTATCACAAATTGAACTTGAGTAACCGTCAGCAGCTCCACCTTTAAACATACCCTTAACAATTCCAAATTTTCTAACTTCAGACCAGAGGCAATTACTTGAAGAATCATTAGCACGAATTCGCCAGTAATATATATCTACATTACTTTGCAAGTCGTTAATTAGTATAGTATTATTAGTTATTGTAGTGTCAAAAGCCAGATTGCTGAATTCAGCATCTTCAGCAATTTGCAGTTGATAGGTTTTAGCAGTATATATTTGCTCCCAGCTAAAATTAACAGAAGAATTGTTAAATATGGATAAATCTTTAGGTAGTAGAATCTTAGGAGTATATCTAACAAAATTGATGCAGTAAAAAGGAGTATTTTGTTTCATATATCCATCAGCAGCCCCTCCTTTAAACATACCTTTTACAAATGCAAATTTCCAAACATCAGACCAGAGGCAATTATTAACAGAATCATTAGCACGAATACGCCAGTAATACTGACTTATGTTACTTTGAAATCCTGTTAAAGCAATTGAATTTTGTTCAAATAAAGTATCGAGAAATAAATTGTTAAACTGCCGGTCAGTGGAAATTTGAAGCTCATATTTCTTTGCAGTGTAAATTGGCTCACAAGTGAAGAATATTGTTTCATCACTTAAAGCAACAGCATTAACAGGCAAAAGAAGAGATGGTTTAACATTCTGAAAATCAATGCAGTAATACACATCATTTCCTTTAGAATAGCCATCTGAAGTTCCACCCGAATACTGTGCTTTTAGAATTCCAGCAAGAAATATAAAAACTAATATAAAATATATAATTTTTTTCAATTTAATTTCCTTTGATTAATAAATTATTGATTTAGTTCAACTATATATAATTATTAATTAAGGTAAACCATATACACAACGGAATCCGAAACCTGCATTTCTTCCGCCGCTTGTATTTGTTGAAATAATTCTATCTGAAACTTTACAGTAGCTCGAATTATACTTCCAATCGCCACCACGGAACCCAGAACCAGTTGCACCTATCCCAGGCCATTTATTAATATCAGCATTTCCGTTTACATCTAAACTTCCATTACCGTGAACGTTCGTAAAGCTACGGCCTTTAGTATTCCCAATAGTTACAGTTCTCTCCCAAAGATTACCAGTTAAATCCATTACACCATAAAAAGATGCACCAGCGGATTCTTTGCTGCTATTTTCGCGGGCAAAATTACCAACTCTGACTGGTCCTTGGAGAATTTCTCCAAAGACACAATTTGCATTATCCGGACTAACTACCTCAGTAGATAAATTTTGATTAGTGATGTCTGTTGCTTGAATAATAGTTGTCGTTCCCCATGCAAATTCATCAGGAACAGCAGCAGCAGTTCCACGGCACGCTTTTTCATATTCAAATTCAGTCATAGCTCTAAGCCCAGCCCAGTCAGCATAAGCAGCGCCATCAGCCCACGAAAGGTAATTACAAGCAATGTTTTGTCCATCGTCTGCTTCATTCAAAATGCTGTTGTTATTAGCATCGCAGCCATATACCCCATTTACTAATTTGATGAAGTTTCTCTTATTATTAAAATTATTTGCAAAGCGTGTAGCTTTTTGATTTATTGTAAGAGTATTTAAAAAATCAGAGTATTGTTCCAGAGTAATTTCATATTTCATACACCAAAATGCTTTGTAACCTTTTGGGAATAAAGCCGGGACAATGCCTTGCCTATCCCCTCCGTAAGTAGAACTGTTGTAGTAAAGATTGCCATTTGCTGAACTTACAGTAATTGCATTTTCATTTTGAACTAAATATGGCGAATTACTCCCTGCGGTATAAAATTCAGAAACTCCAGTTCCACCACTGCCAAGAAAGAACGCTCCCTGTGGTATATATACCATTTCAATAGCAAATACCTGAATGACTATTTCCTGATTTATAGGAACATCATCGTAAGAATAATTCCATTTAAGTTTTATGCCCTGCCAGTTATTTGTCCCGTCACCTGAATTTGTTCTATAAATCAATGCTGCTTTAGCAGTAGAAGACGGCTCAATTGTAGCAGCAACACCGTTGTCATTTAAAATTGAGTAATCTGCTAAATTGGTGCTAAATGTAATATGCTTCCAGTTGCCATTAACCGGCTTATATTTAGCAAATATCCAGGCACCATCATAATTAGCTACTCCCAGAGCAGAACGCCAAGAGTTATCCCAGCTTATATCAAATTGAATATAAACTGATTTGGAAATAGTATCAAGCTCTACAAGTTTTGCCTGCTGAACCTGAATATTATTTGCCTGAACTGAGCATAATGAAATAACAAATGCAAATGCCAAGAAATAATATTTTCTCAAAAGCATTGACAGAAAAGAATGCTTTTCATTACGTAAGAATTTTAAAGCCACCATAGAACTACTCCCTTTAATGAAAAAATAACTAATTTATTTCTATTCTAAAATCATACATTAAATATTAAGAATGCTTTAATTTTATTAATTATAAAAAATATAATATTTTAAAGAATGAATAAAAGGAAAATTTATAAAATCTTCAATTAAAACAATTACTTATGAAAAGCAAAATTAGGAAAGGGAACTGCCCATGCTGATTATGGTCAATATTTTTCTATTTTTTATTTAAAATAGAAATATATCATTTATTGATTACTAATATAAAATATTTTTTTTATTCTACAAGTGAAATTTTATAAGATAATTTTTTTCTAATAAAATTAAGGAGAATTTTGATTTTTGGAAATGACCGAAATACGAAGCAAGCCATTAGAGCAACAAGTTGTTCGTATGACTGAGAAGTTTTAATAGTCGAAAATACACCTTCCCAAGTTAAACTCTAACGATTATACACGTCTTTAAAACGTGCTGCTATTCTACTTATCCCGTAGGGATAAAATATATGTAACAATGCTTTTTTTAGTGTCTTTTTATTCCGTAGGAATTAAATATTTAATAGCTTTTTTAATATATAATCCCTACGGGATAAGCACAGACAATGGTTATTCCTGTTACAAATATATAATTCCTACGGAATATATTTTAAAAAAAGATAAAACTTTTTACCAATAACCAACTGCAAATTCTCTTTTAAAACAGAAATTTCCATATTAAAATAAGCTATAAGAATTATAATATAAGTCAAGGAATTTTTTAACTACAAAATTTGATTAATCAAATCGGTTTTTGCAAAATTATACTCAATCATTCCTTTAACAAAGTAAATATAATGAGCAATAAGAACAGGAAAATGCTTAATAAACATTCTTATTACTCATATTCCGCTTCTTATTACTCATTCTACTCATCTTATTACTCATTTTCCTCTTCTTATTGCTCATTCCACTCTTCTTATTACTCATTAACCTCTTCTTATTACTCATTTTCCTCTTCTTATTACTCATTTTCCTCTTCTTATTGCTCATTTTCCTCGTCTTATTACTCATTTTCCTCTTCTTATTATTCATTTTCTTCTTCTTATTGCTCATTTTTCGCAGTTTAACGGCTTTCTTCTCCTTCCCAAGTTGCACTTGGGAAGGTTTCTTTCACAAAAGCTATGCTTTTCTTATAAGTCATTAAGAAAAAATATAAAGCACAGCTTAGAAAAAATAGTACTTCCCAAGTTCAACTTGGGAAAAAGAAGAAATGATAATTCTTTCCCAAGTGCAACTTGGGAAGGAAGAACAAAGATAATCTTCATTCCCAAGTGCAAATGAAAAGAAGTATAAAAACAATTTGAAAATTATTTTATTTTTATTAATTTGGAACATATTAAAAAATAAATTTTATTTCTATGCCAAACATTAAAAAGAATATTTTCAATAAAAAGAAACTAAACCATTTGGTTTCTAAATTCGATTTTAAAGATTTTGAGAATTTCCCTGAAAAAATTGCTACATTGAACCGCTGGGTCGCTTTTGTGCAAAGTGATGCTTTTAGAGCAACTAAAGAAACCGCTTTGCAGGGTAATTTCCTTAATGAAATTTTCGGCTCTGTTCTGGGATATGACTCACGCCTGCAAAATCCGGACGAGTGGAATTTAGCTCAGGAGCAGGTTACTAATATTGACGGAAAATTTGCCGATGGTGCTTTGGGTTTCTTTACTGCTCAAAATTCTTTAGTGCGTGCTGTCATTGAACTGAAAGACCCTAATTCAGAGCTTGACAGCAAGCAAACACGTTTTAATGACAATCGAACTCCGGTGGAGCAGGCATTTTCATATCAGCATAAAACTGGTAAAGAGTGCCGCTGGGTTATTGTTTCAAATTTCAATGAAATACGGCTCTATCACTCTAATTCCTCAACCGAATATGAACTGTTCTTTGTTAGCGAACTTGCTCAACCTGAAAAATTCAATCAATTTTTCTATCTGCTCAACTCCAAAAATCTTATTTCCAAAAGTGGCGACAGCTTAATTGATGCCCTGTATAAAAGCAACGAGCAAGATGAACAGGACATTTCAAAAGAGTTCTACTCCGTTTTCAAAAAGATTAGAATTGATTTATTTGAGCATTTGAAAGCCAATAATCCAAACATTGATGAACTTGTTTTGCTTGAAAAAACTCAAAAACTCTTGGACAGATTTATTTTTGTGTGTTTCTGTGAGGATAATTATCTTTTGCCGGAGCAGATTTTCAAGCAAATTGTGAAAAATGTTGAAAGTTCATTCAACTTTTCTGAAACAAAGATTTGGAATGAGGTGCGTGGTTTGTTTAATGCGATTAATCTTGGTTCGCCAGCACATAATATAAACAAATTCAACGGCGGGCTGTTTGCAAAAGATGAAATATTAGATTCGCTGGTTATAAAAGACGGCATATTAAAGGAAATGTCGAAAATCACTGAATACGACTTCGATTCCGATATTGATGTTAACATTCTCGGGCATATTTTTGAGCAGTCAATTAACGATTTGGAGGAACTTAAATCTCAAATCGAAGGTAAAGAGTTTGATAAAAAGACAAGCAAACGAAAAAAAGACGGCATTTTCTATACTCCGGAATATATAACAAAATACATCGTAGAAAATGCAGTAGGCGGCTGGCTCGAAGACAGGAAAAAGGAACTTGGATTTGACGAACTCCCCGCTCTTTCCGATGAAGATTACAATTTCATTTCACACAAAAAAAGCAAATCGCAAAGCAATCAAAATATTCAAAAGCATTTACAGTTCTGGAATGCTTACCGTGAAACTTTGAAAAATATAAAAGTGCTTGACCCTGCCTGCGGCTCTGGTGCTTTTTTAAATCAGGCATTTAATTTTCTATATGCTGAAGGGCAGAAAGTAAACGATACTCTCGCTTTGCTTAAAGGCGGGCAGCACGAACTTTTTGAACTCGACAGACATATTTTGACAAATAATCTTTACGGCGTTGATATAAATCAAGAATCAGTTGAAATCACAAAACTTTCACTTTGGCTAAAAACCGCTAATAAATATTCCGAGCTAACCGCACTTGATAACAATATTAAATGTGGTAACTCACTGATTGACGACCCCGCAGTTGCTGGTGAAAAAGCGTTTGATTGGGAAAAAGAGTTTCCTGTGGTGTTTGGAGGTTTCGATGTTTCTGGGGACTTGGGGCTGAGGACTGGAGATAAGGGTTTCGATGGTTCTGGGGGCTTGGGACTGGGGACTGGAGATAAGGGATTCGATGTTTCTGGGGACTTGGGGCTGGGGACTGGAGATAAGGGATTCGATGTTTCTGGGGACTTGGGGCTGGGGACTGGAGATAAGGGATTCGATGTTGTTATTGGAAATCCGCCGTATGGAGTAAATTTTAATAAAAAAGAAAAAGAGTTTTTAAGTAAATTTGATAATCTTGTTCCGGACTATGAAATCTATATTTATTTTATATCTCTATATAAGAAAATTTTAAAAGAACAAGGTATGCTTTCTTTTATTTTTCCAAATACTTTTTTGTCAATACTTTATGGAAAAAAATACAGAGAAGAATTAATTAATAATGTTCAAATTTGCAATATAACAGATTTATCAAATGATATTACATTTGTTGATGCCTCTGTTAGAACTTGTATTCTTACTTTTCGTAAATCAAATGGAGATTATTCTGTTAAATTAAAAAAAGTTATAAATAGGAATTTTAATGATTTTATTAATCTTAAAAAAAATAAATTAATTGAAGCATCTGATAATATTCTTAGTTTATTTTCTCAGTCTATTGAAATTAGATATACAATAAATAAAATATTAGCTCATAAACCACTAAAATCATATTATGAAGTTTCACAAGGATTAATACCATACGATAAATATAGAGGACATGATGAATTTACAATTAAAAATAGAATATGGCATTCAGAAACAAAGAAAGATTATACTTATAAAAAAGAATTAAAGGGCAGTGATGTAAATAGATATAATATAGAATGGAATGGTCATCTTTGGATAAGTTATGGAAGTTGGTTGGCTGCACCAAGAGAGCAAAAATATTTCATTTCAAAAAGAATTTTAATAAGAGAAATTACTAATGAATCACTTTCATGTTGTTATACTAATGAAGAATACTATAATACTCCTTCCTGTATTAACATAATTGATGAAAACGAAATATTAGATTTAAAATATTCATTAGTAATTTTAAATTCAAAATTAATTGGGTGGTTACATAATAAAGTTTCCCCAAAAGCAAATAAAGGTCTATTTCCAAAAATTTTAATAAATGATGTTAGAAATATACCTTTAGTTGAGATAAACAAAGAAGCCCAGCAACCTTTCATTGCTCTTGCAGATGTGATGCTTGAAAAGAATAAGGAATTGCAGGAAATAAAGAATAAGTTTTTGAAATTGCTAACGCAGGACTTTACCATATACAAACTCAGCACCAAACTGCAAAATTGGTATGAATTAAGTTGGGCAGAATTTACTGGCGAACTAAAAAAGAACAAAATTGAGCTGACAGGCATTTTGAAGGAGGACTGGTCAGAGCGTTTCAACCGAATGAAAGAGCAGGCAGTAGAAATCAAGCGAATCATTGACGAAACAGATAGCAAAATTGATTTGATGGTTTACAAACTTTACGATTTAACTTATGAGGAAGTAAAAATAGTAGAGCCGGGCTTTTCGTTGAGCGAGGAAGAGTATAATAATTGTTAATTGTTAATTATTAATTGTTAATTTTTTCATCTCCTTCCCAAGTTGCACTTGGGAAGGAGATTTATTTTTAAAGCAGTTCTTTAGTTTTACAGAAGTGCCACACTTTGAAAGTGTGGCACTTCTGCTTCATTAATCCATCCTCTACTCTCCCTCTTCTCTCTTCTCCTTAGAAATATAAGTATAAAGGATTGGAATGATGTAAAGAGAAAGCAAGGTAGAAAAGAGCAAACCACCTACAACAGCAATACCGAGCGACTGCCTGCTTTGTGCAGAAGCACCCAGCGAAAGTGCAATCGGCAGCACACCAAATATCATCGCAAACGAAGTCATAAGGATTGGACGAAGTCGAGAAACCGCAGCCGACTGAACTGCTTCGATTTTCTTCATTCCGCCTTCCTTACGCTGATTCGCAAATTCTACAATCAATATTCCATTTTTTGTAACCAACCCGATTAGCATAATTATACCGATTTGACTGAACACATTTATCGTTTGATTGAAATACCAAAGCGAAAAAAGTGCGCCCGCCACCGCAAGCGGAACCGTAAATAATATAATTAATGGGTCGCGGAAACTTTCAAACTGTGCAGCAAGAATTAAAAATATAAGCACAACCGAAAGAGCAAAAATGAACATAATACTCGAAGAACTTTCCTTGAAATCTCGGGACTGCCCAGCAAGAGATGTTGTGAAATTATTCGGCAGAACTTTTTTTGCTACTTCGTTCATAGCGTGAATGCCGTCTCCAAGTGTATAACCAGCCGTTACACCAGCCGAAACCGTAGCACTAACATATCTGTTATACGTAAAAATAGAGGACGGACTGATGTTTTCCTCAATATTAATCAGGTTCGTTAGCGGAATAAGGTTTGCCTTGCTATCCCTAACGTAAAGGTTTTTCAAATCAGATGGCTTGTCCCTGTCGTAAGCCATCACCTGCCCAATGATTTCATATTGCTTTCCATTCATTACGAAATAGCCGTAGCGTTCGGTGCTGTAAGTAAGCTGTAAAGTGCGTGCAATATCGAAAGTTGAAACATTGAGCTGTGCTGCTTTGTCCCTGTCAATTCTAACCTGCATTTCCGGTTTGTTGATTTTCAGATTCGCATCAACAAACTGCAAAACCTCACTATTTCTTGCTTCTTCAAGGAATTTTGGCAATACCTTTTTTAATTCCTCAATATTTGGTGCGAGCAGAACAAATTGAACTGGCTGCCCACCGAACCTATCGCCTATCGTAGGTGGTTCAAAAGGAAACATCCTAATTCCACGTAACCCTGCTAAATCCTTATTCAACTTTTGCAGAATTTGATGCTGGCTCCTATGTCGTTCTTCAGGGTCAACTAAATAAACAAGGTGCATTCCGCTGTTTACTGGGTCAATTCCAGTTAAACTCGGTGCAATAACGGAAAAAGAACTAAATATTTCTGGTATAGAGTCATCAGCATATTTTGAAATTTCTGCCAAATATCTTTCTGTGAATTGATAAGAAGTTCCCTCTGGTCCCCTGATTGGTATACGAATATTGCATCTGTCTTCAAAAGGAGCTAATTCCGAATGGATGTTAGTGCCAAAAAAGTAAATAAGGAAAGCAATGAATGCAAGCAAAGGAAACACAAGCCAGCGGCGTTCAATAAATGCTTTGAGTGAATAGCGGTAGCCGCGGTTGAGCGAAAGAAAGAAAGGTTCAGTTATGCGATAAACTAAATTCAGGTTCAAATGCCTCTGCTGCTTTAAAATACGAGAACACATCATTGGCGATAGTGTTAGTGCTACTACAGCCGAAAGAAGCACCGAACCAGCAATAACAATAGCAAATTCACGGAACAACTTTCCAGTTAAGCCCTGCAAAAACATAATTGGTAAAAAGACTGCTGCAAGCGTAATTGTCGTTGAAATTACAGAAAAAAAGATTTCTTCCATTCCTTTGGCTGCTGCTTCTGTGCGGTTTAGTCCTAAATCTATTTTTGAATAAATATTTTCCAAAACTACTATAGCGTCGTCACAAACCAATCCAATCGCAAGCACTATTCCGAGAAGCGTCAAAACGTTGATAGATAAGCCAGCCAACGCCATTATTGTAAAAGTTGCAATAATCGAAATTGGAATAGCAACAACAGGAATAATTGTAGAACGCCAGTCCCTTAAAAAAATGAAAATCACCATAACCACGAAAAACAAAGTAATGATAATTGTTTCCTGAACTTCTTTAACGGCATTGCGTTCAAAACGTGTAAAATCGAATAAGGTAGCGACTTCGTATTCTTTTGGAATTTCTTTTTTTATGCTTTCCATTCTTTTGTAAAACTCATCTGAAATTTCAATTGAGTTTGCTCCCTGCTGCGGAAGAATGCCGAGAGCGATAAATTCGTGTCCTTTTTCAATTGCAGAAGTACGGAAATTTTCCGGTCCAAGTTCAGCATAGCCGACATCAGAAAACCGGATTATATTACCATTATCTTGCTTAATAATCAGGTTGTTGTATTCTTCGGGCTTGCTCATCAGTCCCAGCGTTCTAATGCTCAATTCAGTATTATCGCTTTCAATTCTGCCTGAGGGAAGCTCGATGTTTTCTTTAGCAATTGAGTTATAAATATCGCTTGCAGTAATGCCCTTTGAAGTCATTTTATAGGGGTCAAGCCAAAGCCGCATAGCATATTTTTTTTCACCGAAGAAAATAATTTTTGCAACACCGGGAATAGTCTGCAACCTTTCCTTAATCATATTTTGAGCTACAAAACTTACGTCCATTATGTTCTTTTCCTTGCTTTTCACAGAAAGGATTAGAATTGGGTTCGCATTAGCGCTCATTTTTTCAACTACCGGCGGGTCAACATCTTTCGGAAGAAGTTTTATTGCTTTGGAAACGCGGTCGCGGACATCGTTTGCAGCGGCTTCAAGGTTAGTTCCGAGAACGAACTCAACCGTT
>Ga0116158_10002620_pt1 | contig 15863 bp, 6 predicted proteins | sample AD_UKC052_MetaG_FD_89883 | JGI IMG/M metagenome (GOLD analysis project Ga0116158, IMG submission 89883) | Active sludge microbial communities of municipal wastewater-treating anaerobic digesters from USA - AD_UKC052_MetaG | ecosystem: Engineered > Bioreactor > Anaerobic > Digestate | place: USA... | reverse complement strand
AGGAGCGGATGGAAAAATTACGCATACCTATACCAAAATAGGTACTACCACATTTTACGTAGTGGTTACTGCCACAACCGGCTCCGGAACCGAATCGAAAACCATTGAAATTGTAGTTGATATTAAATCAAATTTGCCCGGATTGGTTTGGGCCGATGAATTTGATGTAAACGGAGCGCCTGATCCCAGCAACTGGACTTTTGAAACAGGTGCAGGAGGATGGGGTAACAATGAATTGCAGTATTATACCAACCGGTCGCAAAACGCCCAGGTATCCGGTGGTTCACTGAAAATTACCGCAATCAAGGAAACCTTTAATGGTGCGCCATATACTTCTGCAAGGCTTGTAACAAAAGACAAGTTTGAATTCAAATATGGCCGTGTAGAAGCAAGGGCGAAATTGCCTGCCGGTGCCGGCACATGGCCTGCTATCTGGATGCTTGGCGCTGATATCAATCAGATTGGCTGGCCGGCCTGCGGAGAAATTGATATAATGGAACACCGTGGAAGCGATCCAAATAAAATTCATGGAACACTTCACTATCCAGGCCGTTCGGGTGGCAATCCGGTAACCAATACCACAACAGCTACCAATGTGAGTTCTGAATTCCATGTTTACTCAGTTGACTGGTCGGCAAGCAGTATTAAGTTTGCAGTTGATGGCAATGTATTTTTCAATGTGCCCAACAACCAGGGAATACCCTTTAATAAGGATTTCTTTATGATTGTAAACGTAGCAATGGGTGGTACTTTTGGAGGTCCGGTATCTCCTGCATTCACCAGTTCAGCCATGGAAATAGATTATATCAGGGTTTTCAGTAACTAATACTATCAGGGGCAACCTGCCAGACCGAACATCTTCGGGATATTTTTATCTGACATTAAATAAAAATGCAGATATTGGCGGATTGCCCCTGATTTAATAATTTTTTTATCCATTACTTCCACTTGTAATATTTAGAAATATGCATAATTCTCAAAAGGATAGCAACCACAACTATGCAGGAAAGGAAAAACCCATGGAAATAGTAGAATTTGAAAATGAAACCTTTTTCAAAATACCTGACTGTAATAAAATGAGGCCTTTCTTTATGAGTATCGTAAGTGATTCAAATCACTGGATGTTCATATCAAGCAATGGCGGTTTAACTGCAGGCCGGAAAAACTCAGAATATGCACTGTTCCCCTATTACACCGACGACAAAATTACGGAGTCTGCGGATATTACCGGCAGTAAAACCATTTTCCGGATTCTTGGCGAAAATGGTATTTCTGTATGGGAACCATTTTCCGACAGATTTACAGGCAAATACAGGATAACCCGAAACCTGCTTAAAAATGTATACAGCAATAAAATCATGTTTGAGGAAATTAACCATGATTTGGGGTTAATTTTCAGGTACCAGTGGAATTCAAGTAATCTTTTTGGTTTTATCAAAAAATCAGAACTAATCAATATCAATGATAATGAGATAAAGGTTGTTTTACTGGACGGCATTCAAAATATAGTGCCCTGCGGCGTAAACAGCGATTTACAGAATGCAAGCAGCAACCTGGTAGATGCCTATAAAAGAAATGAACTTACCAGGCCATCCGGTATAGGCATTTTTGCGCTAAGCGCTATTATTGTTGATAAAGCTGAACCAAGCGAGGCGCTGAAAGCCAACATTGCCTGGTCAACAGGACTTGACAATCCAACGTATTTGTTAAGTTCACTACAGCTCAATAATTTCAGAAATAATGAAAGCCTCGTTGAAGAACACGATGTAAAAGGAGAAAAAGGCGCGTACTTTATTTCAACTGAACTAACACTGCAGGCAAATGGCAACAAGAAATGGAGAATCAACGCCAACGTCAATCAAAATCAATCGCAGGTTATCAGGCTTAGTCATGATATAAATGGATCAGTTAATATAGACGAACAAATTGATGCAGATATTGAAGAAGGTACAAAAAATCTGCTTAAACTTACTTCTGCGGCCGACGGCAACCAAGTCACCGCCGATAAACTGCAGGATGCACGGCATTTTTCCAACGTACTCTTCAATATAATGAGGGGTGGCATTTTTGACAACAATTACCAGGTTGAAAAGGATGACTTCCTGAAATATCTCCACAAAGCCAATCATGGAATCGTACAAAAACATGCAGACATTCTTGATGGGCTTGATGATGTTTTTAACCATAAAATGCTTACCCAACTTATTGAAGAAAGCCAGGATCCTGATTTAATAAGACTGGGTACTGAATATTTGCCTTTAAAATTCAGCCGGCGGCACGGTGACCCAAGCCGTCCATGGAATAAATTTTCCATCAATACCCGCAGCGAGGTTGATGGTTCCAAAATCCTGGATTATGAAGGTAACTGGCGCGATATTTTCCAGAACTGGGAAGCACTTGCACATTCTTTTCCGGGGTTTATTGAAGGCATGATATTCAAATTTCTGAATGCCTCAACTTTTGATGGATACAACCCCTACCGGGTAACCAAAGGAGGATTTGACTGGGAAACCATTGAGCCCGACGACCCATGGTCCTATATCGGCTATTGGGGAGATCACCAGGTAATTTATCTGCTGAAATTCCTGGAATTTTCAGAAGCGTATTTCCCGGGTAAACTGAATAATTGTTTCGATAAAGATTTGTTTGTGTATGCTGCGGTTCCTTACCTGATAAAGCCGTACGGGGAAATCCTGAAAAACCCGAAAGATACCATTTCATTCGACCATAAATGGGATACGAATATCAGGGAACAAAAGCTGAAGACAGGAGCCGATGGGGCCTTGCTTCAGGTAGAAAATAATGAAATTTATCATGTAAACTTTATAGAAAAAATACTGGCAACGGTATTGGCTAAAATGTCGAATTTCATTCCACAGGGAGGCATTTGGATGAATACCCAAAGGCCGGAATGGAACGATGCCAACAATGCCCTCGTGGGCAATGGGGTATCGGTTGTAACCTTAAATTATTTGCATCGCTTTCTTAAGTTTTTCAAAAAGCTGTTGGCCTCGTTTGATGCAGAAAACATTAAGGTTTCCATTGAAATGACAGCATTCTATAATGAGGTAAAAGAATGCCTTTCAACTGCGCTCCCATTGCTTTCAACCGGCATGAATGACCAGGAAAGAAAAACAATAATGGATGGTTTGGGTAACGCGGCTTCAGCGTATCGCATCAAGATCTACCAAAATGGTTTCAGTGGTGGTAAAGATGATATTTCAGTGGCCGGCCTGAACCAATTTGTGGAAGAAAGCCTGTTGTTTACTGAACACACCATTACCTCCAATAAAAGAAAAGATAATCTTTTCCATGCGTACAACCTGATGACCCTAAACGGTAAGGCTGCATCCATTGAGTACCTCAGCGAAATGCTGGAAGGACAGGTAGCCGCTTTGAGTTCAGGCTATTTAAATCCCGGAGAAGCCCTGGCAGTTTTAGATGCACTGAAAAGCAGCGCCTTATTCAGGAAAGATCAATACAGCTATCTTTTATATCCCAATAAAGAATTACCCGGCTTTTTACAAAAGAATACAATTGCCCCAACACTTGCCGAAACTTCAGGATTGATAAAGCAAATGGTGGAGGATGGGCATACACAGGTTATTGAACGGGATGCGGAAGGCAATTATCATTTTAATGGAAATTTCAAAAATGCTGCTGACCTGGAAGCTGCCATAAATGCTTTAAGTACTACAGCATATAAAGAATTGGCAGAGAAAGAAAAGTCGTTGCTGCTGGAAATCTTCGAAAAGGTATTCAACCACAAAGCGTTTACCGGCAGGTCGGGTACATTTTATGGCTATGAAGGTCTTGGTTCCATCTACTGGCACATGGTTTCCAAATTATTGCTGGCAGCACAGGAATGTTATCTTACTGCAATTGAAGAACAAGCAGGAGATGATATAACCGGGGAATTGAAAAATCATTTTTATGAAATAAAAGCCGGTATTGGTGTACATAAGTCGCCACCACTGTATGGGGCGTTCCCCACAGATCCTTATTCGCATACACCGGGCCACCGGGGAGCACAACAACCCGGAATGACCGGTCAGGTAAAAGAAGATATCCTGGTAAGAAGGTCTGAACTGGGTGTATCTGTAAAAAACGGTCAGCTTCGTTTCAATGCCGCATTGCTTCCTGAAAATGAATTTCTCACCGAACACCAATTACTGGAGTACCTGAATGTGGAGGGAAAGCCGTGCAAGATCCAGGTAGCTAATGATTCTATATTTTTCACCTGTTGCCAGGTTCCTGTCATTTATAAGAAATCAAATAAAAACAATTTGATTGTTGAGTACATTGATGGTTCTGTAACAGAAATTAATTCAGCACAACTGGATGCGGAAACAAGTAAAAAAATATTCAACAGAACGGGCGAGATCAAACAAATTCAGGTTTCGTGAATTGAGCACTAATAATTTTTTTCAGGTTAAATAAATAAAGCAGCCATATGAAACATCCATTGCTACACGTGACTTCATTCCTATTACTTTTATTTACTATGTCTTGTACGCCAACAGAAAACAAAACATCACCAACATCCGAAATAACAGCAGAAAAAATACTGGGAGATTCAAACTACCTGGCCATTTCCTACGGCGGATATCGTCAGAAAACACGGGATATTCAACCAACCCTTGACGAGATCAAGGAAGATTTAAAAATAATGTCGGCAATGGGCATTAAAGTTTTAAGAACCTACAATGTACATTTAGCGGAAGCATCCAATATTCTAAAAGCAATTACCGAACTGAAAGCTGCAGATGAAAATTTTGAAATGTATGTAATGCTGGGCGCATGGATTGATTGCAAGGATGCATGGACGCCAAACCCCGACCATTATGGAGAAAGTGAAAGAAATGCGGTAGAAATAGACCGGGCGGTAGAATTAACCAAACAATACCCTGACATTGTAAAAATAATTGCGGTTGGTAATGAATCCATGGTAAAATGGGCAACCACTTATCATGTGCAGGCAGGCGTAATTCTGAAGTGGGTCAATCATTTACAGGATTTAAAAAAGAAAGGCGAATTACCTGCCAGTTTGTGGATTACAAGTTCCGACAATTTTGCCTCCTGGGGAGGGGCCACTGATAATTATAAAACAGATGATTTAACAAAGCTGATCCAGGCGGTAGATTATGTATCCATGCATACCTATCCAATGCATGATACCCACTATTTTCCTCAGTTCTGGGGTATTCTGAATGAAGAAGATAGTATGTCGGACCGCGAAAAGGTGGATGCGGCCATGCTTCGAACAAAGGACTATGCCATTTCACAATATGACAGTGTAAAAAGGTATCTGGATTCATTGGGCATAAAAAAGCCAATACACATCGGTGAAACCGGTTGGGCAAGCCAATCCAATGAACATTATGGAAATACCGGTTCAAAAGCTACTGATGAGTACAAATCGGCCATGTTTTACAAGCTCATGAGGGATTGGACCAATAAAGCAGGAATAAGTTGCTTTTATTTTGAGGCTTTTGATGAACAATGGAAAGATGATAAGAATGTATTGGGTTCGGAAAATCACTTTGGTCTGATCACTTTGCAATCAGAGGCAAAATATGCCTTGTGGGAAGCGGTAGATAAAGGCATTTTTAAGGGATTAACCAGGAATGGCAAACCCATAACCAAAACCTATAATGGCAATATGGACTCCATGTGGAAAGAAATAAAATTGCCCCCCGCCCTTGTAAGGAATAAATAGCTGGATTCTTTAATAGTCAGGCCATTATGAAATGTAATCCGATATTTTTATTTTCATTTTTTACCCTTTCGGTAACAATGAGTAATTGTAATACCCAAAATAATATTGTGGATTTCAAGGTATATGAAACCTCGGAAAGCGGAAATAAGCTGAAAGAAATAACTGAGTTTGCACCTTCCAAAAATCCGGTTCACATCACCATACATCCTGAAGAAAAATTTCAGAGTATTACGGGATTCGGCGGTTCTTTTACCGAGGCCTCTGCCTCGCTGCTCAACAGGCTAAGCAAAGAAAACAGAACGAAGATCCTGGGAGCATACTTTGGTGAAACCGGAGCCAGATATTCACTTACCAGAACGCATATAAATTCATGCGATTTTTCACTTGGCAATTATTCCTACGCACCGGTTGAACTGGACAGTAACCTCACCCACTTTTCCATAAAGGAAGATATGGATGATATTGTACCAATGATCAAAGAAGCAATGGCCATTTCAAAGGAAGGATTTAAGATCATTTCATCTCCATGGACGGCCCCACCCTGGATGAAAGACAATAAAGACTGGCGTGGCGGTAAGCTGTTACCTGAATACTATGACACCTGGGCATTGTTTTTTTCAAAATATATACAAGCCTATAAAAACGAAGGAATAAACATTTGGGGATTAACAATAGAAAACGAACCATTAGGATGTGGCAATAACTGGGAGAGTATGCATTATACCCCGCAGGAAATGAATGTTTTTTTAAAACACCATTTAAGCCCTCAATTAAAGAAAGATGGCCAACAGGTGAAAGTTCTGGGTTACGATCAAAACCGGGATATGTTGAAACAATGGGCTGATGGCATGTATGATGACGCAGATGCGAAAGACTTATACGATGGCATGGCGGTACATTGGTACGCAAGCACTTACGACTATTTTGGGGATGCATTACAGTACACTTATCAGAAAGCGCCGGGCAAGCATATTATTCAAACAGAAGGCTGTATTGATGCGCAGGTTCCAAAATGGAAAGATGATCAATGGTACTGGAAAAAAGAAGCAACTGATTGGGGCTGGACCTGGGCGCCTGAGGATCAAAAATACCTGCATCCCAAATACGCACCGGTTCATCGGTATGCCGGAGATATTATTGGCTGCCTGAATAACCGGGTGGATGGCTGGATAGACTGGAATATGGTGCTGGATAAACAGGGTGGCCCAAACTGGTTTAAAAACTGGTGTATTGCTCCTGTAATAGTAGATGCAGAAAAGGATGAAGTGTATTTTACACCCCTGTATTATGTTATGGCACATTTCAGCAAATTCATGCGACCCGGCGCGGTGAAAATTGGCTGCGAAATAACCAATAAAGACATAATGGCTACTGCTGTAAAAAATCCGGATGGAACCATTGCACTGGCTATCTTCAATCCAACGGAAATTGAACAGTCCATAGAAATAACCATAAATAATAAGAAGGCATTTTTTTCTATCAACGCCAATGCATTGCAAACCGTTGAAATAAACCAATACAATTAATTATTAATTTAATCCAAAAATTGTGAAAATGTCAAATAACACAACCACCTTGGTAGAAAAGGTTCCAATGGGTCAAAAAATTGCATTTGGTTTAGGTATGCTGGCCAATCAGATGTTTCCTGCTGCTTTAGGGATTTTTATGGTGGTACTGGTTGAAAACTTAGGGATGCCTTCATGGATGTGGGGTGTTTTATTTTTTGTACCAAGGATAGTGGATGCCTTTTTTGATCCAATTATGGGTTTTATATCTGATAATACCAAATCGGTTTGGGGAAGAAGAAGGCAGTACGTTTTTGTAGGTTCCATCATTATGGGAATTGCCTTTATGATTATGTGGCAATTATACAGGGAAGATAGCGTGTTGTACAATTTTACCTTTTTTCTGACTTTCTCACTTATATTTCATATTGGACTTTCCATTTTCAGTGTACCTTATGTAGCAATGGGTTATGAAATGAGTGATGATTTTCATGAACGAACCAGCATTATGGCAATCTCTCAATGGATTGGTCAATGGGCCTGGGTGATTGCTCCCTGGTTTTGGGTGATTATGTATGATCCATCGTGGTTTCCAAATGCAGATACTGCAACGAGAACATTGGCAATTTGGGTAGGTAGTGTATTTATGGTATTAGCAATGGTTCCTGCAATATTTATTAAAAGTAAAAACACCAAGTTTGATGATACTTTGCAACCGCTGACCATTAATACGATAGGCGGAAGTTTAAAAGAAATTTTAATCAGCTTTAAAGAAGCATTTAGCAATAAGCCATTTAGAAAACTTTGTATTGCTACGTTTTTAATTTTTAACGCCTTCAATACTGTTGCAGGTTTTACCTTTTTTATTGTTGTTTATTATTTATTTAATGGAGATACCGCTGCCGCAGGGATCTGGCCAACACTTTTCGGATGTGGTGGAGCATTGGCAACCACTTTTATTGTAATTCCTATTGTAGCCTGGATAGCAAAAAAAATGGAAAAAAAGAAAGCCTTTCTGATTTGCCAGGGCATTTCTATTTTTGGTTACATTCTTCTTTGGTTTCTTTTCATTCCCGAAAAACCCTATATGTTTTTGTTTGCCTTGCCTTTCTTCTCATTTGGAATCGGCAGTTTATTTACTTTGATGATGTCTATGACGGCAGACGTTTGTGATATGGACGAATTAGAATCCGGTAAAAGAAGGGAAGGCGTTTTTGGCGCTATTTATTGGTGGATGGTTAAGTTTGGTTTTGCAATTGCAGGACTTTTAACTGGTGTAATCATGTCGGTAGTTGCCTTTAAAGCAGGTGCGCCAACGCAACCTGAGGGAGCGGTTACCGGCTTGAGACTTTTCTTCTCCGGCGTTCCTATTTGCGGCACCCTGATTGCTATGTTGGTTATGTGGAATTATGACCTTACCGAGAAAAAGGCAAGAGAAATTAAAGCTGAATTGGTGCGGAGGAAGAGCCAATCCTGAATTTTAAACCACAAAGCATTATTTCCAGCTTGTTAAAACAGGCTGATCAGCATGGTATTATTTTTAGCGATGCCATTTACGTATTAACTGTTCGTATCCTTTAATAAAATCAATTATGAAACAAATCGCAACTCAGACATTTCTGCTGAAAATCAGGTCAATTACAGTTTCATTATTGTTTTTATTGCCTGTCTTCTTATCTGCACAGATTATACCTGTTGGCAACGGAAGTTATACAACACAATTACCTCCTGCCGATGCAGCCGGAAGAAACCGCCCCCCTGCCGGAACGCCAAGGCTTTCGGGCATTGCAGCAACCAAGCCTATCCCTACAAGCGACTGGTGGACAGGGTTACTCACATTTAATGATGCAAATTTGTATAACTACCCTTTATCCATGAGGGGCAGCGCCAACGGACTGGTGGTTGGTTTTACCTTTCTGGGTATGGGTGCAAATGATACACGGCAACCTATGGGGCCCGAACAGCCTTTGGTTATAGGCGTATCCGGGTTGTCGGGCACCTATCCTACAGTATCTGATCATACAGACTGGACGGTAACAGCAAGCTGGAGCAATGCCGGCAGGGCTTTTAATGCCACTATGGGACTGGGCATGCCCTTTGTGTATTGCACCAAAGGCGCCACTGATGTAGCATCAGTAGTAGTCAACATCGGAACAGTTGCTGTTCAGGGTGAAATGCTGCTTGTCACCAATTCAATCAGCGCTTCCAATTTTGCCGTATATGCACCCGCCGGATCCACATGGTCGCAGTCGGGTACCACTTACACGTCAACCCTTGCCGGAAAAAATTACTACTCTGTGGCTATGCTTCCGGCAGGTGCAAACGCCCAAACAACTGCTGATACCTACAAGCAGTACGCCTATGTTTTTCCGGCCAATACAACTGTTAACTGGAATTATAATGAAGCTACTTCTTCCATGCTTTCCACTTTTACCATTACACCGGATGTAAAAGAAGGAAGTGGTTCCAATGTTTTTCAAGGTTTGTTGCCACACCAATGGGCGCACCTCGGTGCAGGTTCTGCACTACCCGGATCCATTACTTATGCCACTGCAAGAGGCGCTATGAAAATGCTGGCTGCCAATTCATTTATCGTAGAAAATAAATTTAAAGGTGTGCTTTCTGCCTTGCCCAACCAGGGTAAATACAGTACGGGGTTTAATCCGGCTGCCCTGAATGAAAAAATTGACCTTTTAAAAAATAACAGCCTGGCAACTTGGACAGATTCCTATAACGAAGGGCTTGTAATGAACCAACTTGTTCAGGTGGCAAAAATTGCCGATCAGATGGGCAATACCGAAGCCCGCGATAAAATGATGAACACGGTAAAAACAAGATTGGAAAACTGGCTGAAGGCCGCCCAGGGTGAAAATGCTTTTGTATTTTATTATGACAGCAAATGGACAACTTTAATTGGTTACCCCGCAGGCCATTCCTCCGATGCCAATATTAACGACCACCATTTTCACTATGGCTATTTTATTAGTGTAGCGGCGGCCATTGAACAGTTTCAGCCAGGATGGGCTGCCCAATGGGGCCCAATGATAAATTTACTGATAAAAGACGCCGCTAACCCGGACCGGACCAGTACCATGTTCCCTTTTCTCAGGCATTTTAATCCCTTTGCAGGTCATGCATGGGCCGCGGGACTGCTGAATGCCGAACCACATGGCAACAACCAGGAATCATCTTCTGAAGCCATGAACTTTAATGCTGCACTCATTCATTGGGGTACGCTTACAGGCGATACCGAATTACGTGATTTGGGTATTTACCTGTACACCACAGAAGAAACGGCAATTGATGAATATTGGTTTGACAGGAACGACAGGAATTTTGCCCCCAACTATTCGCAAATGATGGCTTCCCGTGTATGGGGAAATGGTCATGACCGAAATACCTTCTGGACCGGGGATATTGCTGCCATGTATGGCATTAACATGGTACCCATGACGGCATCTGCGCTTTACCTCGGTTACAATAAAACCTATGCGCAAAATTTATGGACCGATATGACGGTAAAAACGGGCGTCCTTTCCAATACACCCAATGATAATTTATGGTTTGAAACCTACTGGTCTTTCCGGTCATTCAGCAATCCTGCGGATGCAGTAAATCTGTATAACAATTACCCCAACTACAAACTCAAATTTGGCAATTCGGATGCACAAACCTACCACTGGCTGCATAGCTTTAACGGCATGGGAACAGTGGATGCCACGGTAACCTGTAACTACCCGATTGCAGGGGTATTTAATAAAGCCGGCGATAAAACCTATGTGGTGCATAATTATGGATCAACGGAAATTACGGCTACTTTCTCCGATGGATTTTCCATGATGGTTCCGGCAAGAACCTTGAAAACAAGTAAAGATCTAGCCGTAACTGCTTCTTTAGCTTCATCGGCAGCACAGGTGGCCACCAATGGCAGTGTTGATTTAACGGCTGCCGTTACAGGATCAGGCATTACGAAAGTAGAATTTTATGATGGCACCCAATTGCTGAATACCACCACCACAGCACCTTACACCTACACCGCTGCCAATTTAGCTGCAAGGGTACATGGCTTTTATGCAAAAGTGTATGTGGGCACCTCTTTGGAAATTTCCAATGTGGCATCGGTAGTGGTGGGTGCACAACTACCCTATCAGGGCAATATTGTTTCCATTCCTTCACAGGTAATAGAACCCGGTCATTATGACTACTATGAAGGTGGCGTTGGCCAGAATATCTCCTATTTCGATGTTTCAACCGTTAACGAGGCCGGCACGTTCAGAAACACGGAGTACGTTGATGCAGGCCCTACATCGGGCGAAGGAAATACGGTGAGTTATATTAATGAAGGTGAGTGGCTGGAGTATACCGTAAACATTGCACAGGCAGGCACCTACGACCTTTCATTCCGCTACACTTCGGGTAATACCGGAGGCGGAGGACCATTTCATATTGAAGTAGATGGCAATACCGTTGCGGATAATATTACTGTAGCTTTTACCAATAGTGCCTGGACACTCTGGGCCACCAAAACGGTGGTTGGGGTTATTTTACCTGAGGGACAGCATGTGATACGCCTTGTATTTGATAACGCCGGGTTCAACCTCGGAAAGCTTTCATTTGTTTATAAAGGATCAGCTTCGCCTTTCTTAAATGTTTCGAGTAACGATTTAGCCATTGAAGCATTTGCCAACAGTAAGGATTCAGTGAATGTAACTTCCAATATCAATTGGACTGCAGTTAGTGACCAGGGTTGGTTAACGGTAGCTCCTGCCGGGGCTTTTGGAGATAGTAAAATTACTTTTACTGCACAGGAAAACCCCACAACTTCCGAAAGAATGGCCCATGTAACCCTTTCTGGTAATGGTGTTACTCAACAGGTTATTATGGTAACCCAGGATGCAGGTGGCGTTCCCTACCTCCTGTTGACCCCTGTAAGCATGGATTTCCTTTATCAGGCAAATACACCCAAGAATATTGACATAACCTCCAATGTTGCCTGGACCACATCAAGCGACCAATCCTGGTTAACCTTAAGCGCCACAAATGGTAACGGTATTGCGGTTATTACTGCTTCTGCTACAAATAATACAGGAGCAGCAAACCGTACGGCAACCATTACCATAACCGGTGAAGGCCTGCTGGCTAAAACCATTATGGTAACCCAAAATGGCGCTCCCATTGTAATTACCCTGCCCATTGATTTTGAATCGGAGGGCACCTATGTGTTCACCAACTTTGATGGAGGTTCAGGATCTGTCATTACCAATCCTGTTCCTACTGTTTATAATTCAAGTAATAAAGTTGGCAGAATTATCAGAAACGGTGGAGCAAGTTGGGCGGGTAGTTATCTTACCTTAAATAACAAGCTCAACTTCTCTACCCTGAGCACTCTTTCCATGAAGGTATATTCTATAAGGTCAGGAGTTCCTGTATTGTTGAAACTTGAAGGTGATGTGGGTCCGTCAGAAGAATCTACTACCACCACAATGGCCAATGCATGGGAAACCCTTACCTGGAATTTTGCCGGAAAGCCATCGAATGTGTATAACAAACTGGTTTTGATGTTCGACTTTGGATCAGTTGGAAATGGAAGCGCCAATTCAACATTCTATTTTGATGATATTGTTCAATTTGCCCCAGGAAGTATGATAAGCTGGACAGGTAATGTTAGTACTGACTGGGAAAATGCAGCAAACTGGAGCGGCAATGCTGTACCAACGGCCCCCTCATTGGTTACCATACCCGCAGGACGACCCAGGTACCCTGTTGTAAATGTTACTACTACCGTTAAAAGTCTTACCTGTGTACCGGGAACAACGGTAACCCTCGGCCCGGGTGTTGAACTGATTTTATTGAAATAACCAATCACTTTGAAAAAAATTGATCTCATCATTCATTAAAAACAAAAGCCATGTCATTTAGCAGAAAAGAAGATGCTCGTTACCAAGTTAAGTATGATATTAATACCGATAACAATTTTTCTGGTGGAGTAGATTATGCCAGCAAATCACCGGAAGAAATATCCCAAATCTTCAGGGATGTTTTAGAATCGGGCATGCAGGGATTATGTTTCAGTTTATATGAAGACGGACAAAAACCCGGCGACATTATTTCAGAAGAACAGGTGAGGAGAAGGATGAAAATTATTGCCCCTTATACAAAATGGGTGAGGTCATTTTCCTGCACCGAAGGCAATGAATTTATTCCCATGATTGCAAAAGAATACGGCCTTAAAACATTGGTAGGGGCATGGCTTGGCGATGAAGCAGAGATTAATGAAAGAGAAATTGAAGGATTGATTAAACTGGCCAATGATGGTTTGGTAGATATTGCCGCGGTAGGCAATGAGGTTATGTACCGGAAGGAATTAACCGAAGAGGAACTCCTGGCATTTATTGCCAGGGTAAAAAGTGCCATCCCCGATAGTATTCCGGTAGGTTATGTAGATGCCTATTACGAGTTTTCTATTAAACCCAACATTACAGCCGCCTGCGATGTGATTTTAGCCAACTGTTATCCCTTTTGGGAAGGTTGTCCGCACGAATATTCATTGGGCCACATGAAGAGCATGTACCATCAGGCATTGGAAGCAGGCAACGGAAAAAAAGTGATCATTACCGAAACAGGCTGGCCAAGTAAAGGTGAAAATTTTAAAGGCTCCTACCCTTCCGAAGAAAACGCCATCAAATATTTTATCAACACGCAGCTTTGGTCGAAAGAAGAAAATATTGACGTTTTCTATTTCTCTTCCTTTGACGAATCGTGGAAAGTAAATGCTGAAGGAGAAGTTGGCGCTTATTGGGGCATTTGGGATAAAAATGAGCAATTGAAATATGAGTAAATAGTTACTGACGATGCGGGTGATAACACCCTGCATCGGCTAAAGAAAAAAAAATGAACTGACAGGCAAGGAGCTGCTCCCCTTGCAAAGATGAAACGGCCCTTTGGAACTTGTACGATTGCAAGGCCCAAAGGGCCGATTCATTCTTATTGGTCTGCAGGGCCCTGACGCAGAAACGGAAACATCCTTACCTGGTTACACTAATTCTCCCCTTCCCGCTATATGAATGATATTCCCCCTGGTACATAGCATCGGCGCTTAACGGCCCTATTTGGTATGTGCCCGGTGTAACGGCCCTTACGGAATAATAAAATACCTGCCTGCCTGTTGTCATATTGGTAAACAGGTGAATGCGGTCGTCCCTTACATCGCGGCTTAGCGGGGTTGTTTCATCCTTTATCCAATCCATACCCGGCATATCCTTAATGCGGGCATTTTCAATTTCCCAGCCACCGGGTAAAAGGTCCGTTACCACAATATTTTCCAGTAATCCGGTGTAGGATTTTTCAAGGGTAATTTTCACCACAACAAGATCATTTTGCCTGAAAGTACTACCACTGATGGCTTTGCCATTCCGGTCGAGCAATTGCCGCCTCACTTTCAGGTAATTATCTTCCTGTACAAATTGCCCCGAAAGGCTTATGCCACTTGCCTGCCACCAGTAATACAGTTTACCCGAACCCGAAGCATCAATGGAAATATTGGTATTTCCCAATTGCTTCGCGTTTAGCCTCAGCATTTCACCCGATACGCTCCCGGCCTTTTTACCATTGGCATTAATAACAGCTGTTGCGGTGGATTTACCTGCCTGCCGCGCCATTTTGCCCAGCGCCAGCAAGCCAAAAGCGGCCTCCTGTGTAGAAAAATACCGCTGACTGTTTAATTTTTGCACCACATGCTGCGCCATAACGGGCACCTGTGGATTTGCCGGATCTACTTCCAGTAAAACATTCAAGGAAAGGGCCTCATCGCGCAGCACACTGTATAAACTGCCGGTGCCGTTTGAAACAGCCTCTTCGCCGGCAAAGGAAGCAGGAAGCATTTCGCGGTAACTCTTTTTATCGCCGGCAAGTGCATAAGTAGCCGACAAAACATACCGGCTATCCAAAGCCAGATCCTTCTGGTTGGCCTTGTAATAGTTCATGGAAGGTACGTTGGGCCGGCCGGCAAGCGCCAGTACATACAAACTGTACGCAACCTCCTTGGGAGCAATGCGCTTCTTCAGCGTACCATTATAATAGTAATCCACCATATCGCGTTTCCGCAATTTCGCCGAAAGATATTGCAGCATGGTTTCAAGCAGCGAAGGATCCGGCGCATAACCTGCCTTTTTTGCTTCCACTAAAAAATGTGCTGCATAGGCTGTTACCCACCAACTTTCGGTGCCTTCTCCATCCCAAAAAGTGATGCCGCCATTGTACAACTGCCGCATTTTCAGTTTTTGAATGGCTGTTTGAATATTCATATTAGCCGCGCCTTTCAACGCCCCTCCCTCTTCAAACTGCTTACTCAGGTCGGCAAAATAAAGCTGCGGAAAAACCGCGCTGATGGTTTGCTCCGAGCAACCGTAAGGATAAGTAACAAGGTAACGCAACGGGGTACCCAATTGCAATACCGGCGAACGACCCACCATCAACTGATAATCCAATGAACCCTTCATCATATCATCCACCGGCAGGTTTACCACACGCTTTTCGCCACCATTCATAACGCCTGATCCCGAACGTTTTTGCAGCGTGGAGGCAGGCCGGACCGATATGTCAATCACTTCTTTAAAGCTTTCACCAAGTCCGGTTGCCGT
>Ga0116158_10002604_pt1 | contig 15940 bp, 8 predicted proteins | sample AD_UKC052_MetaG_FD_89883 | JGI IMG/M metagenome (GOLD analysis project Ga0116158, IMG submission 89883) | Active sludge microbial communities of municipal wastewater-treating anaerobic digesters from USA - AD_UKC052_MetaG | ecosystem: Engineered > Bioreactor > Anaerobic > Digestate | place: USA... | reverse complement strand
CTGCTGGCGGCCGACTGGGTGGCGCAGAACCGCCTGCCGGTCTTTGTTGAAGACGCCGCGCAAGCGGTTGTCATCCCGCGCGTGTCGATGGCGGGCGATCTGCGCAGCGTGGCGCTTGTGAACGCCTCGATCGACACGCAGCCGCCGGCCACGCTGCGCCTGCGCGGTTGCCAAGAAGGCATCACGCACATCGAGTGGCTGACGCCCAACGAAAAGCCGGTGCCTCTCGCCGTGCGTTGGGAAGGACAGGATGCGCTGATCACGCTGCCCGCCGTCTGCCCCTGGCAGGCCGGCTGGCTGCGACCGGCGGAGTGAGGGGACTGCCTCTCATTGATGGGGTGCCTGTCACACTGTATGGGGTGCGCCAAGCAGCAGGCCTGCGTGTGCGCCCCCCCCGGCAAACGCTGGTCTCGCCGAGCCCGACCGGCTGAAAGACCGTATCGGTGAAGAGACAGAAAAAGGGGAGGAAGGAAGCGTTGCTGTAACCAGAAAATTGAAACCCCAACGGTCAGCGGAACGGGGATGCACCCACGCTCAGCGCACCATGCATTTCGATCTTTTATTAATTTGTCAAGCCCATAATATTTAAATTTTTATCGCTCCTCATCCCCATTGACTCTAAAAAACGCGGGGACTATACTTGCGCCGCATGATAGAAGAAGGGTGCACGCGGAGACGTCCCCTGATTAATAATACGGGCGTGGTTAACGTGTCGAGGTGCCTATGAATCACACGAGGTTCTGTTTCAGGATGTCGGTGGTGGTGGGGTGTGTGGTGTTGGTTTTCGGCGTGCAGCCGGCACGGGCGACCAGCGGGGCGTGGGAAGGCGATACCAGTCTCTACTGGACCAACAATAACAACTGGGCCAGCAACTACACCTATCCGAGCGGTGACCAGACAGCCACCTTCAACAGCACGGCCAACAACCGGACCAACATCAACATCCAAGGGCTGTCGACCATCCGCTACATCACGTTCGACACCTGTAACGCGGCGGCGTTCCACATCGGCACCTACCCTCCGGGCAGCCAGACCCTGACCGTCTACAACAACGGCACCCTCAAGCTGAACGCCAATGTCGGCAACAGCCAAACCTTCCCGTCCACGCTCCGCTTGGGTACGGACCGTGCGGGATCTACATACGTGCTCCAGAACGACAGCCCCGCCTACACGCTGACGGTGCTCGGCGATGTCGTGGTGCCGAACAGCGGCGGCACGACCGGCACCAAAACGCTCGCCTTCAACGGCGCGGGCGCGATCCGCGTGCTGGGCAACATCAGCACCAACGGGTTTTCACCCATCAACCTGGACAAGAACGGCAGCGGCGTGTTGACCCTGACCGGCTCAAACCGTGTGACCCGGCTCGACATCGACGGCGCGGGCAGCGTCATCGACATTGGCAGCGACGGTTACCTGCACCTCGACAATCTGGGCAGCACCACCCTCTATGTCACGCAGGACGCCGCGATCAAAGGCCGCGGCACCATCCGCCTGAGCACCAACACCGGCGAGAACGGCGCGGACTGCTACATCGCGGCCGGCAAGACCCTGACCATCGAATCGGATCTGGTCAGCGACGGTGTCTTCGAAATGTGGAGCGGGACCGGCACCTTCGTTTTCAAGGGCAACAATGACTTCCGCTCGAACATCCTGATGAACACCTCCGGCGCGATCCAGGTCTCGAAGATCGGCAACGTGGGCTCCACCGGCAACAACTTCGGCTACGCGCCCATCATCAAGTTGTCCGGCAACGGCTGCCGCCTGATCTATACCGGCGAGGGCGAGACCACCGACCGCCTGCTGTCGCTCGGCAACAACGCCACGCTCAACCACTCCGGCACGGGCGAATTGATCTTCGCCAGCAACCTTTCGGTCGGCGGCAACACCAAGACCCTGACGCTGACCGGCTCGACCGACGGCGTCGGCGAGATTGCCGGCGTGATCAGCGCGGGGTCCGGGACCACCTCGCTGGCCAAGGACGGCTCCGGCACCTAGCGGCTCACCGCAGCCAACACCTATGCCGGCTCCACCGCCGTGCGCAACGGTGCGCTGGTCCTGACCGGCGCCAATGGCGCGATCACGGCCAGCAGCAGCTTCACCGTCAATCACGGCGCCACCTTGCGCCTGGAGAACAGCGCCGCGGCCAACAACGGCAACCGCCTGCGCGATGCCTCGAATGTGACCCTGAACGGCGGCACGCTCCACTTTGCCAACGACGGCGGCGCGGTCTCGTTCAGCGAGAGCGCCGCCACGTTGACCATCGCGCAGAATGCCTGCACGGTCCGTTCCGACCCCGCCGGCGCAGGGCAAACCTCGACCCTGACGTTCGCGGCGTTCGCGCGCACGGCCGGCGCGGCGGTCAACTTTACCGGAGAATCCCTGGGGGACCCCGACGGCCGCAACACGATCAAGCTCACGGGGCAGGCCGAGGGCCTGATCGGTCCGTGGGCCACGGTCAACGGCACACACCTAGCGGCCTACAGCACGGCGCGCGGCGTCTATGCCTCGCCCGAACCGGCTTATGACGCCGACATTGCGGCACGCGGCCCTTCCTCTGTCATTCTCGACGCCCCGACCGCCAACGTGCGCATCAACAGCGACGGCGTCGCGGGCGCAATCCAACTCGGTTCGGCCACGACGCGCATCCTGTCGCTCACCCAGAACACCGCGACCGACGCCATTGTGGACACGGCAGGCAAAACCTTCCGGACATCCGGCGTCATCGTCCCGGCCGACAAAGCGGCCGTCACGCTCGGTGCCGCTCCGGGCGACGGTACGCTCACCGCGCTTGCCGCAGGGGGCGACGTGGCACTCCACAGCGGTACCGCATCCGGCGGCGTCACGGTCAACGCCGTGATCGCCAACAACACCTCGGCCTCGACGCTCACCAAACAGGGCGACGGCACGGCCGTCCTTGCCGCGCCGAACACCTTCTCCGGTCTCACCGCGATCGGCGGGGGCTCGCTCCTGCTTGCGCATCCCGACGCCCTGCAGAACAGCACGCTGGCCGGCCCCGGCGCGTTCTTCGACGCCGCGGCGGGGTCCGCTTTTGCCGTAGGCGGCCTGACCGGTTCCTTCCCCTTGCGCCTCGAGAACCATGCTGGTGCGCCGATCCAGTTGACACTCGGCCGCGGCAACGCCAGCGCCTCTCACAACGGCGTGCTCAGCGGTCTTGGCGGTCTCACCAAGACCGGCACCGCGACGCAGACGCTCTCTGGCGTCAACACCTTCCAAGGCGGCGTCACCGTCAGCCAGGGCACGCTCTCGATCGGCAACGCGGCAGCCCTCGGCACCGGCCCTGTCATCAACAACGGCACGCTCAACCTGACCGCCGGCGGCGTCACCTATACGGGTCTCTCCGGCAGCCTGGGCGGTGTGGGCACGGTCAACGTGACGCTCACGACCGGTGCGGGCACCACCTACCTGCACGGCGACTATTCGGGCTTCACCGGCATTTGGAACCTCGGTGTCAACGCCGCAGCCAACGCTGCCAAGGCCTATATGAACGGGGCGGACAACAGCGCCGCCACCATCAACGTGCTCTCCAACGCCGCGCTCTATTGCAACGGCGGAACGCCGCATCAGGCGCATCTCACGCTGAAGGGCGGCAACACCGGCGAGCCTTACGGCCAGCTCCGGCTGGAGAACAACGCCGTCTGGGCCGGCCCCGTGACGCTGGCAGGGCCCATCACCTCCGGCGAGGACGGCACCGTCGGCGGCAGCGGCGGCACCGGTTACATTCGCGGCGACATCACCGACGACGGCATCCCGCGGCCGCTGTACAAGATCGGGCCTTCCACCATCGAATTGACCGGCGCCAACACCTACCGCGGCCAGACGTGGATCCGCAACGGCACCCTACGCGTCAACGCCCTCGCAAACATCGGGGCGGCCGCCAGTTCGCTCGGCGCCCCGGAGACGGTCGCCAACGGCACCATCAAGTTCGGCTCCTACACCACCAACACCGTCTTGACCTATATCGGCGACGGCGACGAGACCGACCGCAATCTGGAACTCGCGGGAACCACCGGCGGCGCGACGATCGACCAGTCCGGCACCAACCTGCTGACCTTCACAGGCGAGATCAGTTCGTCTGCCGCCGGAGTCAAGAAGCTGACCCTGCAAGGATCGAAGCCGACGGGCGCGGGCGAAATCGCCGGCGTGATCGCGGACGGCGTGGCGGGTTCTTCCCTCACCGTCATCAAAGCGGGTTCCGGCACATGGACGCTGTCCAACGCCAACACCTTCAGTGGCGGCATCACCAACGGCGGCGGAGGCACGCTGGTGGTCGCCCACCCAAACGCGCTGGGCACCGGCGGCGTCGGCGCCTTTAACGGACAAACCTCCATTTTTGATTTGGCGCATGACGGCACGGGCGCAACGGTTCACGACTGGCGCGTGTATGACACGGCGAACTGCACCATCCGCCTGGGACGCGGCACCGACGGCCCGGCCATCACCCACGCCATCGGCACGGCCCAGCTCAGCGGCATCACGTTACACGTCTCCAACGGCCTGCACGTGACCAGCGGCACCCCGACGCTCACGATCGACACGGTCGACCTTTTCGGCGGCAACCCAGACAAAGTCTCCACGCTGATCCCGTCCGAAGCCGACATCATCATCGGGCGCGCGGCGATCTATTCCGGCAACTTCGCCAACAAGACGCTGAAACTCGACGGAACCAGCACCGGCAACATGATCCTCGGCTCGATCAGCAACGGCCTGAACACGGTCAAGCTCACCAAGTCCAACACCGGCACCTGGACGCTCTGCGGCTCGAACGTCTTCAGCGGCGCGACCTCGGTGGACAACGGACGTCTGATTCTGGCGGGCACGGACGGCGCGCTGCTCGGAACGGGCGGCATCACCCTTAATCCCAGCGGCACACTCGTGTTGCAAAACGACCCCGACACCAACCATACCGACCGCCTGAGCAACACCGGCACCCTCACGCTGAAAGGCGGCACCCTTGAGTTCGCCCACAGCGGCGGTGCAGCCTCCTACAGTGAAACGGCCGGCCCGCTAGCGGTCAACGTCGGCAGCAACACAATCTTCACGGCACGCGCAGACGAAGCGCAGACCTCGACCCTCACCTTCGCGTCGCTCACGCGCACCGGCAACGGCACCGTCAACTTCGCCGGTGAAAGCCTCGGCACCGCCGATGCCCGCAACCGCGTGCTCTTCACATCGGCACCCGCCCTGGTCAACGGCCTGATCGGCCCGTGGGCCATGATCAATGGCACCACGCTCGCGACGTATGACAGCGGACTGGGCGTGACGGCCTACGCCGGCTACACGGACATCGCGGCGCGCGGCCCGGGCTCGGTCATCCCAAACGACGCCGCGCTCAATGCCCGGATCAGCACGCCGGGTGTCGACGGACCGATCACGCTCGGCGCCTCGCCGGTCAGCAGCGTCAACACGCTCCTGCAGGACACCGAAACCGCCGCCGTAGTGACCGTCACGAACACGGCGTTTCAAACCTCCGGCATCCTGCTCGCGGCAGGAAAAGCCGCGCTGACCATCGGCACCGAACCCGGCGAGGGCGCGATCATGCCGCTCGACGCCGGCGGCTCGCTGACGGTGGTCAACCACGACCCGACCGCCCTGCTCACGCTCAACGCGCCAATCACCAACAACACGTCGGCCTCTTCCCTGGTCAAAGCCGGCGCGGGGACCGTCGTGCTGGCAGGCTCCAATACCTTCACCGGCGCGATCGCCATCAACGACGGCAGCCTAGTCTTTGGCGGCAGCGTCACGCAGACTGTCTCCAATGCGATCAGCGGCCCTGGCACATTGGTCAAGAGCGGTTCCGGATGCGTCACGCTGAATGCAGCCAACACCTTCACCGGCCCGACCTACATCAACGAAGGCACTTTTGTGGCGCGCCACAACACTGCCTTCGGCACGACGGCCGCCGGCACATTCATCGCCGACGGCGCGACCCTGGACATCGGCGGCGGACTCAATGTCGACGCGCTCAATTTAGGGGCCGAACTCTTCACAGTCAGCGGCAGCGGCGTTGACGGCCAAGGCGCGATCGTGAACAACCATGCCAACCGACAGCTCAACGCATTCGGGCGCATCGTGCTGGCCGGCGACACAACGGTTGGCGCAATCGGACGCTGGGACATCCGGCAGAATACGCCGTCCGTGACCCTCAACGGCCACACCTTCACCAAAATCGGCCCCAACGAACTCTGTCTCGTCAACGCTCAGGTGTACGGCAGCGGTCATATCGTCGCGACGCAAGGCCTCTTCCGGCTCGAGGCCTCCACGCGTCTGAACGGCGACGCCGCCAACACCCTCACGGTCAAACCGGGCGCGCGGCTGGATCTTTACTCATTCACCTCCGCCACGAATGCCTCGCCGTGGACCGTGATCTTCGAGCCCCTCTCCTGGATCACCGCCGGCAACAGCTTCCACCCCTACAACACCTGGTGGGGACCGGTCACCTTGAACGGCACCCTATTTATTGACGGCAGTTCCGGACGCAGCGTGACCTTCTCGAACGCCGTCAGCGGCGCAGGCGGCTTCATCAAGAACGGCACGTGCGAAGCGTTTGTTTTCGGTGACGCCAACACCTACGCGGGCACCACCACCGTCAGCAACGGCCTGCTGCACATCTTCCAGCCCGGAGGATTGCCCGGCCATCAGGAGGGCGGGCACGTGACGGTCGGACCGAGCGGCACGCTGGTCGTCTACGCCGCCGAAGACGCCGGCGGCTGGTCCAAGGCGTCGATCGACGACGTGCGGACCAACACCCTGTTCACCAGCGCGACCTCCAGCCTCGGCATCAACACCGCGTGGGGCGACCTGGTCTATGACCGCGATCTGACGGACGCGCATGCGTATAGTAAATATGGGCGCAACACGCTCACCCTGCCCGGCAAAAACCTTTTCGGCGCGGCGCTCAAGGTTTACAACGGCACGCTCACCCTGCCCGACACCAGCACCAATGCATTCAGCGCAGCCATCGTCTACGGCGGAGCGGCCGGTGCCTCGCTCAATATCGACGGCCCCGCCTCGCTCGGCACAGGCACCCTGACCGCGGGCGGCTCCGGCAATGACCGCAGCACCGTCACGATTTCGGCCAATGCCAGCATGGCCAGACTTCTGGCCGGGACGACCAAAGGCGCGTCCGGTGCAGTGACCCAGAATGGCGGCGCTATCCAAGTCGGAACGACCACCGGCAGCGGCGATGTAACCACGCTCGGTAATGCGGGCGGCTACGGATATTACCGCATGAACAACGGAACGCTCAAAACAGGCCAGTTGTTCCTGGGCGGCAGCACCAGCGGCAACAACGACGGCGTGTTTGATCTCTTCAGCGGCACCCTCAATATTTGCGTAGCCGACGGCGACCTGATCATTGGCTTCGGTTATGGTAACGGCCAACTCAACCTCTTCGGCGGTACGCTGCTCAACACCAACGGCAACGAGATCGCGCTGGGCTGGGAGTCGAACCGCGGCGTTTTCAGCATGCTGAACCTGCTTGGGCCGGAAGCGTACGTTTTGTCTGCGGGTCGGGCCGTGAACGTCGCCAAGAACTCGAAAAACCTCGCGGGCGTAGTCAATCTCAACAGCGGCACCTTGCGGGCGCTGAGAGTCTACGCCAGCTCGTCCGCGTCGCCCTCGTACGTGAACTTCAACGGCGGCACCCTGCGGGCGGACGTCTCACGGACCGATTTCCTGCAGGGGCTCACGGCGGCCACCGTCTTCTCCGGCGGCGCGGTGATCGACACGACTAACGCCAATGTAACGGTCAACCAGCCCCTGCTCGCGCCGACGGGCTACGGCGTGGCGTCGATTCCGCTGCGAGGACAGGGGCTCGGCTACATCGGCGCACCGACGGTCCTGATCAGCGGCGGGCAGGGCACCGGCGCGACGGCCATCGCAACCGTCGATCTCAACCCTTCCAGCCCGACCTGCGGTCAGGTCACCGGTCTCACGGTCACCAGCCCCGGCTTCGGCTATGCGTCCTCGGACGCGCTCACCGTCACGCTGCGCGGCGGCGGCTACACCAACGCAGCGTTCGCCGCCGCGCCGCTGCTCGCGCCGAACGTCTCCGGCGGGCTGACCAAGCTGGGCAGCGGCACGCTGACCCTGGGCGGCGCCAGCACCTACGGCGGCGAGACCGTCATCAGCAACGGCACGCTCAAGCTCGGCAACGCCCTCGCGCTGCCGGCGGCGTCGAAGGTTCTGCTGGCAGGCGGCACGTTCGATCTGGGCGGCTACACCGTCACCAACGCGGTCGGCGGCCTGGGCACGATCGCCAACGGCACGCTGCAAACCGTCATCTCGCCGGCCGGCGAGGGCGCGCTCGGCGCCGAGAGCCTCACTGTGAACGGCGTGGCGCTGACCGGCACCTACCGCTGCGACGTGACGGAGACCGGCGCGAACGACCACGTGACCTTCGCGGGCTCGGTCGGCCTCTCCGGCCTCACGCTGGAGATCGTCGATCCTGAGTCGCTCAGCCGCTCCAAGGTCTACACGATCGCCACGGTCACCGGCGCGCGTACCGGCGGCTTCATGCTGGACAGCCGGCTCGACAGCCGCTGGCGTCTCTCGTATGCCGCCGACGGCACAATCAAGCTGCTGTTCGTGGACGGGACCTTTATGTTCCTGAAGTAGACGGAGACCGCCGCTTCCGGTACTGACTCATCGTCAAGCCCGTTTTCTGTTTGAAAACGCGCTTGACGTGGTTTTCAGACTGGTAGCCGCACTGCCAGGTGATGGTGCCGATCGGCAGGGTCGTTTCACATAAAAACGTTTTCAGGCGCGACAGCCGGACATCCTGGATCTCGTCCAGGATCGAGTGGCCGACATGCCTGCGAAAGAGCATCTCCGACAGCCGGCGCGAGACGCCCATGTGCCGCGCGACATCGGTCACCGTAATCGCGGTGCCCGCGTTGAGGCGGATGAATTCAAGGCCGCGCAGATAGCGCCGGTCCACGGCATGGGCGAACCGGCTCGACTCCCGCAGCACCACCTGTTTGACGCCATAGCAGATGTTGCGGTCGCGGCGCGTGTTGCCGCGCATCAGCTCTTCCAGCAGACGGGCGGCTTCGTATCCGCCAGCCTCGAAGTCAGGCTGCACGCTGGACAGCGTCGGCGTCGTGTTCTCGCAGATCATCTCGTCGTTGTCGACGCCCAGCAGCGCGACCTCGCCCGGCACGTTGAGCCCGTTGCCGTGACACGTCTCAAGGATCTGGCGCGCCCGCGCGTCGTGCGCCGCAAGAATGGCGACCGGCTTGGGCAGATCGTGCAGCCAGCGCGCGAGATGCTTCTGGTCCAGCGCCCAGTCTTTGCGCGCGCGATCATTCGGACAGCGATAGTGCGCGCAGGGAAACCCCTCCACGGCCAGCCGCATCGCGAAGCCCTGTCCGCGCAACGCCGACCAGTCCCAGTCATACACATCCGGCACATACGCAAAGTGACAGAACCCCTTGCCCAGGAACGCCTCGGCCCCGGACCGTCCGACGCCCTCGGAATCGCTCGTCACGAACGACGTGTTTGCGATGCGGTCCGTGTAGAGCGCCGGCGAATCCATCACCACGGTCGGGATGTGGGCACGCGACACGAAGCGCAGCGCCTCGGGCATCCGCGCCACGATCGCGCCGGCCACGCCCCACGCCTTCAGGTTCACGAGCTGCTGCGCCCCCACGCCGTTTTCGACCAGATGGATATTCCACGGCGTGTGCAGCCGCATATAGCGCAGCACGCCCTGAAACTTGTCGCGCCCCGCCTTTTCGTTCGTGGCCAGGAAGAGCGCAACGTTGGGCGTTTTCTGGAAGACACCTTTCATGATGAGATCATGTTACGCCTTCCTCAGGCCGTTGCAAGCCCGCTTGCGCAAAATGCGAGATTCTAATTGCGGAAACCGGTGTTTGCCGTTCTGGGGAATATGGTATCGTGAAAACAAATTAGGAATCCTTTTCCGTTCATCAACTGGGAGATGACCATGATGACACTTCGCAGACGTTCGTTCCTTGCCGGGGCCGGGGCTCTGGCAACCGCGCCCGCCGCTGTCTTCGGACAGGCGCCGCGCATCTTCAAATTCGCAGTGGTCGGTTGCGGCGGCCGCGGTTCCGGAGCCGTACAGAACATCCGGGCCGCGGCGGAGCGGCTCGGCCACAAGGCGGTGCTCGTGGCGGCGGCCGACTATTTCCAGGAAAAGGCCGCCGCAGTCTGCAAGGCCAACGGCTGCGACGAGAAGTTCGCTTTCGGCGGCGCCGGCGGATACAAGAAAGTTTTAGAGTCGGACGCCGAGATCGTGCTGCTGGCGACGCCTCCGATTTTTCGTCCGCTGCACCTTGAGGCGTGCGTCAAGGCGGGCAAGCACATCTTCGCCGAAAAGCCGATCGCCACGGACGCGGCGGGTCTTCGCCACTTCCTCAAGGGTGTCGCGGAAGCCAAGACCAAGAACCTCTCGATCCTGTCGGGCACGCTGCACCGCCACTCCAACCGCTTCCTCCGGCAGATCGGGCCCGTGCAGAACGGCGCGATAGGCCGAATCCTTGCGGGCCAGGTGTACCGCTGCCAAGGCGGCATCTGGGTCCGGCCGCGCCGCGAGAAGGAGTCGAACGCCGCCTACCTCTGCAACAACTGGTACCACTTCTGGGAGATGTCCGGCGACCAGATCACGGAGCAGGCGATCCACGAGATCGACCTCGCGAACTGGTTCATCGGACGTTTACCGAAGACCGCGATGGCCATCGGCGCGCGCCATCGCCGCCCCGCTGGCATCGGCGACATCTACGACTGCATGGCGATCGACTACGACTACGGCGACTCCGTGCACGTGCAGGCGATCGGGCGCCATATCTCCGGTTGCTCGGACCGACTCGGCACGCTGTTGGTCGGTTCCGAGGGCGAGGTTGCCTGCGGCGGCAAGATCACGCGGTTCGACGGCAAGGGGGTGGCTTACGACGAGGCGCGGATCAAGGACCGCCACGAGAACGGCCTGATCATGGAGCACTGCGATTTTCTCTGCGGCCTGCTCGACGGCAAGCTGATTAACGAGGGCGAGCAGGTGGCGATGTCGACGGCCACGACGATCATGGGCACCTTCTCCGCCTATTCGGGCCGCACGGTGCGCCTGTCGGACCTGCTGACCAACACGGAGTCGGAGTTTTACAACATGAACGCCACGTTCACGGCCGCGGATTTCGAGCGTACGGACGACATCCCGATGCCGGTCGAAGGCGCGGCGCCGGTACCGGGCAAGGCGTGAGGAATGGGGTCGCAAAACGCAGGTTGAAAAGCCAAAAGGAATGCGAATGAACAGGCGTGACTTTCTGAAGACCGCCGCGGCAGCGGGGATCGTGTCGGGGCTGCCGTCAGCCTCGCATGCGGCGACAGGCTCCGCATACAAAACCAAACTTGAGAAGGCCCTGATCGCGCAGGTGGCGGACGACGTGACGTGCGAGCGGATCGCCAAGGCCGGTTTTCCCGGCGTGGAGCTGACGCAAAAAGGAATCACCATCGAACAGGCGATCCAAGGACGCCGCACGGCGGAAAAGCACGGACTTAAAATCCACTCGCTCATGAGCGGCGGCGGCGATTTCAACAACGCGGGTCCTGCCGCTCGGCGCAATTCGATCGAGGAAATGAAACACAGGATCCGGGTGGCGGCCGCATACGGCGCGAGCACGTTGCTGCTGGTGCCGTGCCGCGTGAACGGCGACACGCCGAAGCCAGCCCAGTTCAAAATCGTTTTCGACCCGAAAACGCTGTTAGTCAAATCGGTCGTCGAGGGTGACAACGCGCCGTTTGCGGCGTATATCGCAGCCCAGAATATGGCGACCGAGCTGTCGCGGTCGGCGGTGGACGAACTGCTCCCTGTAGCGGCAAGGGAGGGCGTGATTATCTGCCTCGAAAACGTCTGGAACAACCTCTGGGTTCTGCCCGACTTCGCGGCGGCGTTCGTGCGCTCTTTCGACACCCCGTGGATCAAAGCGTATCTCGATCTCGGCAACCACGTCCGCTATGCGCCGACCGAGCAGTGGCTGCGGACCTTCGGGAGAACCATTGCCAAGCTGCACATCAAGGATTTCAAGATCGACCGCGCGAAGAAGAACGACGGTGATTTCGTGCCCATCGGCCAGGGGAGCATTGACTGGAAGTCGGTGCGCGAAGTGATCGAAGAGATCGGCTACAACGGCTGGGTCACGATCGAGAGCGGTGGTTATTCGGATGCCGAACACAGCGCGTTGATGGACCGCTTCTTTGCGGGACAGGGTGTATAACGTGGAAAACAGTCATGCTTAAAATCGGGATCGTCGGTTTCGGGTTCATGGGACGCATGCACACCCGCTGCTGGAAAGCGCGGACAGATGCGCGCGTCGTCGCGATATGCGATATCAACGCCGGTGCCACGCAGGGCTGTGGCAAGGGGCTCGGCAACATCGCCGGGGCCGAAGGCGATGTGGATCTGCGCGACGTGGCCATCCACACCGATCCTGAGGAGATGTTTGCCCGCGAAAAGCTCGACGCGGTCTCGATCACCGTGCCGACCCACCTCCATGCCGCATGGACCATCAAGGCCCTGAATGCGGGTGTCCACGTGCTGTGCGAGAAGCCGATGGCGCTGACGCTTGCCGATGGCAGGCAGATGATCGCGACGGCCGAAGATAGCGGAAAGATTCTGCAAATCGGCCACTGCATCCGCTTCTGGCCCGAATACGCAAAAGCCAAAGAGATCATCGAGAGCGGCGTCTACGGGCGCGTCATCACGGCGACCTTCCAGCGCCTCTCCGCCACGGCGCGAACCAAACAGGGCAGTTGGTTCTCGAATGAGGAACAGAGCGGCGGCATGGTCTTCGACCTGCACATCCACGATACCGACTTTGTGCAATACCTCTTCGGAACACCTTTATCGGTATGCAGCCACGGCGCCCTGACGCCGGCAGGCAGCATCGCGCACATCGTCACCCACTACCGGTTCAACGACGATAAACTCGTCACAGCCGAGGGCGGCTGGGCGCTGGTACCCGCGTACGGTTTTGAGATGAAATTCCTGATCGTGATGGAAAAAGCCGTTCTTTCCTTCGAAAACAAACGCACCCCGACGCTCAAGCTGTTCCCCGCAGAAGGCGAGCCCATCGTACCGGAGCTTGAGCAGGGAGACGGCTATTCCCGGCAGATCGGGCATTTTGTCCGCGCCATCTGCGGCGTCCCCGTGCCGTCCGTGATCACGCCGCAACACGCCCTGCAGTCGCTTCGCATTGCGGAAGCCGAGCGCGAGTCCGCGCGGAATGGAACACATGTCAACCTCACCTGAAAAACTCATGGAAAGCCCGCGATGCGGCAACTGGCCCCTCGCCGTCTGCAGTTGGTCGCTCCGCACCGACCTGTACGGCGTTGCACAGGCGATGAGGCAGCTCGGCTTCAGCCGCGTCAATCTGGCTTTGAAACCCGCCTTCCGTGAAGACGGAGACGCCTATCTGGAAGCCGTCGGCGCGCAGCCCTGGACCATCAGCGCGGCAACAATCGGATTCTTCCACGAGGATTACTCGTCACTGGAAAGCATCCGTGCGACCGGCGGGATTGTGCCCGACGCCTACTGGGATGAAAACAGGGAAATGGTCCTGCGCGCGATCGACATCACGGCGACGCTGAGCGTTCCTTTCCTGACCCTGCATGCCGGTTTCATCGAAGATGACGACCCCGTGAAAGCGCGGCTTTTCCGCGACCGCGTGGTTCGTCTCGCGGATGCCGCCGGCGAACGCGGCATCGCGCTGCTGATGGAGACCGGACAGGAGACAGCAAACTGTCTGCGCGATCTGCTTGAGGAATTGAACCACCCCGCGCTCGGCATCAATTTTGATCCGGCCAACATGATCCTCTATGGCAAGGGTGATCCGGTCGAGGCGGTCCGCATGTTGGGCCGCTGGATCCGGCACGTGCACATCAAGGATGCGATCGCGGCCGGGATTCCCGGAACCTGGGGCACCGAAGTTCCTTGGGACCAGGGGCAGGTCGGCAGCGCATCTTTTTTGCGCGCCTTGGAAACGATTGACTACAACGGTGCTCTCGCGATCGAGCGCGAGTCCGGCGACAACAGGCTGGAAGACATCCGGCAAGCTGCCGGCTTGCTTACAGCGTGGATGCCGCAAACGAGGGAAACGTAACACGATGAAGTGGACACAGGTGCCTGATTATGAAGCGATGAGCCGGATGGCGGCACAACGCCTGTTCGATGTGATTTCAGGGAAACTCGCCAAACGACAGCAGGTCAGAGTCGGGCTGGCCACTGGCAACACCATGATACGGGTGTACGGGATGCTCGCCGGGCTGCTCAACAAGGCCGGGCATGAACTCTCGGATTTGTCTACCTACAATCTGGACGAATATGTGGACGGCCAAGGCGGAAACGTCGCGCCGAGCCACCCGCTCAGTTACCGCAAATACATGACCGAGTATTTCTACGATCTGGTAGACACGAGGCTGGGCTTCAAACAGGCCAACATGTTCTTTCCGGATGCCGGAAATCCTGCGGCCTACGACACGCAGATCGCCGAGGCGGGCGGGCTGGATTTCCAGTTGCTCGGCATCGGCTTCAACGGTCACATCGCGTTCAACGAGCCGCAGCCCGAGTCGGAAATCACAGCCGAAGCCTTCGCCGCGCTGCCCTCGCGCGTGATCTCGCTGGCCAGTCAAACGGTACTGGCGAACGCATGCCTCACGGCTGCCGGCGATCTGTCGGCGGTGCCGCGCCAGGCCGTCACCATGGGCATGCGCCAGATCCTTGCGGCGCGCGATATCCTGCTGATGGCTTGTTTCACGGAGCAGACCGCGCCGCTACGGCTGCTCAAAGCCGGCCGGGTGAGCACGGAAACGCCGGCCTCTTTTCTGCTGAATCATCCATCCGTCGAAGTGATCTACACGACCGACACCATCACCGTCTGAGGATTTTTATGAAATCAACCCTGGTTATCGGCTATGACGTGGAGCGTATTCCCGGACGCGTTCCGGGCGAGAAATGGGTCGGAAGGCCCGTGCCGGAGGACACCACAACGCGCTTTCTGAAACAGATCGTCGACATCCACCGCGCGGTCAACGTACCGGCCACGATCTTCATGGTCGGGGCCAACATCGAGGCGCACCGGCGCGAGTTGGAGGCGTGCCTGGCATCGGGGCTGTTTGAGATCGCCCAGCACACGCACGAGCACTATCCGCTGAAGAGCGTCGTGGAAGAGACCGGCAGCCGGGTGTTTCTCAAGGGGCTGGCCTTCGCGTTCTTCTTCGACGCGGCCTTTATCTATGTCAACCGCGTGGCGCCGCCCGAGATCCGCGGTTCGGCCCAGGCGCTCTACACAACCGTCACACTGGGACTCGGCCTTTTTGTCGGCACGCGGATCACGGGAGCGGTGATGGACCGTTTCCGTTGCGCGAGCGGCTTCACGTGGCGCACGATTTTTCTGGTGCCGTGTTTTCTGTTGGCGGTGTGTGCCCTGGCCTTTATCTTTTTTTTCAACCTATAGAGGTAGGGCGAGACGTCCCGCCGAGCCGCTTTTCGCCGATGGGGTCGGTGGTGTTCTTCGGGCAGCAGCACCTGAAAACGGGCGGTCTGCCGGACCGGTTGTGTGAAGACTCGCCACTGGCGTACGGAAGCATCATCGCCCGCCTGATCGCCCTGGCTACAACTGGCAGAACGTCTTCACCCGCCTCGCCCTCGTTAGGATGGCGTTCAAACGTGGCTCAGGCTAAGCACATGAAGAGCCAACTGCTCTTTTTAGGTTCAAAGGTTCAAGGGGTCAAGGGGTCAACCGCCTTTCGGCTGATTCGGTCTTTTGGACCTGCCGGCCATACCAGACAACAACACGATTACGGGCGTTGTCGAGTCTCAACCGCCTTTCGGCTGATTCGGTCTTTTGGACTGCGCTGATCGAGGCGGAGAAGACCGATGCCGAGACGGAGTCTCAACCGCCTT
>Ga0116158_10002601_pt1 | contig 15942 bp, 8 predicted proteins | sample AD_UKC052_MetaG_FD_89883 | JGI IMG/M metagenome (GOLD analysis project Ga0116158, IMG submission 89883) | Active sludge microbial communities of municipal wastewater-treating anaerobic digesters from USA - AD_UKC052_MetaG | ecosystem: Engineered > Bioreactor > Anaerobic > Digestate | place: USA... | reverse complement strand
GATCATCGGCCTGCTCCAGTCCCCGGCGAAACGTCTCGCCAGCCAGATCACTGCTACCGGCGCCAAAATCGCTGGTATCGTGAAAACGCTGGAAGAACGCCCCGCTTAGTCAGTTGTGAATTGTCAGTTGTGAGTATTCAACCACTCACAATTCACGACTCACTACTCACACAATGGCTTCCAAGTTCGCACTATACCCCCGGAGAACCAAACCTTAAAACCTTCATTCACACACTTTTCGCAAACAACTTTTTAAAATTCTACTACAATGGCAGATTTGAAAGCACTGGCAGAATCGCTCGTGAGCCTCACGATTAAAGAAGCCAATGAACTGGCCAATATCCTGAAAGATGATTACGGTATCGAACCTGCTGCTGCTGCAGTAGCGGTATCTGCAGGCCCCGCCGCTGGCGCAGGTGATGCAGCTCCTGCTGAAAAAACGGAGTTCGACGTCGTGCTGAAAGACGCAGGCGCTAACAAACTCAACGTCGTTAAGGAAGTGAAAAACATCCTCGGCCTGGGTCTGAAAGAAGCGAAAGACCTCGTTGACGGCGCTCCAAGCCCGCTGAAATCGGGTGTAAACAAAGCAGAGGCAGAGTCCATTAAATCAGCCCTCGAAGCGGCTGGTGCAGTGGTAGAAGTGAAGTAAGACAGTTTGTTCCGGTTTTGAATCCCTCCTTCGGGTTCATTTTTCTGACAACTGACTTACCCAACTTCACCCATGCCAGGTACTCTACCTACATACGACAGATCCTAACGATTAGGCTTAATGCTGCGCCGGCGACGGCACGCATTAAGCCTATCGTTGTCTGTGTACGTGGCTGAGGACTTCGCACTTTGAACAATATCAGGCATTTAACCGTTTAATCGGCTTGTACTCTATTCAGCGAGCCTGCTACGCAACGGCATAGCAAATATTGCCAACCAGCATTCAAGCATATTCTTGCAAAAATGACCAATAACGGCATCACAACCGGGGCTTTCCCAAAAACAGGCGTTCAAGAGCGCGTAAATTTTGGTAAAATACGCCTCGCCGGTCACTACCCTGACCTCCTAGAAATACAGCTCAAATCGTTTCAGGAATATTTCCAACTGGAAACTACTCCTGATAACCGTATCAACGAAGGGCTGTATCGCGTTTTCCAGGAAAATTTCCCCATCACCGATGCGCGGAATATTTTTAACCTGGAATTCCTCGATCACTTCATCGACCCGCCCCGCTACACCATCGACGAGTGTATGCAGCGCGGGCTTACGTATTCCGTGCCGCTGAAAGCGAAACTTAAACTTTCCTGCAACGACCCGGAACACATTGATTTCCAAACAATTGTACAGGACGTTTTCCTCGGAAACATCCCGTACATGACCCCGAAAGGTACCTTCGTGATCAATGGCGCCGAACGCGTCATCGTATCGCAACTGCACCGCTCACCAGGCGTTTTCTTCGGCCAGAGTTACCACCCCAACGGTACGAAGATCTACAGCGCCCGCGTGATCCCGTTCAAAGGAGCCTGGATGGAGTTTGCCACGGATATCAACCTGGTGATGTATGCCTATATCGACCGGAAAAAAAAGTTTCCTGTCACCACGCTGCTCCGCGCCATCGGTTTCGATACGGACAAAGCGATCCTCGACCTGTTCAATCTGGCCGACGAAATCGCCTGCACCCGCGAAAACCTCGAAGGCTCCGTCGGTCGCAAACTGGCCGCACGGGTGCTGAAATCCTGGACGGAAGACTTCGTCGATGAAGACACCGGCGAGGTTGTTACCATCGAACGGAACGAGATCATCCTCGAACGCGATACGATCCTCGACGAGGAAAATATCGAATACATCCTCGATGCAGGTACCACCACTATCATCCTGCAACGGATGGACGTGGATGAGGACTTCTCCATCATCTACAACACTTTGCAGAAAGACCCGACTTCCTCGGAAGTCGAAGCCGTTACCTATATATACCGTCAACTGCGCGGATCCGATCCGCCGGATGACGAGACCGCACGCGGTATCATCGACAAACTGTTCTTCTCCGACAAGCGTTACAACCTGGGCGAAGTAGGCCGTTTCAAGATCAACCGCAAACTCGGTCACGACATTCAGGAAAGTATGCTGGTTCTGACCAAGGAAGATATCATCGCCATTGTGCGTTATATCGTCTCCCTGATCAACAACAAAGCGGAAATCGACGACATTGACCACTTGTCCAACCGCCGTGTACGCACGGTGGGCGAACAACTGTACGCCCAGTTCGGCGTGGGTCTGGCCCGTATGGCGCGTACCATCCGCGAACGGATGAACGTCCGCGACAACGAGGTATTTACACCGGTCGACCTGATCAATGCCCGTACGCTGTCTTCCGTCATCAACTCGTTCTTCGGAACCAGCCAGTTGTCGCAGTTCCTCGACCAGACCAACCCGCTCTCCGAAATCACCCACAAACGCCGTATTTCGGCGCTTGGACCAGGTGGTTTGAGCCGTGAGCGCGCAGGTTTCGAGGTGCGTGACGTACACTACTCCCACTACGGCCGTCTGTGTACGATCGAAACGCCGGAAGGACCGAACATCGGTCTGATCTCGACGCTTTGCACCCACGCAAAAATCAACAAAATGGGCTTCCTCGAAACGCCTTACCGCCGCGTACGCAACGGTAAAGTGATCATGGAAGGCGATGTGGAATACCTCTCGGCTGAAGCGGAAGACTTTATGAAAATCGCGCAGGCCAACTCCCTCGTGGGTGAAGGCGGCGCGTTCCTGGATGAACGTGTGAAAGCGCGTGAACATGGCGACTTCCCGATCCTGACGCCGGACGAACTCGAATACATCGACGTAGCCCCCAACCAGATCGTAGGTGTGTCGGCTTCGCTGATCCCGTTCCTCGAAAATGACGATGCTAACCGCGCCCTGATGGGATCGAACATGCAACGTCAGGCTGTTCCGCTGATCCGCCCCCACTCCCCTATCGTGGGTACGGGCCTGGAAGCGAAAGTAGCCCGTGACAGCCGTATGCTGATCAACGCAGAAGGCAGCGGTGTAGTAGAATACGTCGACGCCAACGAGATCATCATCAACTACGACCGCACCGAAGAAGACCAGATGGTTTCCTTCGAAGATGCCCGCAAAACGTATCAGTTGACCAAGTTCATGCGTACCAACCAGGGTACCTGCATCAACCTGAAACCGATCGTGCGCCGCGGACAACGCGTGGAAGAAGGCGATATCCTCTGCGAAGGTTACGCGACCGAAAACGGCGAACTCGCCCTCGGCCAGAACCTGAAAGTGGCATTCATGCCCTGGAAAGGTTACAACTTCGAGGATGCTATCGTACTGTCGGAACGTGTCGTTCAGGAAGACGTATTTACCTCCATCCACATCGAACACTTCGAACTCGACGTGCGCGATACGAAACTCGGTGAAGAAGAACTCACGCAGGATATCCCGAACGTGAGCGAAGAAGCCACCAAAGACCTCGACGAAAACGGTATCATCCGGATCGGCGCATGGGCCAAGGAAGGCGACATCCTCATCGGTAAAATCACGCCGAAAGGGGAAACGGACCCGACACCGGAGGAAAAACTGCTGCGCGCTATCTTCGGCGACAAAGCCGGCGACGTGAAAGACGCTTCGCTGAAAGTACCGCCGAGTATCAACGGCGTCGTGATCGACAAACAACTCTTCGCCCGTGCCAAGAAGGACAAAGTCCAGAAGGAATCGGAAAAAGCGTTGCTCGACAAACTCGACGACGAACACGCAGTAGCACTGAACAAACTGAAAACGATCCTGGTCGACAAACTGCAACTGCTGGTGAAAGACAAAATCACCAACGGCATCCGCAGCATCTATGGCGACGAAATGGTACCGAAAGGCACCAAACTCAGCGCTCAGGTGCTCCGCGACCAGATCGACTACAGCCAGGTGGACTATCAGAACTGGATTGGTGAAAAATCCAATAACGCGCTGATTTCCAGACTGCTGCACAACTATAGCATCAAAGTCAACGAAGAAGTAGGTCGCTACAAACGCGAGAAATTCAACATCAGCATCGGTGACGAATTGCCCGCAGGCGTACTGAAACTGGCGAAAGTATACGTTGCGAAGAAACGCAAACTGAAAGTGGGCGACAAACTCGCCGGCCGTCACGGTAACAAAGGTATCGTAAGCCGTATCGTCCGTATGGAAGATATGCCGTTCCTGGAAGACGGTTCGCCGGTCGACGTAGTCCTCAACCCGCTGGGCGTACCTTCCCGTATGAACCTGGGTCAGATCTTCGAAACGGTACTCGGATGGGCCGGCGAACGCCTCGGCTGCAAATTCGCAACGCCGATCTTCGACGGCGCCAAAACCGACGAAGTGGAAGCATGGATCGAAAAAGCCGGCCTGCCGGAACTCGGCCAGACGTTTCTCTCCGACGGCGAAACGGGCGACCGCTTCCACCAGAAAGCGACAGTGGGCATCATTTATATGCTCAAACTGAGCCACATGGTAGACGACAAGATGCACGCACGTTCGATCGGACCATACTCGCTCATCACGCAGCAACCTTTGGGTGGTAAAGCCCAGTTCGGTGGACAGCGTTTCGGTGAGATGGAGGTGTGGGCCCTCGAAGCCTACGGCGCATCGAATATCCTGCAGGAACTGCTCACTTACAAATCGGACGATATTCAAGGTCGTGCGAAGGCTTACGAAGCCATTGTAAAAGGCGACAACCTGCCGGATGCCAATATACCGGAATCGTTCAACGTACTCGTGCACGAGTTGCGCGGGTTGGCGTTGGATGTGAAGTTTGAAAGTTAATTATAGGTTATTAGTTATTGGTTATTAGGACGGTAACCCTTGGCCCTTCTTAATACCAAAGCCAAACGTTATCGCCCTAATAACTAATAACCAATAACTAATAACCTGTAATGAACTGCATCAGTACCTGGATCTACCTCGACAGCCCGACAGAAAGTTCCGAATATCCGCAAGTGGGAAAAGGTTCGCACCTGCACGATTTTCAGAAAGTATACTGGCGGTGCGTAGCGGTCTTTTTCGCCCTGAGCAAACAACACAATCCGGAAAGCCGGCACGTGTTGTTCTCCAATAAAAAGGCGGAAGAACTGCCGGTAGTAGACGGCCTGGATCTGAAACAGTTTTTACGGGAAAAAGAAGTGGAGATCGTCACCATTCCGCTCACCTGGCAAACGCCGGAGGGTTATTTTGGAAAGTGGCGCAACCAGTTCTACATTTTCGACATATTACAGTTCATTGAAAATCAGAAATTTAGCGACACATCCGCATTCCTCGTTCTGGATTCCGACTGTGTGATTCACGCCTCGCTGGAGCCCCTGTTTGCTGAAATCAGGAAAGAAGGGCTGCTGGTACTTCCGATGCCCTATGGTGAAGATTTCGACATCAACGGCATTACGCGGAAGGACATGAAGCGCATGTACACGGAACTGGACGGCAAAGCCCCCGATACGCTCCCACTCTATTATGGCGGGGAAGTATTTGCGGCCACGCTCCCGGTGATCAGGCAGATCAATGCCCTGGCCCCGGACGTCTGGAACAACATGCTGGAACGCCACCGGAACGGACAGGTCAAATTCAACGAAGAAGCCCATTTTTTGAGTTATTGTTACCATAAAATAGGAAAATTCGGTTTGATCGACCGTTTTATCAAACGCATCTGGACTTCGCCGAAATACTCGAACGTGCACCCCGAAGACGCGCAACTGCCCATCTGGCATTTGCCTTCGGAAAAAACGGGCGGTATCGCGCTGCTGTTCAAATACCTGGCTTCGGGAAACCGGCGCTGGATGGATGCGAACCTGGGAAAATACCTCGGCGTGCCGAAACGCAAAAAATATTTGAACCTCAAACATTTTTTGAAGCACACGTGGGTTTACAAGTCGCTAATGAATTGATTGTTATTAGTTTATGAGTTTATAGGTTTATGAGTTTATATTTTGCACTCGGTGAATGCATACATGACTCTTCACCCGAGCCGATATAAATAAACCCATAAACTATAAACCCATAAACCAAAAAAAGTACGTACGCATTTCAAATTCTCGACAGCATATGCCTTTCAAAAAGAAAAGCAATAAAACAGATCAGGGTTTTGACTCTATCGTCATCTCCCTGGCCAGCCCGGATGAAATTCTGGAGCGTAGCTACGGCGAAGTTCTGAAACCGGAGACCATCAACTACCGTTCCTACAAGCCCGAACGCGACGGTTTGTTCTGCGAACGCATTTTTGGTCCGGTGAAAGACTATGAATGCTACTGCGGCAAGTACAAACGGATTCGTTACAAAGGCATCGTCTGCGACCGCTGCGGTGTGGAAGTAACGGAGAAAAAAGTGCGCCGCGAACGCATGGGGCACATCCGCCTCGTGGTGCCGGTGGTGCACATCTGGTTTTTCAAAAGCCTGCCGAACAAGATCGCGTATCTGCTCGGCACGTCGTCCAAAAAACTCGAAGCGATCGTGTACTACGAGCGCTACGTAGTGGTACAACCCGGTATCAAATCCGAGGAAGGCATGAGCCGTATGGACTTGCTGACCGAAGAAGAATACCTGGAGATCCTGGACACCCTGCCGAAGGAAAACCACCTGCTGGACGAAACCCATCCGGACAAATTCATCGCCAAAATGGGCGCTGATGCCATTTTCGCCCTGTTGAGCACGCTCAACCTGGACGATCTGTCGGCCCAGCTGCGCCACGATTCCCACACGGAAACGAGTATGGCCAAGAAAACGGAAGCCAACAAGCGCCTCCGCGTCGTAGAAGCCTTCCGCGAAGGCCTCGAAGGCGCCGGTCAGCGCCCGGAATGGACCGTGATCCAGTACCTGCCCGTCGTACCGCCCGAACTGCGCCCGCTGGTGCCGTTGGACGGTGGCCGTTTCGCGTCTTCCGACCTGAACGACCTGTACCGCCGTGTGATCATACGGAACAACCGCCTGAAGCGCCTGCTCGAGATCAAAGCGCCGGAGGTAATCCTGCGCAACGAGAAACGTATGTTGCAGGAGGCTGTCGATTCGCTGTTCGACAACTCGCGTAAATCCAACGCCGTTAAAGCCGAAGGCGGCCGCGCCCTCAAATCGCTGTCCGATATCCTGAAAGGTAAACAAGGCCGTTTCCGTCAGAACCTGCTCGGTAAACGTGTCGACTACTCCGGCCGTTCGGTTATCGTGGTAGGCCCGACGCTGAAACTGCACGAATGCGGTATTCCGAAAGCCATGGCTGCGGAACTGTTCAAACCGTTCATCATCCGCAAACTCATCGAGCGCGGTATCGTGAAAACGGTGAAATCGGCAAAAAAACTCGTCGACCGCAAAGACCAGGTGATCTGGGAAATCCTGGAAAATATCCTGCGCGGCCACCCGGTCATGCTCAACCGCGCTCCGACGCTGCACCGTTTGTCTATCCAGGCATTCCAGCCGCGTTTGATCGAGGGCAAGGCTATCCAACTGCACCCGCTCGTTTGTACGGCTTTCAACGCCGACTTTGACGGTGACCAGATGGCCGTACACGTACCGCTGAGCCATGCGGCTATCCTGGAAGCACAGGTTCTGATGCTTTCGAGCCACAACATGCTCAACCCACAGGACGGATCGCCGATCACCCTGCCTTCACAGGACATGGTATTGGGACTCTACTACCTGACAAAAGAACGCAAATCCATTCCGGAAAATCCGGTCAAAGGAGAAGGCAGCCGTTTCTACTCTCCGGAGGAAGTGACGATCGCCTACAACGAAGGCCGGGTCGACCTGCACGCCGCCATCGAATGCCGTATTACTCAATTAGAGGCCGGCGAAACGGTGGTAAAACGGATCAAAACGACCGTTGGCCGTGTGATATTCAACCAGGCTGTTCCGCCGACCGTACCTTATATCAATGACCTGCTCACGAAGCGGAACCTGAAAGGTATCATCGGCGAGATCATCACGCAGACCAGTTTCAAACAAACGGCAGAATTCCTCGACGCCATCAAGGAACTCGGATTCGGCTGGGCGTTCAAAGCGGGCCTGTCGTTCAACCTGGGTGACCTGATCATCCCCGACCTGAAACGTACCGCACTCGAAGCCGCTCAAATTGAGGTAGACGAGGTGTGGGACAACTACAACATGGGTCTGATCACGTACAACGAACGTTACAACCAGATCATCGACAAGTGGACATTTGCGGATAACCGCATCACCGACCAGTTGATGAAGGAACTGAGCAGCCACAAACAGGGCTTCAACTCCGTGTTCATGATGCTCGACTCCGGTGCGCGTGGTTCCAAACAACAGATCAAACAGTTGTGCGGTCTTCGTGGCCTGATGGCAAAACCGCGTAAATCCGGCGACACCGGCGGCGCAATCATCGAGAACCCGATCCTGTCGAACTTCCTGGAAGGCCTGTCCGTACAAGAGTTCTTTATCTCCACGCACGGCGCCCGTAAAGGTCTGGCCGACACGGCCCTGAAAACGGCCGACGCCGGTTACCTCACACGTCGTCTTGTCGACGTAGCGCAGGACGTGGTTATTCGGGAAGAAGATTGCCTCACGCTCCGCGGTATCGATACCACGGCGTTCAAGGAAGGTGACAAAATCGTTCAGAACCTGCGCGACCGTATCAAAGGCCGTTACAGCCTGCACGATGTATACCATCCCGATACGGAAGAACTGCTCGTAGGTGCTGCGGAATACATCACCGACAAAATCGCAACGGATATCGACAACGCGGAGATCGAAATGATCACCATCCGTTCGGTTCTTACCTGCGAAAGCCGCCACGGTGTTTGCGCGAAATGCTACGGTAAAAACCTCGCCACCGGCCGCCGTGCTGAAATGGGCGACGCCGTGGGTATTATCGCTGCACAATCCATCGGTGAGCCGGGTACTCAGTTGACCCTGCGTACCTTCCACACGGGTGGTACGGCTATGATCGGTATGACCGAAAACGACATCGTGGCACGTACCCACTGCCGCGTCGAATTCGACTCCATCCGCACCGTAGACGGTCAGGACAACGAAGGCAAAACCATTCAGGTCGTCGTATCGCGTACCGGTGAGGTGCGTAGCGTGGACCCGAAAAACGGTCGTACACTCGCCAACAACTACATTCCTTACGGCGCTACCCTCTTTGTAGTCGACGGTCAGGAACTGCAACGTGGCGACAAGATCTGCGAATGGGACCCGTTCAACGCCGTGATCGTAAGCGATTTCAACGGTTTGATCCGCTACAACAACCTGGAAGAAGGTACCAACTTCCGCATGGAACGTGACGACCAGACCGGTTTTGCCGAGAAGATCGTTATTGAAAGTAAGAACAAGAAAAAGATCCCGTCCCTGTCCATCGTCAATGGAAAAACAGGCGAGGAACTGAAAACATACTCGCTGCCCGTAGGCGCCTACATCTCGGTTGAAGACAACCAGGAAGTACGTTCCGGCCAGCAAATGGTGAAAATTCCGCGTAAACTGGGTAAAATCGCCGACATCACGGGTGGTCTGCCACGTGTAACGGAACTGTTCGAAGCGCGTAACCCGTCCAACCCGGCCGTAGTTGCCGAGATCGACGGTGTGATCACCTTCGGTAGCATCAAACGTGGTAACCGCGAGTCGATCATCGAAGCCAAAGACGGCCAGAAACGCAAGTACCTGGTGCCGCTGACCAAACACGTACTCATTCAGGACGGCGACTTCGTACGCGCAGGCACGCCACTGACGGAAGGAACGATCTCCGTGAAAGACATTCTCGCGATCCGCGGGCCTTTCGCAGCGTCTTCCTACCTCGTGAACGGTGTACAGGAAGTTTACCGCTCCCAGGGTATCAACATCAACGACAAACACATCGAGGTGATCGTTCGCCAGATGCTGCGCCGTCTGGAGATCGTTGACCCGGGTGATACGCACTTCCTGACCGGCGAACCGGTAGAGCGCAACGAGTTCATCGACTACAACGACTGGATCTTCGACAAGAAATTCGTGCTCGATGCAGGCGAAAGCGGCAAACTGAAAGCAGGCGCCCTCGTGACCCTGCGTCAGATCCGCGAAGAAAACTCGTTCCTGAAACGCAACGACAAAAAACTCGTGGAATTCCGCGACGCCCTGCCCTCCACCGCTATCTCTATGCTGCTCGGTATCACCAAAGCATCGCTGGGTACGGAATCGTGGATCTCGGCCGCTTCCTTCCAGGAAACCACCAAGGTACTTTCTACCGCCGCTATCGCTGCCAAGAAAGACCACCTGATGGGCCTGAAAGAGAATGTCATCGTGGGCAAGAAAATTCCGGCCGGTACCGGTATGCGCATGTACGAGCGCCTGCAGGTAACGGGATCGGGTAGGCCTTTTAGGGATACCCAGGAGCCTGTGCTGGAAGAGGCGGAATAGGTTAGATTTTACACCAGCGTTGCTGGTTTTGGGTAGATATTTTGATCCCGGATTTTTCACTTAGTGGTGGAGGGTCCGGGATTTTTTTGTTTTGGGTAGGTTTGGCCTTTTGAAACTTTGCGGTTACTTTAGTGGCTTATAAACCTCTCTGCGGTTAGGCTTGTTCATCCACAGCATGTCCATTTGCAATTTCGCACTGAGCAGGGTTTTTAAATAGATTAAGTATCCCAGATTTTTTTTAATCGGAAAATCGGGGATTTTTTTATGCAAAGATCTTATCTGTTCAAATAATATATGAGTTTAAGATCAGTTTCGCAAAATAATTATTTTGAATATGAGGTACAGCAGTTATCTTAGCGCCGACCAAATTTTTATTAATTACTGATATGTGAGTTCTCCTTATTGTGTATTTAATGGTTTGGAGAAAGCCCTAGTTTGAACCTGAATGATTAAATATTGGTTAGAAAGCAGATAATTTACATTAACAATAAATAAAATATGACGAATATCCATTTTTACATCTTTAATAATTTAAGGGGAACTATTCTCCTTTCTTTGACTTTGTTTTTTGCTTTCTGCAAAACAGATACCCCTACTTCTGTTACATTGAAAAAAATGGATTGCAAAGATTTTTCACAAAAACTCGCAGCGAGTGATACTATGAGTGTCTCCGCAGGTGTAATTGTATCGAATCTAAAAAAAATTGTTGATATAGAAACTGGTATAAAAAACGAACTGATTGCATCTTATTCTGCGGATACTAAAAACAATATCGCATATTCTCCTGAATTTTGCATTGCTTATAATGGTCTGGTTGATATGTTGAACGCTCAGGATAAAAATAGAAGAAACGATAATAATCTATCTCCTCAGCAAAGACAGAGCGCAGAGGACAATTATACAAATACGTTAAACGAATTGCAAAGATTACTGCTTAATGGTATTAGAACTGAAATAGGAGGAGGGGCTAATTCAGAACGATCACAAGGCATGTCAACTGAAGAAAAAGATTTACCTAATACTATAGATCAATCAAATGTAATTGAAAATGAACAGAAACGATACCAAACTGTAACCCCTCCCTTTCACACTAAAGCGCTCTCCAAAGGCAAGCAAATAAAAAGCACTGAAATAACCCATGAAAAGCCTTGCTATTTTAGTAATGTAAATGTAGGGTTTCAAATAGAACGCGCTACTTTAAATGGAAAAAATATTTCAGTTGAACGAGGCTCAATATCTCCTTTTGTAAAAAAGGGGGATATTCTGAAGATTTATGGAAAAGAACAAGAAAAAGAGATAATCATTGATTAAATACTGTATATGACATTCAAGAAAGCAACTTTTATTCTTATCTTTTTTTGGCTTTGTTTGGCAGCAGCACAAGGACAAAAAATAAAATTGAAAGTAAAATTTTATCCGCCAGTTGCTGTTAATAACTTACGCATCTCTAAATCGCATATTGAAAATGCTAAAAAGTTAACACATGAAATAAAATATAATTTCCAAAGAGATACTTCTTTCACCTTTGAAGAAAAGACTAATATTCCTTTTTCTCAAGTATATAGGTCTAGTGAAAAAAGACCTGAAATCATAGTATTACCATTGATGTATGACAACATTGATTATATTAAAGTAATAATTTTCAGTTATAATTGTCAAACAAGATCCTTCATGGGGAAATTTGAGTTGACTGTTAGTAGTGATACTATAAGTTTTGAAAAATACGAAAAAATAAAGGGTGAACTTTTTAATTACAAAACAAGCGCTAATAGGAAAGGCGAAATAAAGGAAAAATTTGAATCTCATTACTTCTACTTTTTAGCCAAATGGCATCAAGAAAAGAATAGCCAAGATACAGCAAGCATTTACCTGAAATGTGGAAAATTTACTAATGTAAGGCATCTAACTGAATGGGACTATACCCCGTCTTCCTTTATAAATGAATATAAATATTATAAGGCTTCTTGCAACATAGGATATATTGAGAACCGCCTTCATGACGTATTATTTGGTGATGATTGTGGAAGAAAGTGGCTTCAAGGAGAAAAAGGGTTAGATAAATGCTTAAGGCTACGAGATGAATGGTCAAAATATCCAGTTTCAATGGCATATATAGACGCACTTGTATGTTTTGAACAGTATCGTTATAATATCAAAAAGGATTCCGCATTAGCAGAAAAATTTTCAACAACTTTTGCTCCCAAGTTTGATTACCTTAACAGCCTGATTGACAAGAAACAATATGGAAAGAAAGAGGTCGAATTTTGGGAAAAAAATGATATGAGCCTAATCTTTGAGCGTGATACATTAATAGCGAAATATAAAATAATATCTAAATGTAGCGAATTAAGTGAAATGGCCTATCAATACGAAAATTCGTTTGAGTATGATGAAGCAATGAAATACCATTTTTGGGCGTTAAAGTTTTGTCATAACAAAAATTCATTTGAAAGGATTGAGACTCTATTGAATAAAAAAGAAGATCTTTATAGACAATATATTGCAGAAGGAGACTCACTTTGTTTATCCGGCAATTACGAAGAAGGCAAAGTTAGATATAGGGAGGCGATAAACTTTACCTTATTCCCAGATTTGGCTATTTCGAGAATCAATCAATGCCGTCCCCAAGATACTACCCCAATAGAGTTGAAGAAATCAATAATTTCCTCACAAGAAATATTTGATGTTATTAAAAGAATTGTTTTTACATATAATGTAGTAAATTTCAATGAATTACCAGGCCAACAAATTTCATTTGAGTTAGATTCAAAGAACAGTAAAAAAGTAAATGTTTTTATTGTTTCAAATGTAGATGAAGCAGATTTCGTCATCCATGCTTCCTACTATCCTACTGGATCATATAGGTTTGACGATGAAGAAACTGAGAATGGCCTAATAATTAACATCCTGAAAACGATAGACAATGTTTTCGGGCGCCATTTAGACTCAACAGGAATAGAAATCAACATAACTGGTTCTGCAGATTTTTCCGGATTTCATGGTGGTAAATTACGGGTTGAAGATGAATATAAAAATAAAGGGCTTACAATAGAAGATATTAGAGGAGGACAGTTTTTGCTTGATAATATGATAAATGGGTCTGATTATGAAAAGAATTTAGCCCTTGCTTTCCTAAGAGGTTATAGGAAACAACAGGCTATATTACAAGAATGTGATAATATTAATTTGAAATCTTCTTTACAAGCCAAAGTTGAAGGAGATTATGGAAGTAAGTATAGAAATGTGAAAGTAGTATTAAAAATGCAGTTACAATAACTGCTGCCCTCGCTGGCGCGCAGGCTGTCCCCTTGCTGGTGCACAGGCTATCCAACCCGCTGGAGCACAGGCTATCCGCTGGCGCACAGGCGTCCTTCCCCGCTAGCGCACAGGCTGTCCATCCACAACCACACCGCCCAAAAATAAAAACAGATGCGCTCGCGCGAGGCTTCAGGCTTCGTGACCCGCTCGCGCACAGGCCATCCTCCCTGCTGGCGCACGGGCTACTTATAAAACTCATAGTTCTGTCAGCAAGTTATGGTGCCATCATGTAATTAATAAGAATAAAAATAAGAAATATGGAATCAAATGATGAGTTCGATCATATTGAAATTTTCATTGAACATGTGAAAGAAGATTGTAAAAAATACAATTTCGACTTTGAGGACGCAGCAAATAGAGCCTTCATTTTGAAGATTTCTGAACACGCAATGCATTTAGCAGATGTGAATTCGCAACGAGATGCTGTTGGTAATGTGGTTTATGAGGATTCGTTGCGTGAATTAATTCAAAGGCTTTTATAACATAACTTTAACCAGGCTGGTACGTACCGCTGACGCACAGGCTGTCCTTCCCTTAACCCGAGCGGCGAGCGCGAAGACCCCTGCTGGCGCACAGGCTGACCATCCACAATCCGCTGGCGCATAGGCTGGTCCCCGCTGGCGCACATGCTGTCCTTCCCTTAACCCGAGCGGCGCTGGCGCGCGGCTGTGCCGCGTGACACTCACGCCACCGCACCAAGCCTGGCAAAAAGCACCAATACAAAATCAGTCTATAATAGAATTTCGAGCCAACAAAATCTGACTGTACCAATGCTTTTTCAAGCAACCAGGCTTGGCATTTAAACAAACTTCACGCGGCACAGCCGCGCGCCAGCGCCACTCGGGTTAAAATGGTCGGGAAATAACTTTTGGCGAAGGCCTTGGTCGGCACAGAAATACGTTCGATTTTTGTCAGCATATTTTCATAACCCGCTGTCGCACAGGCTGTCCTTCCCTTAACCCGAGCGGCGCTGGCGCGCGGCTGTGCCGCGTGACACTCACGCCGCCGCACCAAAGCCTGGCAAAAAACACCCAAACAAAACCAGCCTGTAATAGAATTGTGACCCGACAAAGTCTGCCTGTGCAAGGCTTTTTCGAGCAACCAGGCTTGGCATTTCTATATACTTCACGCGGCACAGCCGCGCGCCAGCGCCACTCGAGTTAAAGTGGCCGGGAAATAACTTTTGGCGAAGGCCTTTGTCAGTACAGGAATACGTTCGATTTTTGTCAGCACATTTTCATAAACCCGCTCACGCACAGGCTGCCCTTCCCTTACCCGAGCAGCGCTGGCGCGCGGCTGCGCCGCGTGACACTCCCCCACCGCATCAATGCCTGGCACAAGCACCATACAAAACCTGCCTATAATAGACTCGCAAGCCGACAAAATCTGCCTATCCAAGGCTTCTTCAAGCAACCAGGCTTGGCATTTCTATATACTTCACGCGGCACAGCCGCGCGCCAGCGCTACTCGGGTTAAAAAGGCTGGGAAATAACTTTTGGCGAAGGCCTTGGTCAGCACAGAAACACGTCCTATTTTTATCAGCACATTTCCATAATCCTTTCAACACCTTCATTTATGAGCACCAAATACAAAATCCGCGACCAGCACGGATTGAATTTCCTCACATGCACCATCTGCGGCTGGATAGATCTTTTTACCCGTGCCGAATACCGCGACATCGTGCTGGACAGTTGGCGTTATTGCAGCCAACACAAGGGTTTGCAAATCTGGGGTTATGTGATCATGTCCAACCACCTGCATATGATCGCGAATACGGCGCCACCGTTTCGGCTGGAAGAGACCCTCCGGGATTTCAAAGCGCATACAGCACGTAAATTCAAGGAAGCCTTGCAAGACAGGAATCGACCGGAAAGCCGCCGGGAATGGCTGCTGTATCTGTTTGGGTATTTTGCGAAAAAACGGCGCGACCAACAGGATTATCAAATGTGGGAGCCCGACAACCATCCGATAGAACTGTATTCCGAACACGTAGTGATCCAGAAACTTCGGTACATCCACGACAATCCGGTACAGGCAAAATGGGTAAACCGGCCACAGGACTGGATTTACAGCAGTGCGAGTAATTATGCCGAAGGCCGGGGCATATATGACGTTCAACTGTTGTGGACAGATTTTGAATCGGATGGCGGCTGGTTTTTCGGAAATAGCGATTTCCCATCGATGTAGGGCTTTAGAGCATGTTGAGATTTCCATTGCCGGGCTGCAAACGGAAAATTTTATTTCAAGCCTTCGTTAAATTTTTCG
>Ga0116158_10002600_pt1 | contig 15943 bp, 12 predicted proteins | sample AD_UKC052_MetaG_FD_89883 | JGI IMG/M metagenome (GOLD analysis project Ga0116158, IMG submission 89883) | Active sludge microbial communities of municipal wastewater-treating anaerobic digesters from USA - AD_UKC052_MetaG | ecosystem: Engineered > Bioreactor > Anaerobic > Digestate | place: USA... | reverse complement strand
GGTCGCCAGCCACAACGCCCTCGCCCGCAGCCGCGACGAGCTCGACGCCACCCGCACCAACCTCCTCGCCACCATCCTCGAGCTCTCGACCCCCGTCCTCCCGATCGACGACGGCGTGCTCGTCGTCCCGCTGGTCGGCCGCCTCGACGACCTGCGCGGCCGACAGTTCATCGACACCCTCCTCGCTGGCATCCAGCGTCACCGCGCCGCCACCGTCATCCTCGACGTCACCGGCCTCGAGCTCGCGGCCGAAGGCCCCGCCCTCCTCGTCCGCGCCACCCGGGCCGCCGCCCTCCTCGGCACCGAGTGTGTACTCGTCGGTATCAGCCCGGCCGCCGCGACCACCCTCGTAGCCCTGGGCACCGACTTCGGCGCCCTCGTCACCTGCGCTGACCTGCAAGCCGGCGTCGCCCACGCCCGCGCGCGCCGGAGCGCCCCGACTCGCCGCCGCTGACCGGCACCGACCGCGCCGCCTTGTTCGCCCTGTTGGCGCAGGCGGGGCTGGTGGCGCCGCGGCCGATCTTCGTATCGCTGCAGTTCAAGGTGTGCCTCGCGCGCTTCGAGCCGGGCGCCGCGGGCTGAGCCGGCGAGAGGCGCCGCCGCGGAAGAGCATCGTCGCCGCAGCTCACGATTCGCCGGCGAGCGCGGTGAGCATCGTCGGGTTGTCGATGCAGAACTGCGCCCGTGTGAGCAGGCCGTCCTGGACGGTCCACACGTGGGCGATCGGGACGTCGTAGCGGCGCTCGCCGGCGCGGGTGCGGCCCTGGGTGCGGCCGACGGCGACGACTTCGTCGCCGGCATCGACGAAGTGGTCGAGCACCAGCGTCGAATCGAGCGCCCCGCCGAGGCGGGCGAAGAACACTCGCGCCCCGGCGTGGCCGCGGTAGTGGCCGCCCCATGGCACCTCCGGTGATTGCACGATCTCGATGTCCGGCGCGAGCAGCTCGAACACCGCCGCCAGGTCGCGGTGACGAAACGCCTCGTACAGCCGCTCCACCGCGGCCACGTTGGCGCGCGACGATCCGGCACCGGGGAACCACTCGACATGACGCTCGCCGCGGCGCCCGTTGTAGACCACGTGCTTGCCGGCGATCCACACGTCGTAGCCGACGCAGCCGGCCGCGGCGGTGCGGCGCAGGAACTCGGGGTAGATGACCTCGCCGCGCTGGGCCCCACGAACCGCCTCGCGCACGCCCGCGGCGTCGAAGGCGTCGGCGATCGCGTGTGGCACCGGGAGGGCCAGCGCGTGCGTCGCACCCGACGGCAGGTAGTAGGTGCTCTCGCCGCGACGATAGTCGACGCGATAGGCCTCGACGCCGAGCTCGCTCAATGTGCCTACGAGCTGGCCGAAGTTGATCGTGCCGGCGTGCGAGCGGTGGGCGTGGTCGTCGATGATATTGGTGATCTCGGGGGTCATTGCTTGGGGTCTCCTTTGTCTAGTCGATCGGGGCGGCCTGGAGGTGGTGGTGCTTGACGATCTCCCGCATCGCGGCGATCAGCGTCGCGCGCAGCTCGGGGGACAAATGGCCGAAGAAATGCGCGTCGTTGTCGTCGGCCAGGCGCGCCAGCCGGGGCACCAGGGCGCGACCGCGGGCGGTGAGGCTCAGGATCTGCTGCCGGCGGTCGCTCTCGTCGATCGCGCGGGTGACCAGGCCCTTGCCCTCGAGGCGGTCGACGAGCTTGGACACCGCGCCCTTGGTCATGCCGAGCGACCGCACCAGCGCGCCAGGCGAGCCGCTGCCGGGCGCGAACAGCTCGCGCAAGACGACCCACTCCGACACGCTCACGCCGCAGGCTTCGACCTTGAGGCGGAACGCCTGCGACACGTGGTTCGAGACGAAGCGCAGCCAATAGCCGACGTGATCCTCGAGGGCGCTGGGTTCACGAGGGTTTGTCGACATCGCTGAGCGCGATTAGTTTCCATGGAAACCAATGTCAAGCGAGATCGGGACGCTCACTCGGCCCCGTCGCATGGCCCTTGCGCTGCAGCATGCGCGGCATGGGTGTGCTCGGGATCTCCCGGGCACCGCAGCATGCTGATAGCAGCTGGAGCATGAAGTCCGTTCCAGGGCGCCCGCGGCCGGAGCCGGGGTTCTACGTGCTCGGCGACGCCGCCTACTACGTGACCCAGAAGCGCCGGGCCTTCCTTTTGCGACGAGCAGGTGACCCCTCCGGGCCGCGCGAGGTGAAGCTCGCACCTGCGGTCTGCCGCCTCGTCGCTCGACAGTAACTGTGATCATTAACTGCACCAGCTCGCCGACATGGTCGAAGCGCTCGAGACCGGATAACTCGGAGCGCGTAGCAGGAAAGGCTCGCCCCGCGGGCGTGCACTACAGGGCACGGGCCTCCCAACCCTACGTCTGGGCGCGTTCGTCGCGCCCGAGCGTCCCGAGCCAGAGCGCCAATCTCCCGCACCCGATGATTCGCGGCTGTCGCGCCCACAGCGTCGCTATCGCCATGGCGCCGATGGTCCCCTGAGCCGGCCTCGAAGATGATGTGTAGAGGCGCCGCCGCCAAGCGGCGCGGTTCGGCGCTTCGCTCATCGCCGACAGCCTACCGGCCGCGCAACGACCGCGCAACGCGGCGACCCGAGGCGCCACGGCTCACGGGTGTATCATCACCCGCCGAGGCGGACGTGTCCGACGAGATCCCCCACGCCCACTTGCCCGGCGAATGGTCGCTGAAGGACCTCGGCTGGCTGCTGAAGGACCCGTGGCTGACGCGCGTATATCCGCCATTCGCGGCCCGGCGGACGCGACTGCTCGCCAACATCCAGGCGGCGCTCGCCACTCAGCCCGCGCTCGCCGGACCCACTCTGGCGATCGTCGGCAGCGTCCTGTCGCATCGACCAGGCGCGCGCGGCACCACCCTGGCGCCGCTGGCCGAGCGCCTGCTCGAGATCCGCGTGGTCGCCGACACCGACCCGCTCGCGCTCGTGCATTGCCTGATCGTCGCACTCGACGTCCACTCGCGCTTCGCCGACGCCAACCCGGTTCGTGTCGCCTTACAGGCGGTCCGCTGGAACCGCGTACCCGCACCGTTCGTCGCGCCCGTCGTGGCGCTCGCGCAGACGCTGCTGGCCTGGCGCGAGGCAGCGATGACCGGCAAGGACCACGCCCTGCACTGCGCCGCGCTGCAACTCGATGGCCAGACAATGGACGTACAACTATCCTCGCTCGCCACCGCCGCGGCGAGCCTCGCCGGCGCATCGGCGTCGCCCGGATGGTGGCGCGATGCCCAGGCCCAGGGCGCTCCGATCGGCACCTGCACCCTCGCGCCGGGCAACGCCTACCTGTTTGCGATCATTCAGGTCGTCGGGCCCGACGACCCGGCCGCGCTCCCGCTCTACGAGGCCTACGCCGATCTCTGCGCGGCGAATGAGCTGCGCCACGTCGAGCCCGCCGCGCTCGCGCTCGCCCGGCGAGCCGGCGCGGGCGAGGGCGAGGTCCTGCTGCGCGCGGCCCTGCGAGCCCACATGCGCGAGGACACCGAACACGCCAGCGCCCGGGCGCAGGCCGCCTTCGCCTGCCTGCCCGCCGCCGATGGAGCCGCTCGCGCATTCGCGGCGACCCTCGCCGGCCTCTCGCTCGCGCCCCGCGAGCCGCTCGCGGCCCACGCCTGGCTAACAACCGCGATCGCACTGTCGAACACCGGCCCGCCGCCATTTCAGGGCGGCCTGCTCGCGCAACTCGCCGGCCTCGCCGAGCGCCTCGGGGACGTCGTGGGCGTTCGCAGGGCCCGAGACGCCCTCCAGGCGCTCGACCTGCCCGCCCGCAAGCCGCCCGTAATCTCCAACAAGCGGCGCCCTATCATCCCCAACGTCGAGCACAGCTCCGGTCCGCACCCAGACTTCGATGTCCACCCGATCCGCCGCATGCTCGACCAGGGCCTCGTCGATGTGGCCTATCGCTATTTCTCCGAGGCGATGGTCGGGCTGCTCGAGCTGCACACCCCAGCCAGCGCGATCGACGTGCTAGAGCCCTGCCGCCTTGTGTTCGAGGCAGAGCTGAGCGCGGCCCGCAAGACCGGGGACTGGTTGCAGCGCCGCGTCCCGGCGACGCTGACGAGCTGGACCTGCGCCGCGCTGGCGGACCTGCACGAGCTCACCGACGACTTCGCCGGCTGGAGCCGCAACGTGCAGCGTCAGCTCGAGCTCGAGGACCACGAGCACGCCGCGCGAGAGTCCGGCGACCGCGATTCGATGTTTGAGTGGCTCTCGAGCGAGCTCGGCATCGACGCCGAGGAGCAGACCGTGCGCTGCATCCACGCCGCCAATACAGCCCTCGCTGCCGGACAGACGGCGAAGGCAAAGTTCTGGATGGCCCGCGCGCAGCACTATCGCGCGCTCGTCCAAAAATATTGAGGCGGGACGCACCCAGCCTCCGTGTTCGATGACGAGAGGCCAGAACGACCTTGTGGAGGCCCGACCGCCCGCCACCGTTCACCAATCTCGGCGGTTGATCAGCAGACGCCACCGTGGTGTGAGCAGCAGCCGCGCAGCGAATAGTCGTAGGTGCAAGACGGTGAGAGCGTGCCGTCGCAGCATCGAACACGGTTGGATGACGACGATCGCTGCGGACGGACCTCCGCAGCACGCTGGCGAGCCTCGGCGGCGGCCTCGCGCCGACTCGCCGCAGCGGCTGCACGGCGTTCATCGGCGGCCTCGCGTGCACGCAGCTTCTCGAGCTCCGGCCGGATGCGATCTTCGATCGCACCGACCTCGGCCGACAGCGCCTCGAGGCGCTCGGTACCTCCTGCTCCGTGGAAAGGCGACAGCGTGGTCCGGATCGAGCGTAATGCCGTCGCGGTCTCGTCCCAGTGGCGTGCCCGCTCCAATCGACGTGCTTCGATCAGCAGCGCGGTGACGGACTGCTCTGCCTGGCTAATCCGGGCGGTCTTGAGCTCTGCCTCTCGGCGAGCGTTCTGGGCGGCGAGCGCCTCGGCCGCGGCTTCACTGGCACGTCGCTCACTCTCCTCCTGCGCCGCGAGGTCGGTCATCCCCCGCTCTGCCAGGCGTATCTCCTCGCCAATACATGTCGAGGCAGCCCGCGTGTACGCAGCGCGGGCGACCGTGAAGTCGTGGGCCTCGCGTGCTGCTGAAGCGGCATGCTGAGCCTGTACGCATGCCTGGGCCTGTTCGGCCGCTCGCGCATGTAGGACTTCGATTCGGACCTCGAGGCCACCAAACACGGCGAGCATGCAGCCTGCCGCCGTCACCGCCGCGAGCCACCGCGGACCGCCTCGCAAGATCAGCGATGCCACGAGCACGAGCCCGCACACCGGCAAGACATACGCCCCCGTCGGCCAGGCGGCCACGAGCGCCGTCAGCAGCGCCACGGTCCAGGCGATGCAGCAGGTCCAGGCCGCGGCCACGCCCGTGGTCACCGCAAAATTCCCGGTGATCCGGCCCGCGTGGGCTCTGAGCTCGCGCCGAATCTTCCGCGCCAACCACAAGGCCAGAGCTCCGAGCAGCGGTCCGAGCACGAGGCTCCCGAGGCCGAGCCCGAAGGCCATCCACGCGGACGGATGCCGCACCGGAAACAGGGACCCGGCGTCGACGACCGGCGATTTCACATCGTTCATGGCCGAACCTCGAGCGCCTCGAGCGATTGTTCGAGCAGGGCGATCTCCTGCGCTTGCAGCTCGTCTGGTACGATATCCGAACGAAGCGCCGCCAGGGCCTCCTCGAGATGGCGCCGCTTGGCCTTCACCGACTTGAGGGCAGCAGCCTTCGCTATCACGGCCTCGACGTCGGCGCGCGCCGCCACCACGAGCAGTTCCTGGCGCCGCTCCGGCGACGTGAGCGACGCCAGGCCGGCCTGCAGCGCCGAGCGCCGCCCAGCCGGCGTCTTCGCGGCCAGGATCTTGTCGCTCGACCGTGAAACGACCTCGACCTCGCGCGCGATCGCCTCGACGCGCGCACGCTCGAGCGCGGCCTCTCGTTCCACCTCACGACGAGCCGCGTCACGCAGCGCCAGGGCCTCGGCGTCTCGTCGTCGCTGCTCTGCGAACTCGGCGGCCCTCCGTCGTTCAGCCTCGTCATGCATCGCCTGAGCCTCGGCGAGCGCGTCGGCGCGCCGACGGTTCGCGTCGGCGATGTCGGCCACCTTGGCACGGGCGGCCTGCAACGACGCGTCGGCCTGCAGATCGCCCGCGCCCGCGAGCTGCTGCCACGCCTCGGCGGCTTCTCCCCAGCGCCCCTCTGCTTCGTGGGCGTGCGCGAGGGCCCGAAGGAAGGCATTCGTCCACGGCGGTGGCAGCCCTGTCACGAGCGCTTGCTGCGAGGCCGAGGCCGCGAGAGCGTGATACGCGAGGGCTGCGTATGCTTCGACCTGTACCCACGCGGCGAGCGGTACCATGAGCGGCGAATGGGGTGAGCGCGGGGTACTCACGACCTCTTGCGCCCTGCCCATTTGCACGAGGACGTGCTGCTGGAGTATCCGCGCGACCTCCTGCGTGCTCGTCAGGCCGGCGAGGGCGACCGGTACAGGGATCCCGGAGAACCGCAGCACGAGCGCTTGGGGACTGACGACCTCGCCCTCGATCGCCGCGAGGTCGGAGAGCACCTCGAGAGCAGCGTCGTGGGCCCCCTCTGCAATGCGATGCGCCACCAGGAGGAGCGCCGCCTCGCAGCTCTTGTCGGAGTGTGCGGCGAGCTCGGCCAAACAACTGCGTAGCAGGGCAGCATCACCACCGGCCTGCGCCGAGACTGTTGCCAATACCGCCCAGCGGGTCCTCTGCTCGGCGTGAACCACGAGCAAATGGCGACACGCGACGAACAAAAGATAACCACCGAGCGCGATCCAGGGCCACGGCGTCATCAAGATCTTGACGACGGTCGAGACCACGACGAGCACCCCGAACCCGACGATGAGCACGAGGCAGCCGGAAGCGCCCCCCGCGCTGCCACCTCCAGATCGAGCCCCTCGTCCAGACGAGCGCCGACCAGAGCCACTGCTGAACCGCAGGCCGCCGATGCCCCACGAGGTGTTGACCCCCCGCGAAGACACGTTGACGCGTACGCCCCCCGGCAGCCGGAAACTCTTCCGCAGACCCAGGCGCATGCAGATCCGATATCGGAGGGTCAAGCCCATGTCAATCACGGCCTCTAAGCCTCCACCGCGTGAACGCTGTTGACACCCGTGGAACGCCGTCAATGTGGGTGCAACGCCGCCCCGCCGTAGGGCCCTCACCAACAACCATGAGACTCATGACGTGGACCTCGTGTCGTTGTACGCTGCCGCGGTGATGCGCGCGCGCCACTTCGCGGACACCAACACCGGCCTCCGTCGACAGCGCAACGAGGATGCCTACCTGGCGGACGATCAGCTTGGCCTTTTCCTCGTCTGTGACGGTGTCGGGGGCCGGGCCCGCGGCGAGATCGCCAGTGCCGAGGCGGCGGATCTGATCTGGGAGTGGATAAAGCGGGAGGAGCCGCTCCTACGCTCGGCCATCGGCGAGTCCGCGACCCCCTGGGCTGCGGGCCCAGGTACCAACAACACAGACGGGCCCGACCCGCACGTCATGATGTCCGAGGACACGATCGGCCGCCTCGGCGCCATGGTCCGCAGCGCCGTGCAGAACGCCTGCTACATGGTCCACAGCATGGGCGAGGTCGACCCTGCGCAGCGCGGCATGAGCACAACGGCCTCCGTCGTGCAGTTCGTCGGCGAGCTGATCATCGTCGGCCAGGTCGGCGACTCGCGCGTCTACCTCGCCCGCGACGGCGAGGTCACCCAGCTCACCGAGGACCACACCTGGCTCAACGTTCAAGTCCAACACGGTCGCCTGACCCCCGCCGAGGCCCGCCTCAAGGGCAACACCGGCAAGCACATCATCACCCGCGCGGTTGGCCTGCGTGAGTACGTCGAGGTCGACATCCTCGCCGTGCCCGTGCAGCCCGGCGACCGCCTGCTGCTCTGCTCCGACGGCCTCCATGCCTACCTGGACTCCGGGGCAACGCTCGCTAACCTGTTCAAGCTCAACATCCGCGAGGCCGCCCCGGCAGCGATCCGCCACGCCAACGCCTGTGGTGGCGCGGACAACATCACCGCCCTGTTCGTGGAGTTCCTCGCCGCGTAGTAATCCGGGCGATGCGAGGCGCGCATGCCGGCCTTGGCGCAGCCTCGCCCATCACCAAAGGCCCGTAGAACACAGTGTTTATATCGACTAAAAATACAGTCTTGGGTCATTCGCCCTAGAAAAAAGCAGGCCCCGCGTTGTCTTCAGCGGGGTTTGAACAAATCGCTAAACTGCCACTTGCTGGCGAGAACGACTCTGAGTACAATAAGTCAGCCCAGACGGACAAAAAAATGACGTTACCAGTCGATACTCAAGGCGTAATCACGTATCGTTTTTCCACACAGTACGGGCTGTTAGGCACGGCGAGGCTCGACGTTGCACGTAATACCTTCCATGCCAAGGCTGATTCGGGGTTGAAGTCCATTGGACTGGGTGAGATCGGGGGGCAATTGGGCCAATTGACATATCTAAAAAAAGGAGAATACCACACCAACGAGGAGATAATAATCGACGCGCTCAGGGCTCATACCGTCGGATCTAGTGATGAACCTTGGATTGTTAGACGCCTCGTAGCTCCGAAACTTTTGGAGGGTCAGCACCATCCTCGGGTATACCGACAGGAATCCGGCCCAAACCCTCGAGCCCTCTATGGCCGTGAGTACACCGACAACGTCGTAGCTTTCGAGAACCTTCAGCGAAGACTTGAAGAACTCTTCCGCGTCCTTGAGCCAGACTCCACAAACGATACCGCATATGGCCACTCACTCCGCGAGTTGATCATTTTGGCGTGCACCGAGGTAGAGTTATTATGGAAGCAACTGCTGAGAGCCAACCACTATGGAGGAGGAACTCAGCCTCAGCGCTTCAGCACGAATGATTACATCAAGACGAAAGATGCTCTATTTCTGGATGGATGGGAAATTGCACTGGAAGACTATCCTGACTACGCCCGGATCACGCCATTTAAGGGATGGGACCCTTCACATCCAACGCAGTCCTTAGAGTTCTACGACGGCTACAATGCCGTGAAACACAGCCGTGATACGGAGTTTCGACGTGCCACCCTTAAAAACGCTGTCACGGCCGTGGCGGCAGTGTATGTGCTGTTGGGCGCTCAATTTGGGTTCAAACTGGGTGACTTCAGCAGTTTGGAGGATGGGCCTGGGGTTTTTCGATGGTCGAAAGTCCCCGTTTTTCCGCTGGAAGAACAGTATATCCCACCCGCGAGGGGTAAGGGGTGGACCGCAGTGGGCCGTCAGTTCTAGGGTCACGGCAGGCATCCGTGAGGGCCGGCGGGGTGCATGTGGGGTAGAGCCATCAAGCTGTTGCGCGGACAGCGCCGCATGTGGCATGGTACCTGTGGAGACGCTGCCGCTGGTGCCTGACGCCGATGGGGGGGTGGCATGGACTTCGGAAATTCAGAAAAGTTCTTCATGACTCCCTACACGCTTCCTGAGAGCGTAGGGATTGCTGCCGGATTATGGAACGCTCTCCGGCAAGTTCCTCCGCTTGATCCGTTTGACACCCCGGGCTGGACGAATCGAGTAGCCCATGCTGTCGCCAGCCTGTGTCCACGCGGACTCAGAGTTTTCGGTAAGCAATGGGCACAGGAGGGCCGGCGCGAATACCTCGTCGATCAATGCTGGCGTGAATTTTATATCAACAAGGCGGAGACCCATGGCTACCCCGGCGCCATCAGGTTCGCTATGGAGTGCGAGTGGCTACGCTCTCCGAAAGAGCAAATGTACGACTTTCGAAAGCTACTGGATGTTCGCGCGGATCGAATACTCTATGTCGCTGGCCTATTCAAATGGAGCGACCGAGGCCAAGTGCTTCCGTGTGCCGTACTTGCAGACCAGCATTCGACGTTCTGCGGGGAGATCATCCTTTATCTATTTGACCGGTCGGACCCAGTGGACAGATTTGAAGTGTGGATTTTTGGAAGAAGACAATGTGAAGAACGGATTAGCTCGCCGTTGCAATTCAGCGATTTCATCAGGGGATGTGCGAGCGACGGCTCGTTGACGAACGAAATACATTCGCTCGAGATGATCCTCGCTGTCCGCGCGGCTGCTCGCGAACTGGGCATCCTGGACGATGACTAACCCGAGGGTTTCGGCGAGCACGGCCCGCGATTCACGAGCTCAACCCGCGACTGGGCTAGCACGCGCTAGCACGCGCAGACCCGCCCGATCGGCCTTGGAGCCCCAGCTCAACGCAGCGACCGAGGCCACTCACGATGAGCCGCCAAGGACCGGTGGGCAGGGCTTCGGCGTCCTCGACCAGCACCGCGGGCCGGTCCCGCCCCACCGGCTGAGCCATCTCCTCGTACCCGACATGCGCCTACACTACCTCCGCTCGGTCGCCAGGGACGAAATCTAGGCCGGCGAGCCCAGGAGTTCGCGCCTCTCTTCTTTCCCCGTCGCCGACTACATCTCGGTGTAGGATAGCCAAGTGAGCCCACTGGAGATCGTTCTGGAGTTCGCCCGGGCCGAATTAACGGGTGACCCTTACTCCTTTCGCTTCGTGCCGCAGGACTATGTCATGCGCACACCCCGCGGCGGCTTCAGCAGCACGAACTTGGCGTGGAGCACAGACCTCATCGCCAAGCTTCACGGTGTTTGCGCTACAACCCCAGATGCGAACGCGCTCGCCGAGATCGGTGATTTTTTACGCATTTTTCTGACACCGACCGGCTGGGAGTTTTACGAACAACAGATCTCGGCGGCGATCCAGCAACAACGACCCGTCCGCTGCACGATCCGCTCGTCCGCCGCCGAACTATTCGCGCTGCCATGGGAGCTGCTCAGGCTCCGCACGACCGGCCAGCATCTCGGCGGTTTGCCCGGGGTGCTAGTGCGCTACGAATGGCCCGAAACCACCACAATACCCCGCGACCCGTCCGTCACTCACCAGCGAATCATGGTCGCCTGGTCTGCGGCTGGCGGGGCCGTCCCCGCATCCGAACACGTCGCTGCCATCCGCGACACGCTCGATCACAATAGGGGCGAACCTGTAGTACAATCTCAGGTGTCCCCCACCCGGCTCGCCGCAGCGCTCGCTGCAGGCGACCAAGAGGGTCATCCCTTCACCATCCTCCACTTGTTGTGCCACGGCGGAGCCCGCGGATCCTTGTTCGGCCTAGTCCTTGACGACGAGGACGAACAGCAAACATTCCTCGACCCTGCCCGCCTCCAGCAGCTCGTCGCTCCGTATGCCAGCTCCCTGCGGCTGATCGTGCTGTCCGCCTGCGACAGCGGTAACCAGGGTAACTTCGGCAACCCCGTCGGCAGCATAGCCCAGATGCTTCACCGCGCAGGTTTTGCGGCTGTGATCGCGTCCCGCTATCCACTCTCCGCCGCCGGCTCCGTGCGAATGACCGAGGCACTGTACCAAAGCCTGCTCCACGAGCGCGCCTCGATGGAAACCGCCTTCCTCGCCGCCCGCACGGCGCTCACCGCAGACACCAACAGCCTCGACTGGGCGAGCCTCCAGCTGTACTCTCGTGCGGCCGACCATACCGGCATGGCGGTGGACCGGACACCGCCGCGCGGGTTCATCTCGCTCGACGAACACCGCGATATACTCGTCTCCCGCGAAGTGCTCGAGCGAGCGTACGACCTGCCGTTTCACGGGCGGGTCGCGGAGTTGGCGCGCATTCGGGAATTTGTCGAGAATTCGCCGAAGCAAGTGCTCCTTATCCACGGGCCCGGTGGAGTCGGAAAGTCCCGGCTCCAGTACGAGGCGGCGCGCGGGCTCCGGGATGAGGGGCGGGTCGAGGCCGTTTATTGCGGAACTCCGCACCTCGAAGCCGGCGGGGACTGGGACATCGGCGACGCGTCCGAGATCAACGCGCTAGCGATCTTTGATGACCCGAAAGAGCCGATCCTCATCGATCGCCTATTGGCCGCGTTGCAGGGCCCATGGAAGCGCTGGAAGGTGATCCTAACAGTCCACACCCCGAAGGATCCTGTCCTCGCGGCGCTACAGGACCCGCGAAATCGAGTCTCGGAGAGACCAATCGAACTGGGCCCGTTGAGTGTTGCGGATGCTCTAACGTATTCTGGCTCGTTGCTCGCCGCTTTCGATATCCCTGCGGAAGATCGTCCACGCGCCGAGCGGAGGCTTGCACGTGCATGTGGATACTTTCCGCTCTGGATGACAGTGGCGACTAAGCTATTGGAGACTCAGGAGGGGGATCTCAACGACATCCCCGAGGATCACTTCAAGATCGCTCAGCGATACCTCAGGGACGTTCTGGAACATACGCGGTCCGAAGTCGGAACATCGGCCCAGATCAAAGCGCTTCTACGCTGGGTCGCACTCATCCAGCCGATCAATCGTCAGGACGAGGAGACCCTCGAATATATTAGCGCGAAGGCAGAATTCAGGAATGCCGGTGCGGTCGAGCGAGCGATTGAGGACTTGGTTCAGCGTCGCGTCGCGTCGGCGTATGGTGTGGAATTGCGGATGGTCGAGATCCGACCGGAAGTCATGCGAGATCACCTGCTCGTCGAATGGCTCACGTCAGACGTTGGGAGCGGGCGTCGCCGGGCATCCATGGACGCGATTAGTCTGGCCAGGTCGCTCGGTGCAGAAGTCCGCGCGTGTAGGACGAGTCGACGCTTGGAGCGCATCGTGGTCACGTTCCTTCGTGTGGAGCGTCTCATCGAACAGTCGCTGCCATTTCTTGATCCCATCGTAGATGCAGCAGTGGAACTCGCGGAGGCCGCTTCCGATGCAGGCGAGCAGGCGCAGGCCATCATGGCGGCCCAGATGTTCGCGTCGCGCCGGCCGCTGGAACTAACGCGCGTAGCCACAGCGATCTGTGAGCGTGAAGTCCCGGCGACGGACCTTAGATACCATCACACTACGCGCGAGCAAACTTTGGCACTGCTACCGCGCGCGCTTCAGGATGCTGCACGCGGCTGCTCGACCGCATCCGAGCGGAGCGCGGTCCTTCAAGGATTTATCGCCATGGTCGATAGAGACGAGGTTGCCGTCGCCGTTGGCGCTCGTGGCGGCGAGTCGGCGTCGAAACTCCTGGGCAACACCCTGCACGAGTACCACGGGTATCGGAGTTCGTTTCGTGCAGAGGCGGGTAGACTAGCGAACGAGTTTTTGGGGCGACTGGCACATGGAGAAACACCCCGGGAAAGCTGGCGGGTCATCATTGAAGCGATGTCCGCGCTCAAGCGACGTGATGGCTATCCGTCTGAGGACGAGCCGGGCAGCTACATCTCCGAAACCCGCAGAATCTTCTTAGAATCCGATGATGGTCGTATCGCGCTAAGCGTCCGAGAGGGTCTCTGGGCGCTGGCAATGAACTCCGCGAGCGGCGTCACCGCGAGAACATTCGCTTGGTCAGCTCTCCACAAAATTCACGGCACCTTAATCGAAAGCCGCGGACATAGCGAATGGCAGGAACTTTTAGCCGATGACCTGAAGCGGTGCTTCACGGCGGTGTCAGGCATCGGTGTCCCGGTTGAGGATTTTCAGGCTGCCCGTGCGATCTGGCACTGGCACCTAAAACACGAAGATCAGCTCGAGTTGCGCCAACTTGCCGAGAAGTGTGAACTGGTCTATCTCCGCCATCCCGAGATTGGGCGCTACGCAGCCATATTCATGAAAACTGAGTCGGTCAGTCATTTTGAGGCGAGGGTGCGGGAGTTTCCGGAAAACTCTCCGCATTCAGAGCTCGCGCTATTTTTCAACGGGGCGCTTGCCTTTACACGTGGGCACGCGGAAAAGTGGCGCACTCAGCATGTGCGCATATTTGCGAGCATCCTGGGTGAGGAGCGTCGTCGAACCGCCACAGTGGATACATTTATCCGACGAGAGACAGCACAGGGAGTGACCTCGCCGCTGTTCGACGTTGCGTTGCGTATGGCGGGCGGCGCTTTACATGGCTTTCGTGGCGATGGGGACGAGTCAAGGGTCGCGGAGGTTCTAGAGGGCCTATTCGCAGGTGCTCTTGATGCAAGGACGCGCGCTGAGATCATCTCAGTCCTATATATTCAGGCAGGGCGGCTGTTTGTCGAACGCTTCGGCGGTGCTGACAGGGAGTTCGTGCTAAGGCATTGGGACGTCGTTGGCACCCTGCCCCTCAAGGATCGTTTTTCGCTCATCGGTCGACTCCTTCCCAGTGACCCAGTGCTGTTGGGCGGGCTTGAGAGTGAATTGGCGGAGCTACCGCCGGGGGATCGCGCCGATGCGCTCGGCGCACTTTGGACTGGATATTATGCAACACTTCCTTATCCCCTTGCGGGGGGTGCCGTATCGACGGCTATTGTCGAGAAACTTCGTGACCTTTCCGCTTGCCAGCCCGCTCTCGAATGTTTTGATGACAATGTGGTTTGGACGATACGCAAACTCCTCAAGCATGTCCCGAAGCTGTCGGTCAGACAACTGCTCGACCTTGTCAAAGCTCGACTATTTCGGTTCCACGAACGTGCAAGCGATCGGCCACAGAACACTTATGTCCGGATATTCCCGAGCGCAAGTTCCTGGGTCATTGAGGCCGTCGATACCTGGGCCCAGGGAGTGCCGTCGGCGCAGCAACAGCAGGTCTTGGTGGAACTGCTTGACCTAGTCGAGCATGAGGCCGTGATTTTTGAAGAACTCGCGGAGTTCGTCGTGGCGCTCGATCGGGAAGGGCGGGCAGTTCCGATGTTGGTGGCGAGCCGGCTAAATGCCACCCCAGTTTCGTCCGGGCTCGAGTCGGTCATTACCTGGTCCAGGTTCGCCGGCTATTATCACATCAACGGCGCAAGTTGGCGGCTTGTGGCCGAGCCCGCGTGTAGACGTGCTGTGGGCCTATCCGAAGACGACGCCGAGAGGGTCTTCGCCTCGCTGTGCTCAGTTCGTACACGATTCCGGGGCGGGCCTCTCGACGAGCAACGTGAACGATTAAGGATACAGGTGGACGAGGCGGCGAAATCGATGGACGAGGAGAAAGATCCGATGCTCCGTCGCTTCTGGCGGTGGCTCAACGCACGTGCGTTGACGATACTGAAGCAAGAGGAGGGGTTACGTGAGGAACAACGATGGTAATTCGCCAAGGCCACGACTACCGAGCCGCTTTCAATGGCCTGCCTCCTACCAAGCCTCGGCAGGCCACCGCAACGTCGAGCGCGAGGTGCAGGCCCCCGCGGTTCCTCACCGGGGCACGCGGGCCTGCGAGCCCTTCTTGCCCTTCTTGGCCTTGCCCTTCCCCGCCCGGACGATCGTCTTGCTGGTCAGATTGACCGCGTCACGCAGCGCCGAGTCCGCGATGTGGGCGTAGCGCTGCGTCGTCCGGTAGTTCTTGTGCCCGAGCATCTTACCGACCACCTCGAGCGGCACCCCGTTCATGATCGCGTCGCTCGCCACCGAGTGCCGGAGGTCGTGCAGGCGCATGTCGGGCACCCCGGCCCACTTGCGGACGGTGCGCCAGGTCGCGCCCAGGCTGTGGAGCTTGTTCCCGGTCTTCGAGCACACCACCAACCCCCGCCTGGGCCCCCCCTTGGCGTCCCTGATGGCCCCGAGCAGGGCCATGACCTCGTCCGAGACCACCACGTCCCGCTTGCCGGTCTTCGAGTCAGGGAGGCGCAGGAGGCCCTGCCGCCAGTCGACCTCCTCCCACTTCAGGTCGCGGACCTCATCGCGCCGCATGCCGGTCAGGGTGAGCAGCCGGATCGCCCAGATGCCATCGCGCCCGATGTGCCCGGCCTTGCCCGCCGGGATGTGCTCGGCGCTCTCGAGCACCTTCTCGACGGCCTCGCGCTCGTCGGGGCTCAGGAAGCGCTCGATCGCGCGCTCCTCGAAGCGCTTCACCCGCACGGTCGGATTACGGCGACTGCTGACATCCCACTCCTCGGCCTTCGTGAACAGGCAGCTCAACACGGCTCGCGTAAAGTTCGCCGCGCACGGCATTGACTTG
>Ga0116158_10002595_pt1 | contig 15961 bp, 9 predicted proteins | sample AD_UKC052_MetaG_FD_89883 | JGI IMG/M metagenome (GOLD analysis project Ga0116158, IMG submission 89883) | Active sludge microbial communities of municipal wastewater-treating anaerobic digesters from USA - AD_UKC052_MetaG | ecosystem: Engineered > Bioreactor > Anaerobic > Digestate | place: USA... | reverse complement strand
TTCTCAAGTTAGTGGGTACTCCGATAATTATTACCTATTAATTATAAATTGTTCTTTCACCTTCCTTTTTAATGATTCCTTGTTCCTTGTTCGATATTTTTTTACCACAAAGATCACAAAGGCTTTACAAGGGACACAAAGATTGAAGCTTGATAATAATTAGCGTTCTCAAGTTAGTGGGTACTCCGATAATTATTAATTATTACCTATTAATTATTAATTATTACCTATTAATTATTAATTATAAATTGTTCTTTCACCTTCCTTGTTCGATTTTTTTTTACCACAAAGATCACAACGGTTTTGACAAAGGGCACAAAGAAAAATTTAACCACAGAGTTATAGGAGTACGGCACAGAGGAAAAGGAGTTGAATATTGAATTTGTTCTTCAACTTCCTTATTTATTATTTCTTATTCCTTATTTCCTACGATGCTCGATAAAAGAAAGACGACGCAGGCTAGCGGGTCCTCCAACAATTATTAATTTTTAATTATTAATTACTAATTATTCCCCCAGTACTCTAACAGATCAGTAAGGCTCTTCCTAATGGGAATAACGGGAGCCCATCCCATTTCCTTGTTGATCTTTTCATATGAACCGATCACTTGTTTATTTTCGGAAGGGCGGAAGGTTTTTGGATCAACTTTACACAGAATGGTTTTGCCGGTAATGTCGGCAAAGAGATCGATCAGGTCTTTTAATACAATGCCTTTATTGGAGCAGATATTGTATGTGCTGCCTGTTTGTCCATGTTGCAGCAATAAGTAATATGCTTTCACCACATCTCTTACATCAGTGAAATCGCGGGTTACTTCAATATTTCCTACTGTGATCTCAATGGGGTCTATTCCTTTTTTCTGTTGGTCTGCAATTTGTTTGGCAAAAGAAGACACTACAAAATTGGACATCTGGTAAGGTCCGATATGGTTGAACGACCTGGTATGTATGATATCGAGTCCATAATTGCGGGCATAGATCTCAACCAGCTTTTGTTGCATCACCCTGGAGGTACCATACGGACTTGCCGGGTTGGGGCAGAGGGTTTCTACCAGGGGAAGCGCTACAGACTGCACATTGCCATATTCCTCTGCCGAGCCCACTGATAATATCCTGCATTTGATATTCAGTAATCGTACATTTTCAATGATCGCCAGGAATATGCCGGTATTGTGTTTGATCGTTTCTGCCGGGTGTTGCCAGCTATAGGCTACACTGCTTTTAGAAGCAAGGTGTAAAATATGATCGGGTTTGAATGCAGTGAGCAGGTCTTTCAGATCGCCATTATTCATCAGATCTATCTTGTGAAAACGACAGGTCAGATTCGGGAATTGATCTTCCCTGAAATCTGGTTTATTGTTATGATAGATGCCGGCGATCTCAATGGGTTTATCCAGTGTTGACAATAATTCAACAAAATGCCTGGCTACAAAACCCGATATGCCTGTAATTAAGATTTTCATATCAATCAATGAGTGCGGTGTTCTTTAAAACACTGGCTGCTTTATCTGCAATATTACCCCAATAAAAATGATTATAGAAAGCATTGGGAATATTTTCTTGAGTATTTATGTCAATTATTGCTTTTGTAAATGGCTCCCAGTCCGTATCTCCGGTTAAAACCAGTTTTTTCCCGGTGATGGATTGCGGGATGCCAATGGCGCCGCTTTCCGTACTGATGCAGGATATATTATAGCCCAGGGCCTCAACCAGTTTGGTTTTGATGCCACCTCCGTCGGTAACTGGATTGATGAACAGATCACAACCCTTGAAATAAACCGTGATGTCGTCTACGAAGCCTGCATATATAATGTGCTTGTCTTGGTAGGCTTTTAATTCATCCAGGTTGGCGGGCAGGCTCTTTCCACAGATGATAATGCGGTAATTAAAGCCAGCCTGTTTCATTAGAGCAGGGTTAATCACATTTAATATGATCATCAGCGCATCCAGGTTGGGTTTGTAATCCAATGTTCCGTTGAACAGGAGGATCTTTTCATTTGAACCGATGCCATATAAATTTTCCAATACCTGCCGTGCAACAGACCGTTCTGATGGCATCGGAGATTCCTTTGCATCAGATCCGTACGTGATCGTTTGACAACGCCTTGCATCAAGTTTAAAGTGTTTGATGGCAAACTGCTCATCTTCCCCGGTGATAAAAAAATTAAGATCGGCCCGCCGGTGCGTAAACTTTTCATATTGCCATAATATACGCCACCACCAACGCCCGGTGCTTTTGAACCGCAGTGATTCGATGTTATGTGAATGCACAACCAGTTTTACTTTCGTGGTCCACTTCAGCAAAGTGCCCAGCCAGCCATAATAGGGATGTTCCAGGATGAGATGGGTGATATTATCCTTCAATAAGATCTTTCTCAAAGGAAAAAATAAAAATGGATTGACATATCTTAAAAATGAATTGCCAAGCAATGGAATGAACGTTGCCGGAAATCCTGCAGGGAATTCATTGTTTTTGGTAGAGATAAAGCTAACGGGTACCCGCACACCAAGGTAACTATAAAAACATGCAATCCCTTTCTGCCCGCCCATTTTTGCAGGAAAAACGCGGTACGATGCAAGGGCGGCTATGTGCAGGGTTCTGGACAATGGTTTATGATATTTACATTGGATTTTGGGTTCTTATGTTTGCAGGATCATATCATCCTGTTACATTTATTGTTCCGTGTTTTTATGCCGTTTCTTTTTTATTGTTCCTGAATTGAAGCCCGATGCAACCCAGCAACAGCAGGGCGATCAGCCAGCAGGCAATGTTACTTATCTTTTTGCCGGTAAAGTAAACAGCAGGTTCAAACTTAAATTCAATGGTATGATTTCCTGCAGGTACTACCATGGCCCTTAACACATAATCAGCCTTGAAGAAAGACGCAGGTTTACCATCTATATACACTTTCCAGTCTTTATAATAGATCTCGCTGAATACTGCTACATGATTCGAAGTTGTGCTGGTTTTATAGCTGATGGCATCATTATCAAAACTGGTCATGCTGATCGTTGCGGTACTATCAGCAGGCGTATACGCAGTTACCAGGTTTTTAAATTGTTCATCCACTACAGCTGTGTCAGATGGATTGAACGTATCCAATGCTTTCATCTCTGCTACCGGCCCATTCACAAATTTCACCGTTTTTACAAACCATGCGTTGCCCAGTGCTCCGGGGTTCTGTAAGGCTACTTTGTCGTTGCCCTGGCGCTGGATCACGTATTTGGCGTTGAGCATATTCACCACGTTGATATTGGGTGAACCGCTGAGCTGGTAGGCGATGAGGTCATCATAAATGCCTAATTTGGCCGGGTGGTAACCTCCAATGGATTTATGGTAGTATGATGTCCTCGATTCTTCCAGGCTTTCGGTATTGAATACACGATAATTGGGCGATTTGTCGGCCAGGATGGTACGATCGGCATTTGATAAAGGAAATTCTGTGGCTTCATATTTATCCTTGCTGTCGAAACTCTTATCATTCAGGTATTTCATACCAAAGCTCAGCAGGTCGATTCCTGCAGCCAGGGTAACGGCAATGCATAGGAGACCGGCATTGATCTTCTTTTTAATGTAAAGTGCAATGAAAGCCATGGTGAGCGCTATAAAAGCAAATGACCGCATCATATCACTTAGCAGGAACGAGGCCCTGTCTTTGCGGATCGCAGTCAGAAATTCGCGGGAAGTTTTCTGTGCATCAGGATTGTTGCCCAGGTTCATCATCATTTCTTCATACAAACGGTTATCGGTCAGTGGACGGAAATCATTGTTCAGTTGACCGACCTTTTGTTCCATGGAGGCATCGCCCGGTTTGTATACTTCATTGAATTTGGACGTGCGGGCCTTATTCTCTTTACTGAAATCGGAGCTCATGTAAAACAGGCCTACCAACACAAAAACGGCGGCGGTTGCCATGGCACTACGTATAAATGGCTTCCATGCGCCGGGGTCATTGCTATCCATGAGTTTATTCAATGCCAATGCTGCAGCAATTGGGAACAGGAGCTGTGGAATCACCAGGGCCATGGTAGGCACCCTGAATTTATTGTACAAGGGGAAATAATCAAACATGAAATAGTTGAATGAAGGCAGGTTGCTTCCAAGTGCCAATATTATACCAAGGATACTTGCCGCCAGTATCCACCATTTGTGTTTGCCATCAAGGTAAAACATACCAAAGATGAACATGAAACAAATCACGGCGCCCAGGTACACGGGACCGTTAGTAAAGGGCTGATCGCCCCAATAGATCGAAACGCTTTTCTGCAGGGCATAATTGGCGGCCTGGTCTTCGGGCACATTCATTTTATCGGTCAGGAATTTCGCTACATTCGAATTTTCATCCAGTTTTGGAAAAAGATATTGGTCGCCTTCTCTTTCTGCATAATGCGTACCATATCCCATCACACCCGGAAACATCAGGCTCATGCTTTCGGTTTTTCCATAACTCCACATGAAGGCATAATCTTTTGAAAGGCCGGTGGTTTTTCCGTCTTTCACTTTGTCTTTTGTTTTGCCGGCTTCGGGCATCACCAGTTGTCCGCCCCGTTTCGAATCTTTGGCAAAATCATAAGAGGTCATTAAAATCAGCGCATTGGCTGCCACTCCAATGATCCCGGCCAGGATCATCAGCCCCAGGCTTTTTGCCAGGTGGGCCGATTGCTTTGATTTCAGAAAATACAGCAGGTACGAGATCGTCATGATAAACAGTACCAGGAAAAGATAATAACTGATCTGCTGGTGACCCTGGGCGATCTGTAAGGCTGTCAGCAATGATGCCAGGGTAAAACCGGTGAGATATTTCTTATCGAAGATGAGTATCACGGCACCGATCACGGCAGGTGCATAGGCCAAAGCCAGCATCTGGGTGTTATGGCCCGCGGTGATGATGATAGGGGAGAAACTACAGAAAGCAAATCCCAATGCACCCAGGATGGATGCGTAAGGCCTGATGCGTAAACAAATGCAAAGGAAATAAAAAGATATACAGGCCAGGAAGAAAAAGTTTAGTGGTTGGGGTAACCATAACTGGAACGCATGATCGATGATGCCCAACGGCGACCAATCGCCTTCCAGCGCAACCTGGTAAGCAGGCATACCACTGAACATGCTGGTCAGCCACAAGGGTACGTGACCATGCTGCTCTTTGTATTCATACGATTGATGACTCATTCCCTGCCAACCGGTAACATCGCCCTGTTTGAGTACCACGCCCGATTCCAGGGCAGGTTTGCAAAATATAACAGTAACTAACAGGAAAATACCAATGGCAACCAGGTGAGGTACCAGGCTTTTGAAATTCATATTTTTCATCAATAAAGATTTACAACCGGCAAATTAAGGTTTATAATGTAAATAGCGACGCTAAGGAAAGTCAATTTTACAGCCAGTAAAGGATGAAGTAAAGGTTAAACGCATAAAAGCCGCAAGGCATTATTGACCAACACCCTGTTGCATGTTCTGCATGTTTTCCATTTCACCTTTCATGTTCTTTCTTTTGAAGAGATTCACATCCAGCTTTCCAAAACGCCAGTTAAAGTTTAAACGAAGCACTTGCGGATCGCGGCGACGTGAATAATCCTGGTTGAAACTTTCGTTGGCTGCACGGGTTGCATAAAGCCTGGTGCGAAAAATATCATTGAACTGTAGTGTCAATGAAGCTGCGTTGTTTTTAAGGAATTCCTTTTTAATGGCGATATCGGCACCATAAATGGGTTTGATGTATCCCTGGGCCGTTGAATAAGTCTGCCCAAAGCCTGGTCCACCTCCATAGAAATTACCACCACCACCACCACGGCTAGCCGAACCCGAAGCTGCAGGCACGAGGGTCTTCGACTGGTAATCGCCGGTAAGCTGGATAGAAAAATTGGCCGGCAACTTAAAGCTGTTGTTCATTTTTGCAAACCAACTGAATTGTTCATTGTTTGACGTGCCAGGCAGGTTATCTGCGGTAAGATTGGTATTGTACAGGTTTATGTTTGTTGTAATATCCCAGTTTTTACCAACCTTATTTTTACTTGTTAATTCTACGCCCGTAGTAACACTTCTGCTGGCATTGGCGAAGCTGGTAAACCTGGCGGGCTTTGATAATATACTGCTGTCGATGTATTGATAACGTGTGATCAGGTTATCGGTTACCCGGCCGTAGATACTCAGGAGGATCGACTGGCCTGCTGAAAACTGCTGCGAATAAACAATTTCGCCAAGGTGATTGAATTCAGGTTTGAGGTTCGGGTTGCCGATACTCAAATTGAGTGAATCAGAGAAATCGATAAAGGGGATCAGTTGAAAAAAGCCTGGGCGGTTTATCTTGCGGGAATAATTAAGCTGCAGATCTGCTTTCTTATTAAGTTTCCAGGTAAAGAAGGCACTGGGGAATAAGCTCAGGGGATAATCGTTGCTGAACTGCTGGTTCTTTGTGAGCAGGTTGCCGGTATAGGATGAGCTTTCGATCCGGGCACCAAGCTGAATACTCACATTCTTTATTTGTTGCGAATAAGTTGCATAAGCTGCATACACATCATCCTTGAAATCATAATTCACGCCAAGGGCCGGTAACAGGATATATTGTCCAAGCCCGCCGCTGGAATCGATAAGGTTGTCGTTAAAACTTTTAAACCTTCTTTGTGACATACGCAATCCTGCCTCCAGCTTTTGTGTAGAAGAAATGGGATCGGTATAATCAGTCTGCAGGGTGAGGAACTTCGTATCACCGCCACCGGTAGATCGTTCAAACAGCCTGGTAGTTTTCGGCTGGTTAAATTGATCAAAATACAAACCATTGTAATCTGATGTGTTCCGGTTCCTGCTGAAATTATAATTGGCATCGGCCGTCCATTCCTTACCTGATTTGGAAAAATTATGTTTGAAACCTGCGCTGCTGCCGATGTTCCTGAAATGGGATTTACTCATCAGGTTTCGTTTGCCGGTTTCAAATATAGTGCTGGTAGCCGTTACCGTATCACGGTAAATATCGATCAGGTCACCGTTCTCAAATTGTCCGCGGGAATAATTTCCACTAATGGTAATGGTATTGCGGTTATCGATAAAATAATCCATACCCAGTCGTCCGAAGGCAAAATAACCTTTACCCACCGGGTTGTTGTTTTGGGAAAGATGGGCGGTTTTTGTTGAGAGAAAATCGGTTCGGTTGGTAATCACCTCGCTGATCGATTTACGCATGCCAAACATACCCGCAGCGAAAAAATTAAATTTATTCTGTTTAAAATTAATATCACCACCAACACCCGGCCTTCCCCTGGAATCTATACTGGCCCTGATGTTGCCGTTATAGCCACTCTTCCGGTTCTTCTTCAATACAATATTTAGAATACCAGCCGAACCAGCGCCTGCATCATATTTTGCAGATGGATTGGAGATGATCTCAATAGTAGCAATCTGGTCTGCCGGGATCTGGTCTAGCGAAAGGGTAGTAGGCCGGCCATCCACAAATATCTGCGGAGAAGCATTTCGCATAGTTACATTTCCATCGATGTCAACATTTACGGATGGCACATTTTTCATAACATCCACTGCTGTACCGCCGGTAGCGCTGATATCTTTTTCTACATTATAGATCTTTTTATCCAGGTTGAGCTGTATGAGTGGCTTATTGGCATTCACCGTTACATTCTGCAATTGGGTGGCATCCTTCAGTAGTTTGATATTGCCCAAATCTTTGTCAACTCCATTTAGCATACTGCTCATATCGCCACTCTTGGCGGCATTCATATTTATCTCAAAAGAAATGCTGGATTCATATTTTTTAAAGCCTACTGCTGAGATATGTAGTTTGAACTTACCCATTACCGGTAGTCTTTCAATACTGAATTCACCTTTCTTACTGGTTATGAGTACGGCGATCACTACGTCTTTCCTTTGGCGTGTATTGGTATCCAGTTTATTTTGAAGCAATTGTACAGTAGCAGCATCGATGGATTTCCCGGTAGCTTCATCCACTACTTTCCCATAGAAATGTCCCAGGTTCATGTTTTGCTGGGATGATTTATTTCCATTTACGGGGAACTGGGCAAATGTTGAATGCCCAAAGAAGATGTATAATAAAACGATTACCGATTTAACGTGTTGTTTCATAAAGTATTGAAACTGCTTAACGCAAATTTTGCGGATGCAATTTTAAGCTTTAAAATGACACACAGGTCCATTTATTTACACACATTATTTTTTTATACTATAAGTGTAAGTCACCCGGTTACTTCCAGTAAAAGCAGTATCAGCAGACCCGCAGCAAATCCAATGCCAGCGCAGGTTAGCTGGAATGCGAAGATTTGTGGGGCAGCATACCGGTATAGTTGTTTTCGTATATCCTGCAGGGAGAGTTCTGTGATTTTTTCGGCCAGGATCTTTTCCAATGATGCTTCATTCAGCAACTCATGAGCATATTTTTTCATGATTACGGGAAAGAGGATATCGATCTCAGTTAAGAAAGCAGTCTTAAACTGTAACAATGTTTTTTCTCCCATGAATTTATACAAAAGAGGAAACACCGTACTCAGCTTTTCATGCAAGAAATGATCTACGTGTTTTTCAATCTCAGGTTTCAATTTTTCCAATAGCAGCGGATCAGAAACCTGCTGTTCAATAAAACTTGCGGGAAGAATATGTGCAGAGACCGCTTTGGCTGCATCACCGGCAAAACGTTCCTGCAGGATAGGTAATAACGTTTTAGGTTTAAAAAATACCCGGTGCTTTTTTTTAGGCACAGAAAACAGGAACCAAAGGGTAACCCTTGAAATGCACCATCCCATGCAGGTTGTAACAGCAACAATGATGGTCATTTGAACCGGGGTCATGTTTTTTTTGCAGCAAAAGTAGTTGATTCACCAAAGCGTTTCAAAATGTAATTTTGACTGCGTGATGTTTTTATATATTTTTGCATCCTGATTCTAAACGGTGGTTGTAGCTCAGTTGGTTAGAGCACCAGATTGTGATTCTGGGGGTCGGGGGTTCGAGCCCCCTCATCCACCCAAGTTTATATTCCCTGTTCATCCGGACGGGGAATTTTATTTTATCCCTCTACACCACTCATCCATATTAACAACCTACCTGCCTGTTTAACAAAACATTATTGAGAATCTGACGTTAATGTCAAGCGGGGAACCTCGTTTTTCCGTTAATTTTACAACATGCAAAAAATTGCAAATTTTATTATGAGTAAAAAATTCATCCCGGTAATCATTGCGTTAACTGGTATAAGTCTCTTCTTTACTTATCAATCACAGGGCAAAAACGACAATGACGATAACCCCAAAAGCAGGTATACAAAGATTCTCAGGAATGTGGGCGTTTTGCTCGAAGAGGGCCATTTCAGCCCCAGGAAGATCGATGATGCATTCAGTAAAGAGGTATTGAAAAAATTTGCAGAAGAGCTCGATAACGACAAAACCATTTTTTTACAAAGTGATATCGACGCATTTAAGAAATACGAGAATCGCATAGATGATGAGATCCACGGGTCGGAACTGGAATCATTTTATACAGTCAACGATGTTTACATCAAACGTTCTGCAGAAGTTTCGCAGTTATATAAAGACATTCTTGCCAAACCTTTCGATTTTACGAAAGATGAAAAAGTGATCATGGATGCCGAGAAACTTGGTTTTCCCAAAAATGAGGCAGAGAGACTGGATCAATGGAGAAAGCGTTTGAAATATGCCGTGTTGGGTAAATATGTAGACCTGCAGGAAGAAAGAGAGAAAAATAAGGGTAAAAAGGATTTTAAGATCAAAGCCGACAGCACCCTGGAAAGAGAAGCCCGCGACCAGGCACGCAAACAGCTCGATCGTTATTTTGCAACCAAGAAAACCCGCGAAACAAATGACGAAAATTTCAGCACGTTTGTAAATACGATCACTACCATCATGGATCCGCACAGCAATTATTTTCTGCCGGTAGATCTGCGTTCTTTCAATGAATCGATGAGTGGACGATTTTACGGAATCGGTGCACAGTTAAAAGACGATGATGGTAAAATAAAAATTGCCAGCCTTGTAAGTGGTGGTCCGGCATGGAAGAGCGGCGAATTAAAAGAGAATGATGAGATTATTAAAGTAGCCCAGGGAAATGAAGAGCCCATTGATGTAACAGGTTATGCCGTAACAGATGCGGTTAAACTCATCAGGGGAGCCAAGGTAGGTACCGAGGTGCGATTGACCATTAAAAGAGTTGATGGCACCATAAAAGTAGTTACCCTTCAACGTGATGAAGTAAAGTTGGAAGATACTTTTGCTAAATCTGCCATCATCAAGGGTGAAAATAAAATCGGTTACATATACCTTCCCGAATTTTATGCAGATTTTGAAAGGCCGAATGGCGCCCGCTGTGCAGCAGATGTGGCCAAAGAGATCGAAAAATTAAAAGCCGAAAAAGTAGATGGCATCGTGCTCGATTTAAGAGGCAATGGCGGTGGTTCTTTGTATGATGTGGTTCAAATGGCCGGTCTTTTCATCGAAGAAGGTCCTATCTGCCAGGTGAAGGGTCGTGATGAAAAAGCCAATATCCTGCGTGACCGTGATAAGAATGTTCAATATACCGGTCCGTTTGCGGTAATGGTTGATGAAACCAGTGCGTCTGCATCAGAAATATTTGCAGCAGCGATCCAGGATTATAAAAGAGGCGTGATCATCGGTAGTACATCTACATATGGTAAAGGAACGGTACAAAGAAATATTCCATTGAATCCGGAAAGTGAAAGTGCCCTCTTTGCAAACAAAAAAACGGAAGACCTGGGTACGGTTAAACTAACCCTGCAGAAGTTCTACCGCATCAACGGTGGAGCCACTCAATTGAAAGGTGTTACGCCTGATATCGTGTTGCCAGATAGGTTAGAGCATTTGAAATTTCGTGAAAAAGACAATCCTTATGCATTGCGTTGGGATGAGATCAATAAAGCTGATTATAAAACATGGACCAGCACCTCGAGTGATGACCTGATCATCAGCAGCGCCAACAATGATGTAAACAAAAGTGCAACTTTTGGAAAAATCAAAGAGAATGTATTGTGGCTCGAGAAATATAACGATAAGGAGTATTCGCTGAATATTGCCAAGTATAAGGAAGATCAGAAAAAACTGAAAGAAGTTTACAAACAGATTGAAGATTCTTATAAATTACCAACCCCGTTGAACATACAGAATGTATCAGCCGATACCATGGCCATCAACTCGGCGCAGGATAAAGTTGATAAGAACAAGCAGTGGATCAAGATCCGCAGTACTGATATCTATATCGATGAAACGGTAAAGGTTTTAAATAAAATGATCGCACAGGAAAATACTGCGAAAGTGAATTAAGATATTAAACCCCATGAACGTAAAAAGCCACCTGTTTGGGTGGCTTTTTTATTTGAGTTGACATCTCTCGGGTTGACATCTCCCGAGTTGACATCTACTGAGTTGACATCTCTAGAGTTGACATCTCCCGAGTTGACATCTCCCGATTTCTCAACCGCTTCAGCATAACTATCTCATTTTCAGCAACTTATATTCCTGAACTTGACTTATTTCGCTTCGTTTTGAGTTGACATCTCCTGAGTTGACATCTCGTGAGTTCTCAACCATCTCACATATACCTTTCCTCCAACACTTTCTTATGGTGATATAAATGCCCCACAGTAATAAATCCCAGGGCCAGGGGCGTTACCGGTTTATTGTTCGAAATGCCCGAACGATCCAGCATCTCATTGGTTAAACTGTCGAATAAGAATCGGGTAGATGCCCGAACAGCTTTCAATTCATCGCAAAGGCTCTTCCAGCTTCGGTGATTCGCCTGTGAAGCAACAGCGTAGTCATCTTCTTCAAAGCCCGGCAGTGAAGCCTGTTCGCCCCGTGCAATAGCCAATGCCCGGTAATTGAAAATCCTTTCAGTATCGGTTACATGCTGAAGCAATTCTTTGATCGTCCATTTACCAGGTGCATAGGCTTCATTAGATTTTTCTTCAGAAATACTGTCGAAAAAACGATCGATGACCTGTTGCTGATTTTCAAAAGCCAATGTAAGATCATCTTCCGCAACCTGGCGGGTATAATTTTCAAAATAAGGAGGAAATGTTCCTGGTAATGGTCTGGGCATATCGTTGAGTTTTGAACAAAAATATGCCGCAGGCGATTAAGTTGTCTAAAACTTTTACCTGCGGCAAATCATATTTATTGAATGGTTGATTAACCCATTTTAGTTTTTTTGATCTTCGCTTTTGGCAAAACCTCTTTTGTCTTTTCAGTTTTCATAGTGCCGGCCAGTTTCACCGCTTCATAAGCATTCACAAATCCACCGGTTTTGGATATTTCAGACAGGTCAACTTTATCAGTTGTGCCTGGCTTGTTTACTTTTTCTTTTGACACTACCGCAGATTTTTCAATCACATATTTCAACTGCTGCGGCGTAAGTTTTGGATAATGTTGCAGGATAAGCGCAGCTACACCTGCCACTACCGGGCAAGCCATGCTCGTTCCGCTCGCATTGCCATATGTTGTACCTCCTGGCACTGTAGAATAGATGCTTACACCAGGAGCAAATACATCTACTTCAGATTTTCCATAGTTACTAAAAGACGCAGTTAAACCGCCATTTTTCAGATCGCCACTGGCGCCAACCGTAATTACATTCGTTGCCTTTCCTTTTCCATCGATATATACAGGGTTGGGAAAGTTATCGGCAGAATCTACATTCTTGGCATCGTTACCTGCAGCATGTACCAGCAATACTCCTTTGCTTTCGGCATAACGGAAGGCATCGTCTACCCATTGTTTTTCGGGCGAAAAGTCTTTACCAAAACTCATACTGATGATCCGGGCACCATTGTTCACCGCATAGCGGATGGCATTGGCAATGTCTTTATCATGCTCATCGCCATCTGGTACCGCACGTAGCATCATAATGCGAACATTGTCTGCAATACCATCAATACCTTTCTCATTGTTCCTTGCGGCTGCAATAATTCCAGCGCAATGCGTTCCGTGGAATGGGGTGGAGGCCATGATATCATTATTTCCATAATTGCGGTCGTTGATATTGCTTTCATCATCGCCCACGATCTCTTTACGATATTCTTTGGGAGGATTGTTGGCCGCATCTGCTTTGCGCATTTGCCCGTTAATGTCATCGATCAATTGTGTATTGGTGATCTCGTAGCTATTATTTGCCTTGCTGATGTTTAGGACGAGCGATTTCGTCATTTTTCCTTCCAGGCTGCTTACCGTAAGATCTTTCAGGTCATTGCCATTGTATTCTTCCTTTCCCAGTTCCTTGCGCAGGATTGAATCGCCGGCCAGGAATTTTGGCAATAATTGTTTCAGGTATTTGATCTCTTCTTCATTAACACCGCCTACAATTTTTTCCTTGGCCTTTTGATAGGTTTCATAGGATAATTTATCGGCCGCTGATAATCCGGCCACGTCTACTTCTTTGCCTTCCCAGATCGGCTTCAGTTTATTATATACCCTGGCGCCTTCATAGCTGTCTTCTTTCACATTGCGGCCATCTTTACCACCCAGGAAATTCCAGCCATGCACATCATCTACATATCCGTTTTTGTCGTCATCTATTCCATTTCCCGGGATCTCTTTTGGATTGGTCCAGAGAACGGGTTTCAGATCTTCATGCAAGGTGTCAATGCCGCTGTCGATCACAGCTACCACGATACGGTTGCTTTTTAGTTTTTTAGATTTAAGCAAGGAATAGGCTTTATCCAGGCTGATCCCGTTAAAGCCACTGCTGGCAGGGTCCAGCTGGTGCCAGTTCTTAGGTACACTGGTTTCGGTTTCTTTCTTTTCAGCTTCCTGCGCAAAAACGGGCGCCCCAAACAAGCAAGCCGCTAACAGGAAGAGAGGCATTTTGATCATGTTCATATGTTACATTTTACAGAACAAAAATAACGGTAATCGACCTAGATCGGTTACCGTTTGTATTTTATTGGCTAAAAATTATAAATCGAAACGGATGCCCTGGGCAAGGGGCAGTTTATCGGTATAATTGATGGTATTTGTTTGCCTGCGCATATATACCTTCCACGCATCACTGCCACTTTCTCTGCCACCTCCGGTTTCTTTTTCTCCGCCAAATGCACCGCCTATCTCAGCACCCGATGTTCCGATATTTACATTGGCAATTCCGCAATCACTTCCTGCCTGTGAAAGGAAATGTTCAGCTTCCCTCAGGTTATTGGTGACGATGGAAGAGGAAAGCCCTTGTGGCACGCCGTTCTGCAGGGAAATGGCTTCCGCCATGGTCTTGTATTTCATGATGTACAGGATCGGTGCAAAGGTCTCATGCTGTACGATCTCAAAACTATTCTTCGCTTCAGCGATACAAGGTTTCACATAGCAACCACTTTCAAATCCTTTTCCTTTCAATACACCGCCTTCAACGATGAATTTTCCGCCTTCTGCCTTGCATTTTTCAATGGCAGCGAGGTACATATTCACCGCATCTTTATCGATCAACGGACCAACGTGATTCTTTTCATTCAGTGGGTTGCCGATCTTCAACTGCGCATAGGCGTGTACCAGTTTTTCCTTGAACTTATTATATATTTTTTCATGGATGATGAGCCTTCGGGTAGTAGTACAACGTTGTCCTGCAGTGCCTACTGCGCCGAAAGTGGCGGCGGTCATGGCAATGTTCAGGTCAGCTTCATTTGAAATGATGATGGCATTGTTTCCACCCAATTCCAGTAAACTGCGACCGAGGCGTTGGCCTACTGCTGCGCCTACGGCTTTACCCATGCGTGTGCTTCCTGTTGCAGATACCAGGGGAATGCGGGTATCCTGGCTCATCCATTCGCCCACTTCCCGTCCGCCGCTGATGAGGCAACTAACGCCTTCGGGTACGTTATTTTTTTTGAATACCACTTGAATGATGTTCTGGCATGCGATACCACACAAAGGTGTTTTTTCGCTGGGCTTCCAGATGGCTACATCGCCACAAACCCATGCCAGCATACTGTTCCAGCTCCAAACGGCTACAGGGAAATTGAAGGCTGATATGATGCCTACTAAACCGAGCGGATGATATTGTTCATACATCCTGTGTCCCGGGCGTTCACTATGCATGGTGAGGCCGTGCAATTGCCTCGACAAACCCACAGCAAAATCACAGATGTCGATCATCTCCTGCACTTCTCCCATACCTTCCTGTAAGCTCTTGCCCATTTCATAACTCACCAGTTTACCCAGTGGCGTCTTGTATTTTCTTAATTCATCTCCCACCTGGCGTACGATCTCGCCACGTTTTGGAGCTGGCCATAAACGCCATTCTGCAAAGGCTTCCTGTGCTTTGGCTACAACGGTGTCATACGCATGCCTGTCGGCGCCGGTTACTGAGCCAATAACAGTGCCATCAACAGGTGATGTAGAGGTTATCTTTTCTCCCTTCGATTTGATCCAGGTTGTTCCGGTTGAAACGCCGGCATTGCTGGCTTGTATTTTCAGTTCTTTTAAGAAATCCATGGTATAAAAATTTTACGCAAGTTACGATGTATTTATAATTTTCCTGCTTAAGCGGTTGTGGTTCCTGACTGTTGTAGAAAATCGAGTGAAAGAGCTATCACATCATACACACGCTGTAATTCAGCAGCCGTTATGCAATAGGGCGGCATGATATATACGACATTTCCCAGAGGCCTGAGTAGCACGCCCTGATCGATGTAAAACCGATAAGCATGTTGGCGAATGCTGTTAAAGTAAGAACCTGCTTCCCCGGTTTGCAATTCAATGGCGAGGATGGTTCCTGTTTGCCGGGTTGATTTCACCATCGGCTGCAGCGCAATGTTTTTTGCAAATGACTGGTGTTGCAAGCCGATGAACCGAATCTGGTCCTTGCAGCTTTCCTGTTGCAATAGATGCATACTGGCATTGGCGGCAGCACAGGCCAATGGATTGGCGGTATAGGAATGCCCGTGAAAAAATGTTTTGGTTACATCATCTGCATAAAATGCATCATAGAT